>OCTX012152604.1_pt1 | contig 13252 bp, 9 predicted proteins | sample 1539691 | NCBI WGS metagenome assembly OCTX01 (sample SAMN02144231, study PRJEB22623) | gut metagenome | biome: sheep rumen | host: Ovis aries | place: New Zealand
TGGCGACGTTTATTGCACACTCCAGCTAACCGATGAAGTTCTGGAATTGAAATGATAATTGTATAGTGGAGAGTTTTCGAATTCTCCACTGTTAATTAAAATGATATGAAAAAGAGCCTGATTTTATGGGTATTCCCTATATTCTTTTCTTCTTGTCCAATTATGGAAGATACGTCAGAAGGAGCAGGATTTACGCATACTTTTGAAATATGGACTGAAAATAATTTAAGTTTTGATGCTAATTGTAGCATGACAACATATTTTAATATTATAAATGTCGCAGATAGTTGTCATAGAAACGATTTGGCTTCCATTTTCAAAGAAGAGAGAGAACGAATAATTTATTTTGATTTGGGATATTTAGACTCATTCAAAAATAATGACACATTGAATTTGTCGAAAGTATTTAATGAGTTCTTTTACAACAAACAATTTGTTGTAACTTCATTGTCTGGCGACACATTAGCCAATTGGCGTGATGGTTCTGCTGTGTTTGATCCAAAATATTGGTTTCTTGAACCGCAAAAGAATGGTGACATCCATTGTACGTCGCAGCTGACTGATGAGGTGTTGCAATTGAAATGAAAAAATGGTGAGAAGTTATGAGGCAGTGGAGGATCTACGGATTCTCCACTGTTTTTTATTTGCACTGCTTAGTTTATGACAGACCCACCGTCTCTTTTTTCTCATAAAAATTCGCAGACTTTCTCTGAGATCTTTGAGTCTCTGTGGTTTTATAGTGCTCACCTTTTTTCGTTTTACAATTATTATGACTTTCTTCAAGGCTTCCACAAGGGGTCATCCTACAAAATACCTAAATTTGGGAATTTCACATTTTTTAACATTAGGATACCTTTGCAGCGTAAAAAAGAAAAGTAAAGATGAAACGTAAATTTTTAATGATCGTGCTTTCCGCTTTCCTATTCTCTTGCGGAAATTCAGAAAAAAAGAGTAATGAGTCTACTTCATCTGACGAGGTGCCAGCATGCTGTAAAAACAAAGGTAATGAAGCAACGTCTTCCGACAATGTGCCAGAGTGTTGCAAAAATAAAGGAATGGAAATGCTGTTTCCCTCAGAAGTGTCAGCAAAAGGTGATTCATATCTTGGCAAAGAAGTTGCCGTACGCGGTTTTGTAAAAAAAGTATGTCACTGTTCTGGTAAAAAATGTCAATTGGCTGACAACGATGAGTCGGAAGTTTCTTTGACAGTATTTGCTAACGATGAGATTGGCAAATTTAGCCAAGAACTGACAGGCAAAAACGTGAAATACATCGGTGTGGTGAAAGAAAACAGAATCACTAAAGAGATGATAGCAGCTGAAGAAGCTAAACAAGCTGAAGAGGCGGCAAAAAGTAATCAGAATTGTGATAATGGGCAGGGTGAAGTGAAAGAGGAGAAAGGTCATAAACATTGTGGTAAGAACAAAGACTACAGCAAGATGAAGAAATGGATGGAAGAGAATAAAAAAGACTACTATCCAGTTTACTACGTCGAAGTAAAAAATTTTGAAGTCATGGATTAATCCTTCTTTCATGTGTCATGGTTTGACATATTTGGATTGAGAAAAGTTCCCCCCAATTTTTTATCTTTTATTCTATCAAACATTGTTGAAGCATAGAATAAAGAGAAACAAAGATCTGTTTATTAGACATTTTCATCAATTTTAATTACTCAGTTCCGCAAGTCATTTCAGATTATCACTTGTGAAACTTGGATCAGATTAGGAAATCTTATGGGATTCCCTACGGGATTGTTATATCTCAAAACAGCCATTAAAATGTCTTTTCCAACTCATCTTTTAGTCCGCAATCCTATATGACAAGTACAATTATACATACAATGAAAAAACAAAATTAATTATAACCAAAATGAAAAAAAATTTTAGATTCCTTGCGTTAGCGGGAGTAATGTCACTTTCTCTCGGATTCACTGCGTGTGAAGACGACGAGGAGAAAGCAGAATCAACAATCAAGTCTACACTAAACATTTCACCTGATGTTGCCGACGCAATATCTGCAAAAGATATCAAGGCTTTGGCTGGAGCAAAGGTTACCTTCACAAATGTAAACTCAAAAGACGTTTACACTTTCGATGTTCCAGAATTGGATGCAGACGGATCCCTTTCTCTTGATGTCAACGTCCCTGTCGGAACATACGATATCTCTATGGAAAAAGATGTCGACGGTAAGATTATCTTCTTGAGACAACAGAATGTGACAATTAAGTCGGAAAATCAGCAGATTGAGGCAAAAATCATCGCAACTGTTGCTAATTCAAGCGATTATCAGTTCATCTTCTCTGAACTTTTCTTCAACGGTGAAAGAAACGGAGGAAGAATGATGCACCCAGACCAGTTTATGGTGCTCTACAACCCTACAGACAAAGTGCTTTACGCTGATGGTCTTGCCGTAGGTTGTACAATGCAAGCTTCATGCACAGAAAAGGAAAGCTGGTACGACGAGTTTTATGGTAAAAACTTAGTGCCTGTTCACGGAATCATTGTGATCCCAGGTTCAGGTTACGATGTTCCTGTTAAGCCTCACGACAAAATCGTCATCGCCTTCACTGCTATCAACCACACTGCTACAGAAGGAAAGAACCCTATAGTAAAACGTGATACTACTTTTGCAGCTGATGGAAGTGTTGAGAGCGTAAAGGTCGACACTCTTGGATGGGACGGATACACATACGACAATGCCATCGACTTGAGTGGAGCCGACTATGAAATCTATGATCCACAACTTTATACAAGCGACGTAGATAATCCAAACGTTCCTAATGTGAAGGAAATTTATCCTGCAGAGGATGACCTTGGCGGAATCGGTGGTTTCTACCAGCATCCAAGAGGTTTCTACAATGCTTTCATATTCAAGTTGAAGAACGGCAATCAGGAGACACTTGACGCATTCTTCGCAGAACACTCAGGTGTTGCCACAGTACAGGATAAAGAAAACAACAACGTAGAAATCAAAATGTTGAGTGTCCCTGCTTCTATGATCCTTGATGGTATCACAACAGGTCACATCCCTTCAGGTATCGTGACAAATCCTCTTCCTCAAACTGTTGACCGTGGAGAGCAGTTGGTAAAGGGATGCCACAGCGGTTTGCTTGTGAAACGTAAAGGAAACGACAAAGACGGATATGCTGACACTAACGACTCTTCTGTTGACTGCGAAATTCTTTCGCCTCACAAAGATTATGTTGGTTATCCAGAAGGATGGAGAAAATAATCTGAGTTTTTTTACTCAGGGATGTAAAATACCATTTTTTCAACTACCTCGAATCCGGGATGAAATGTATTCATCCCGGATTTTTCAAAAAAGACTATTTTATAATGTCGAAGAGCAAAACATTTGAAATACTGACTCTGAGCATCATATTATTATATGGATCTCTGCTCAACGTCTTTTCTCAAGCCATAGAAATTGGCAACGACCATAACAAATACTTCAAAATAAGCGGAAACATCACATCCAACGATGGTCCTATCCCCTACGCATACGTCTCCATCGAAGAACTGCAAATGAACACTGTGGCTGACGGAAACGGTCATTTTGAATTCAAACGAATTCCCGTCGGAACATATAAAATTGAAACTCAAAACCTCGGCTATGTCGACGCAAAGAAAACCGTGACTGTAGCAAACGGGGATATTAACATAAACATCAGACTGAAAAATGCCGTCTACGAATTAGAGCAAGTCACCGTGATGGCAAAACAAGCCCAACGCAATAAATTGGAAGTGAACGAAACAGCTATCGAATATGTCCAACCTGTTTCGCTTTCTGATGTCATGATTCTGCTGCCTGGAAACCTTTATCAGCAAAACGCACTTACTGGATTTTCCCTCAACTCAAACCGTCAGGCTGGAAGCGACCAGAATACATCTTTAGGAATCGGTCTGACTTCCGACGGTGTGCCTCAGACTTCCGACGGACTACGCACACAGATGGTAGGTGTGACATCAAACAGAGGTGATGGATCAGGCGGTGACAACCAAATCAAAAACCGTTCGAGCATCAACTCCGGCTCCGACCTCAGATATGTCTCCACCGACCATATCCACAGCATCGAATACACAAAAGGTATCAGTTCGCCACGTTATGGCAATCTGTCAAGCGGAATGATTAAAGTGAACTCCAAAATGGGAGTCTCTCCATTACGCATCAGAACAAAACTGGACCTGAAAAACAAACTTGTCTACGCTGGAAAAGGTTTTAAACTTGGAGATAAAGCCGGAACTCTTTATGCAGGCGCTGACTATCTGCACGCAGTGGATGATATACGTGACGAGATGGATAAATTCACTCGTATCACCGCCCAAACTTATTACAACAACAAATTCAAATTGGGCGATAGCTATTCGTTGGATTTGGATGCAAAAATTGCCCAGACCATTTCTGCCAATAAAATGAAGAAGGATGAGCTTACCTACGAATACAACGAGACTTATAAGGCTGACTACAACAAAACAGACCTTATGGTGAAAGGCAAACTGAATCTTGGCTTGGCTTGGATCGATAATATCGAATGGATCAACTCTCTCAATCGCGTCGACGACAGAATAGACCGCCACTACTGTGTGATCACAGCTAATCCCAAAAGTATGCCAAAATCCTACGACGAGGGTGAACACGAAGGTTACTATCTTCCGACTATGTACTACAGCGACTATTATGTGGAAAATACTCCTATCAATTTCTACACTCAGCTTAATCTGAACAGCCGTTTCTCATTCAATAAAAAATGGAATCTCAACCTTGAATACGGCGCGGATTATCATTCAAGCAAAAATAAAGGAGACGGTGCAGTGATTGAAAATCCTGAAATGCCTCCTTTCCCTGGCAACAACACTTATATGCGTCCACGCCCCAACTGGAGCATCCCTGCGTTAGAGGTGTTCGGAGCTTATCTGCAAGCTGTTCTGACATTCAGACCCACGTCGACCCAATCACTAAAATTAGAAGCAGGAGGACGTCTCACCGAAATGCTGAATCTTCCCGATGACTATGCTCTGAACCATAAAGTCCTTACCGAACCACGCTTGAATTTCAGCTATCTCTTTGGCAAAAAATTCAGAAACAATTTCCGCTTGGGATACGGTGAGGAAAACAAACTTCCGACTTTGGACTATCTCTATCCCGACAAAACATACAAAGATTTCTGGGTGCTGAACGCTTACACAAACAATCCCGACTATAGACATCTGATCACTTACACTCAGATTTACGACGCGACAAACAAAGAAATCCGAGAAAACAAAAACCAAAAAATGGAAGTCGGATACGACGCTAAACTCAATGATTTCGAACTGTCTGTGACAGCTTTCCACGAATTCAGCAACAGCGGTTTCGAATACTTCACTTTCTATGCTCCTGTGACGTATCCATACTACAATCAGCTAAAAGACGATGCTGACATTTCCAACAAAAAACCAGGCAAGGAGGATTACGTAGCCTCTTCATTCAGCGAATTCACATCATACAGACAAGTGAAAAACAGCAAAAAAATTGTGAAGAACGGTATCGAATATCGTTTGATTTTTCCTAAGTTGAAAGCCATTCAAACAAACTTGGAAATCAACGGCGCGTATTATAAAACAACGTATGGCACCAACCAGCCTGACTATTTCTATCCAAACAGCAAAGTGGGTGACAGCATGTATCCATACGTCGGATTATATGATCTGGACAGCAAAACCATAAAACAGCAATTCAATACAAACTTCTGGTTTAACACCCATATTCCTAAGTTCAGACTCATCTTCACAAACTTCTTCCAGCTTGTGTGGTTCCAGACAGAACAAAAGACCGACAACTTCGATGGAATATACAAAAAAGTGCCATACGCCTACATCGACTTCAATGGAGTCACTCACACTGTGACTGAAGAAGAACTGGCAAAAATCTATTCAAAAGAAGAGACACAATGGTTCCAACTTCTCAGACAAAGCACAACAAGTATGTATGAGACAGAAAAAAAACCAATTTATCTCCTCTGGAATATAAAAGCGACAAAAGAATTAAACGACATGGTCAAACTTTCTTTCTTCGTCAATGGAATACTGGATGTCCATCCAAAATATATAAACGATACACGTTCGGAAACAAAACGTGAATGGAGCAATCCATTTTTTGGCATGGAGATGGTTATGACTATCGGAAAAACTAAAAAAACAGAAGAAAAATGATCTCTAAACTATTCTCATATACAATATTAGCCATTTTCTCGATAATCGTCTTGCCTGTTTACGGACAAGACTCCCCTATCTATGAATGGCAAACCAACTCTCTTTCTCCCTCAGAAAGCAGATGGACGGAGGTGGCATCCTCTATCGACTCAAGGATAACCTCGTCGCTACGGCTTCATCCCGTCTACCATGCAATGATGAATGCTGAAAATGATTCTGCCCTGTCGGAACATAATAAACAAAATATCGTGCTGACCTCCGTTGGCTCTGGCGAAATAGACGGAGATTTCCTTCCCTACGAAGGGAAAGCCAATAAAGACTGGAGACTTTTCGGACACGGATGCCATAATTTCGGAAAACATGGCACGCTTTACGGAACTATCCAATATGCAAGGGGAACACACAAAGAAATCAGTTGGAGCGCTATGCGTTTTCCTGAACTTTACTGGCCATACACGTTGACCGACTCGACTGGAGGCGACAGCCATTTCGAGTATTACGGAATAGAAGGAGGCTACGGTGTGAAACTCCGAAAGGTATATTTCGGTGTCATTGCCCAATTCGACGGTGAGTTGGCCCACAGAATGACTGACCCACGTCTGAAAAACAACACGACATTCCTTCAGCTTGGTTTCGACGCAGGATATATCTCTCCTAAAGGACATCGTCTGATGGCGGAAGCCAAATATCTACGCAACAAAGAGCATGAGAGCGACAGCTATTGGAGACCAGGCGAACAACAACGCTTCTTCACATTGTATGGATTCGGACTCTACGACAATAAAAGGAGCACCGTCTCCGGCGGCAGATCACGAATGTACTACGTCAACGGATTCAAATCCCACATTTCATATGCGTCGCCAACAGAAAAAAAATTATGCTCAACTATTAATTTAGGATGGAACATAAACAAAATGGATGCCGAGGAAAGCGACTTTACAAGTCCGTATGGAAGCCGTACGACAACTCTCACACCACAAATCGAATTTAAATGGAAAATCAACGAAAATAACGTGGTCACACTGTTGAGCGACAACAATCTTGAAAAAAGATTAGGCTACGAACGTGTGTTTGAAAAATATGTGACAAACACCGCAACGTCGACCTATGATTATAGGCAAATTGCTGAAAACCAATACTATTCCTTGTATACACGACAAGGATTAAACGCTGTCAGATATTCCGTCTCTTTCGGCAAACACAATACAATAGGGCTTCAATACAGCATGGGTTATTTCTACAGAAGTGAAAAAAACTCGTTCTACGACTTCTCTGTAGTTAATAAAAATATTCTCTATTTGCCACGTATTGATTATAAACTGTCTGCAAAAAAACATGAACTCTCGGCATGCTTCAACTGGGGTCGTCAAAAAATCAAACAGCACGAATATGACGTGGATATAAAGACGTCGAGCATCCAACATCTTGATTTTCAAACCTGTTTCGCCCCCTACGCATACTATGCATCTGAATACGACCTGATTGCGGCAGACCTGACATACATCTTCCATTTCAAAAAATGTGGCCTTGGAATGCGTCTGAAGTATATGAATATCTCTGGCAACAGACTTAATGATGTGGAATATACCAAAGAAATCGGCTTCAATTCGATCTGCCCGATGATTTCAGCTCAATCAGACATCCATGACGAACATTGGTGTAATGGATCGATTTTCATCCTGTTCTGAAAAAATCCATTCCCAATTATTTATCTTTGCATAAGAGACATAAATTATGAATAAGAAAATACATTTAAAAAGACTTTTAAGTTTTGCACTCTTTCTCACGATACCTCACACATACGTATGCGGACAAGACAATGATATTGATTCCTCCGTCGATCTGGACGAGATTGTGATCAAAGCATATAGTGGAAATGAGAAAAAAGACAAAGTGAACCAAATCGAAGTTATCGGATCAAGCCAACTCGTCAGGGCAGCCTGCTGCAACTTAGGGGAGTCGTTCACAACAAACCCCTCAGTAGATGCGACTTACAGTGATGCCGCGACGGGAGCCAAACAAATCAAACTGCTTGGTTTGAACGGAAAGTATGTTCAGATGCTGATAGAGAATGTCCCCAATCTGCGTGGTGCGGCGATCCCTTACGGACTCAGTTATATCCCCGGTACATGGATGCAGTCTATCCAAGTGAGTAAAGGTGCGTCGAGTGTGAAAAACGGATATGAAAGTACCACAGGACAAATTAATATAGAATATAAGAAGCCTCAAACAGAGGAGGAGATAAATGGCAATCTGTTTATTAATTCCAGTATGAAATACGAAGCTAATATGGATGGAAACATTCATATCAACGACCGTTTGTCGACCAACCTTCTTCTCCATTACGAAAACCGCCAGATGGATCACGACGGCAATCACGACAATTTCATGGATATACCTCACCAGCGTCAATACAACCTGATGCACAGATGGCGTTACTTCTCCGACAAATGGGTAAGCCAAATTTTGATCCAATTGCTTCATGATGAACGAGAAAGCGGTATGATAGACTCAGAAAAAAAGAAATATGACATTCCTCTTTACCGTATCGGTATAGAGACGAAACGATATGCGTTCCAATGGAAAAACGCTTTGTTTCTGAATTCTGATAAAAATTCTTCCGTCGCTCTTATGCTTCACGGATCTTGGCATGATGCAGACAATGATTTTGGAAACACCTACTATGATGTCACTCAAAAAAATGGATATGCCCAACTTATGTATGAGACAGATTTTTCTGAGAGACACAGTATTTCCACTGGCGTATCTCTTAATTGTGATAAATACGATGAAGCCTCATCATTGTTCTTGTCTGATAAAACCATCGACAAGGAAATAGTTTCTGGAATATATACCCAATACACATATAAATTGCACAGTAAACTGACGGCTATGGCCGGCATACGCTGGGATTTTTCCTCTAAATACGATGGATTTTTCACACCACGTGTCCACCTCAAATATTCACCATCGGAAAAGGTTACTTTCCGCGCATCTGTGGGAAAAGGAAGACGAACACCACATTGTTTGGCAGAAAACTCACACTTGCTGGCCTCTGGAAGAAACTTCTACTTTGAGAAAAATATGAAACAGGAAGAGGCATGGAATTATGGCTTCTCCACTAATTTTACATTCCCCGTACATGGTAAAAATCTTGAGGTGAATGCAGAATATTATTTTACTAATTTTCAGAATAGTTTGGTTGTAAATGTCGACGGGAAAAATGGAGACCATTCCGTCTCATTTGAAAATCTGGATGGGAAAAATTATAGCCACACCATACAAGTGGATGCGACATATCCTTTCGGAAAAATATTGGATGTGACCGCAGCTTGCCGCTTCAATGATGTCCGCACTACTTTCGATGGCATACTTTGCACCCAACCGTTAACCTCCCGTATTAAAGGGTTGCTTACAATGGGATTTAAATCAAAACTTGATATTTGGCATTTTGATATAACTGGCCAGATTAACGGAAAAGGCAAATTATATGATCAGTCTTCTTATCCTGCCTTTTTCCAGCTGCAGGCACAAATATCAAGAGAATTCCGTCATTTTACAGTATATGTCGGAGGAGAAAACCTGACAGCTTATAAAATGAGCCATCCTGTCATTGCCGCCGATAATCCTTGGAGTGATCAGTTTGACGCGACACAGGTGTGGGGCCCCACTCACGGAGCCATGGCATACGCTGGACTACGGTTTAATTTTAAAAGACAATCTAAAAATTAAACTTTTATGCTATAAGCCACATGCATTTGAAAAGGTTGAGGATTGTTAAGGGCGGAACGCCCTAACCCCTTCCTCTCTAGTGCGAGCCGTAAGGCGAGCACACTGAAACAAACAATACATTTTATGAGAAAAAGAAAAGAAATAACAAATTAATTAAAAAAATATGAAAAAACTATTTTTAGCAACTGCACTGTGTGCCTTTGTAGGAGATGTTTTTGCAGGAAACGACGCAAAAGATTCACAGTTGGACACATTAGTTGTGACGACACAACCCGTCATGCATTGTTCTAAATGTGAAAATAAAATCAAGTCTAACATTCGTTTCGTGAAGGGAACCAAATCAATTGAGACATCTGTTCCCGATCAAAAAGTGACGATCATCTACAATAACAAAAAATCTTCTTTGGAGGATTTCAAAAAAGAATTCAAAAGAATTGGTTATGAAATAACAGTTTTGCCTAAATAGCAGACAGTAATTTCTTCTTTCATGCTTTATTCTAAAAGGCTGTGAGGTGATCACAGCCTTCTTTTTTCCATACCCTACTCCATATTTTTCCAATGTCCTAAAATTCGTTTTTACCAATTGCCCACAACGACAACCATCATTCGGATGGCTGTCATCGCAAGTAACAATATTTGCTTAATTCTATTATAATATGAACAACTTTATTGATCTTTTTTAGGCTTTCGCTCTCATTACATCCGTTACTTTTTCCTTTCCCATATTTTTGCCTACCCATCAAGTTGTCAATCACTGACAACTTGTGGAAAGCAAAACTAAAACAAATTTTTACGCTTAAATACCCCATTTAAGTTGATACAAAGGTAAGGCCCTTGCATGGTTTGGGCAATACCGAGAAAAGAGGAAAAGAGAAATTAAATGCGAAATTATAAATGAGAAATGCTAAATGCTTTTGCATTCAATCATATTCTTAACAAAAGTTAAAATTCTGTACATTTGACAATTTGTTTCTGACATTCCAAAGGAGTTTTTGTATCTTTGCAATGTTTTAATGAAAAATAAATCAAATTATGTCAAAAACAAGCGAAAAAATTACCTCCATTAACAGTGGGGGGTAAAATTAAAAGGTTTTAGTCTGACGAAAAACAGTGCGAAACTTATGGTAAATGTTTTCTGTCTGTTTTCAGTGTTTAACTCGACAACATCCTGCACGGATGAGTTAGTGGAGGAAGAAACTGTCAAGAACAATTCGAATGTGCAAAAAATTGAAGAGAAAGAAGAAAGTGGATTCGTTTTGAATGCTTCAGCATTTTTAGAAGACAATCATACTATTGGTTCTTCGACAGCTGCGGACATGGCACTTCAGTTAAGAAGCTGCCTCTTGCATGAAGATGTAACCCGATCAACAGCAACAGTGGAGGATGTCTATCCAATCGGTTTTTCCAAAGCTCGAACAAGATCATCAGAATCAGACACAATGGCTTATGTTGTGGATTTTTCAAATGGGGGAGGATTTGCGATAGTTGCAGCAGACAACAGAATGGCTAATCCAGTGTTAGCGTGTGTTGAGCAGGGAAGTTATGAGGAATGTATGGATAATGATGGTCTTCAATTCTTCATGGAACAGGCAGAAGAATACATCATGCAAAATGCGGAGTTGTTCGAATACTATAAAGATTCTGTAAATGCAGACTCATTATTTTTTGACTTGGACGCAACCGCCACGAGAGCGACATATCGAGGAACTTATTTTATTGATTATGGTTATTTTGATTCATACGGTCCATTGTTGAAGACTGCATGGAGACAGGGAGATCCATACAATCAAGAATGTCACACAATATGTCAAACAGAAGAACCAAAAACAGGATGTGTGCCATTGGCATTCGCTCAGGTATTGGCGTATTGGAAATATCCCACACAGATTTCCAGCACATATATGAACTGGAATTTAATGCTTGACAACGGAACGAAAACGCATTCTGAACAAACATATACCTCAGCAACATTTGCAATTTCTAAATTGTGCCGACTTTTGGGAATAGAGTTTAAATCTGAATATAAATGTGGTGAAACCAGCACAAATACAAAAGACGCATGGGAAAAAGTGGCATCATGGGGATTCAAATCTGATTGGGATGATTATACATACAATTATGTGAAGAAGCATCTTGCCGCAGGCAGACCTGTGGTTACAAGAGCGAGACGATCACTAACTAAAGGACATTCGTGGGTGACAGATGGTTGCAGAAGAGGTTATCAGAAGAAGATGGCATACGTGATGTCAGGCAGCAGTTTCTCAGAAAGTCTTGTAAAAGAATATAATTTTTACTATTTGCATCATAATTGGGGATGGGGTGGCAAAGGAAATGGTTATTTTGAGGCGAATGTCTTTAATCCTACCAAACCTTCTGCACTGGATGATGAGTCATTAAAGTCTTCAAAGAATTATGATTATACAAGAAACGTAAATTGTTTTGTGATATGGAGATGAAAAAAAAATTGATGGTGGGAAAGAGTTTTGTTTTGTCAATTTTTGCTTTATGCGTGTTCCCCTTCACACATTGCAACGATGATGCTTCAAAGAGCTATATATGGTATTACTATAATATTGATTCCTTATATAGTAATGAAGTTTATGACTCTGGAGATTATATTTTCTTTAATGTCGGAGTCAATCATTATAAAGCATTAGATACTCAGATAGATTCTATGAGATCCTTATATAAGGACAATCATTATAACCAGGTTGTTTATGATGATGGTGCAGAAGTTTTGGTTAACCATTTGGATTCCATTCATGTTATTTCTGATTCTGATTTTGATTTTGCGCATTTGGCAGGTACGTTATTAGACGATTTGTTTTATGTTAATATTCATGGTTATTATGATTTGTTGATAAGTAATTATGGAAGAGATCGTGAATGTCAATTGAATTATACAAAAAAAATTTCTGAATTTGAATACAAAGATGGCCATTTAGTTTCTGGTTTTGTAATAAAACTGCCTAATAATGTAAATCCCATTGAGAAAGAGCATAATCTTACAATCACATATTATTTCACAAATTTGAAGCCTCAAATTTTGAAATATAAGGTTGTGTTCAAGTAGAAATTATGAGACAGTGGAGGATCTGCGGATTCTCCACTATTTTTTATGGCTTTGTCTTAATTCATGACTGTTTTTTCTTTCCTTCAAAAAAGGCGTAGACTTTCTCTGTTAACTCTGTGCCTCTGTGGTTATTTCAAAAATGAATGTCTTAAATAAAAAAGACGGAGATTCTGATATGAACCCCTAAAGTTAGACAAAAAACTTTAGGGGTATATTTATGTCAGAAAGGGGAAAAAGACAAAAGCATGGAAAGAAA
>OCTX012280412.1_pt1 | contig 13250 bp, 8 predicted proteins | sample 1539691 | NCBI WGS metagenome assembly OCTX01 (sample SAMN02144231, study PRJEB22623) | gut metagenome | biome: sheep rumen | host: Ovis aries | place: New Zealand
ACTGCTGCATAGCCCTTTTCCTTGAGCTTAGCTGCTGCATCGAAGAACTTGTCCCACTTACCGGAACCAGCGCCTACGATCTCTTCGATCTTCTTAGGCTCGTCTGTGCCGAATGTGTCCTTAGCAACCTCTGCGTTGTAGATCATAGCGCAGCCTGTAGCCTGATAACCAAGAGCTACGAGCTCACCATCACGTGAACCAACTTCGATTGTGTAATTAGCGATGTCTGCTTCCTTGATCTTAGCGTCTACATCGATGCCGAGATCCTTGTAAGTAGCTGCGAACTTAGCCATGTCACCCTGTGAATACTTGAGGATGAAAGCTGCCTCAGCTGCATACATGTCAGGAGCCATGTCGCCGCCAGCAACAAGAGCGTTGTCAAGAGCTGTCTGATAAGCACCACCGTCTGTAGCGATGATTGTGCACTCGATTGTGTACTTCTCACCGAAAGCAGGTACCTGCTTAACATACTGGCCTACCATCTTCGGGATCTCGTCTGTGAAAGACCAGAGATTGATCTTCTCAGCACCAGTACCGAATGTCATAGTACGCTTTGCTGTTGTTGTGGGTGCCTCTGTCTCTGAAGCATCAGGTCCCTGTGTAACACCGGGCTCCTGTGATGCTGTAGGATCAGTAGGCTTGTTTCCATCCTGGCAACCAGTTGCAAGTGCAGCAACCATTGCTAAAGAAAGAACACTGGCAATAACCTTTTTCATAAAGTTTCCTCCTTAATGAAATTGTTCGGGGCCTCTTGGCCCTTCTACATTGTAAATATTAGTCAAAAACGGAATATGTTTCTCCACATTTCTTGCTACAATTTATCCACAATTTTACAATTCTTGCGTTTGTTGAGTAAATTGTACAATTTTTGCTCTCGATAAAGGTAAATTGCATAAATCGATGTGCATTTTATCGCGTTTTCTACAACCTGGTTGGCTTTCACTTGTGCAAATCGCTTCTATAGTGCGCAATAACTGTGGTTATGTGATACTATTTTGTAAAGTTTACTATATACATATTAAGGGGTAAATAGCATGGCAGCAGATAACAAAAAGGCTCCGGCATCACGTCCTTCGTTTTTCAATCCTAAAAGTACGGCGACAAGATTCCTCACAGGACTCTGTAATCTGATTATAGTTAATTTATTATTTATAATTACTTGTATTCCGATTTTCACTATCGGTGCTTCTTTTACAGCTCTGTACAGAATAACGATCGCTATCCTCGCAGGAGACAACCCTTCCATATTCAAGGATTACTTCAGGGCTTTCAGAGACAATTTCCTTAAGGCGACACTTCTTGAGTTGTTCTATGCGGCAGTATCGGCATTCTTTATTTTCGAAGTCGTCATGGTAAATACTATGATGTCACCTGACCTTTCATGGGTGCAGTATATTCCCTACTTCTTCCTGATCCTGATATTGTCACACACTCTCTACTCGTTCCCTCTCCTTGCATGGTTTGAGGAATCCTTCGGTCAGATCCTGAAGAACGCTCTTTTGCTTTCCATCACAAACCTCCCGGTAACGATCATGTACGTTGTGATCACTGCAGGCCTCGCTTATGCAGTCTGGCAGTTCCCTTCACTGACGGCGAGCCTTTTGATCTTCCTGGGCATCGCACTTCTTGCACTGTTCTATTCCATCTTCCTTAAGAGGATCTTCGAGAAGCTCGGCGCCGAGATCTCCTTCAAGGATAAGGAAGGCGATGGAAGAGAAAGATAATTTCTTTGCTGATTAAAACAGTTATAACAGGGCCGTCTCAACGATGATGCGGCCCTTTATATATAAAGCTTTTATCAATATAATCCCACCTACAGACAATTATCTGTACACAGCAGGTTTTATATGTAGGTTTAGCCACAAAACACCAGCATCAGCATAGAACCTGCAGACATTTATCAGATTATTCGGAATAATATCTGTAGGTTTGACCCGTTTTAACCTCTTTATCGCAAAAAACTACATATAAAAAAGCCAAACAATGAGGAATTGTCTGTAGGTGTCAGTTTTCGCCTTATCACAGCTCATAAGAAAGCGGTGCCTCACATGAGACACCGCCTTTGTTTTCGGGTTGTTATCGAAAAATCAGATCTTAGCCTTGATCTGGTTGTAGATGCCCTCAGCGTCAAGCTGGAATTCCTTCATGAGTGCGCCTGCAGGGCCGGACTTACCGAATCTGTCATAGACGCCGATCTTTGTAACCTTAACAGGATACTCTTCAGCAAGCACATCGCAAACTGCGCTGCCCATACCGCCGATAACGGAGTGTTCTTCAACTGTGAATACTCTGTTTGTCTTCTTGGCAAACTCCAGGACAGTATCCTTGTCGATGGGCTTGATCGTGTGGATGTTTACGACTGCAGCACTGATGCCGTCAGCAGCTAACTTCTCAGCTGCGCCAAGAGCCTCAGCTACGCATACGCCGCAAGCGAAGATGACCATGTCGGTGCCGTCCTTGAGGACAACTGCCTTGCCTACTTCGAACTTGTAGTCAGGATTGTCGTTGATTACCGGTACAGCGGCTCTTCCGAATCTCAAGTAGAAAGGTCCTTCTGTCTCGGCAGCAGCGAAAACAGCTGCCTTAGCTTCGATGTCATCGGAAGGAACGATAACTGTCATGCCCGGGATAGTTCTCATAAGAGCGATATCCTCTAAGCACTGGTGAGAAGCACCGTCCTCACCTACCGTGATGCCGGCATGTGTAGCGCCGATCTTAACATTGAGGTGAGGATAACCGATGGAATTTCTAACCTGCTCGAAGTTTCTGCCTGCTGCAAACATAGCGAAAGATGAAATGAACGGGATCTTGCCGCATGTGGAAAGACCTGCAGCGATACCTGTCATGTTTGCTTCTGCAATTCCGCAGTCGATATGACGATCCGGGAATGCCTTCTTGAATGTGGAAGTCTTTGTTGCGCCTGCGAGGTCAGCATCAAGAACTACCACATTGGGGTTCACTTTGCCGAGCTCTGCGAGTGCGTTACCATAGCTCTCACGTGTAGCGATTTTTACTATATCTCCCATGATCATACCTCTGCTTCATATTTTGCTAACTGCTCATCAAGCTCTTTCATAGCCTGCTCATACTCTTCGTCAGAAGGAGCCTTGCCATGCCAGCCTGCCTGATTTTCCATGTAGGAAACGCCCTTGCCCTTGGTTGTCTTCATGATGATAGCCGTAGGCTTGCCCTTGCATTCCTTAGCTTTTGCGAATGCATCTCTGATCTGGTCGAAATCGTGACCGTCGATGCAGATCGTATTGAAGTTGAATGCTTCGAGCTTCTTGTCGATCGGATAAGGTGAGCAAACGTCGTCGATCTTACCGTCGATCTGAAGTCCGTTGTTATCGATAACTACTGTGAGGTTGTCGATACCCTTAGCGCCTGCGAACATAAATGCTTCCCAGATCTGGCCTTCCTGGATCTCACCGTCACCTGTAAGAGCATAAACTCTGTAGGAATCACCGTTGAGCTTTGCAGCAAGTGCCATACCGACAGCAGCAGAAACGCCCTGACCTAAAGAACCTGTGCTCATGTCTACACCGGGAGTCTCTGTCATGCAGGGATGTCCCTGGAGGTAAGAACCGAGCTTACGGAGTGTCTTAAGGTCTTCTACAGGGAAGAATCCTCTGTTTGCGAGTGTAGAATAAAGACCCGGAGCTGTGTGGCCCTTGGAGAGAACGAATCTGTCTCTGTTAGGATCTTTCGGATTCTTAGGATCAATGTTCATTTCTTCAAAATAAAGAAAAGTGAACATATCAGCAGCGGAAAGTGATCCGCCCGGATGGCCGGACTTTGCACTGTGAACTGCTTCAACTATGCCCTTGCGAACCTTTGTCGCTGTGATTTGAAGTTCTCTGTTGTTCATTTTAGGTTTTCCCTTTTCTTATGTTTTTATTCTTCAAGCTTGAGACATACGGAAGGGCTTGACCCATAGATCAAGCCCCACCATATATATCCAAACTATATCAGTTGAACGGAGCGTTAAAAGGATTTTCCTTCGGATATCTGTCGCCTGCGGGCTTGTTGTAGCCGATGTCGCAAGGGCAAATGCCAAGATATGTGAAGAGGTTATAGAGAGCCTTTCCATAGTGGCCGAATGCAACTGCGCCGTGGTGAGGGAAGTTCTTCTCGATAAGGAAGTATCTGTAGAATCTGCCCATCTCCTTGATAGCGAAAACGCCGATGCCGCCGAAGGACTTAGTAGCAACAGGGAGAACCTCACCCTCTGCAACGTAAGCTCTGATCTGACCGTCAGATGTGGACTGCAGTCTGTAGAATGTGATGTCACCGGGAGCGATGTCGCCCTCGAGAGTACCGTTTGTAACCTCTACAGGGAGAGCACGAGCCATGATCATCTGGTTCTTCATCTCGCAGAAAGCAAGCTTCTTGGAGCATGTGTTGCCGCAGTGGAAGCCCATGAATGTATCTGTGAACTTGTAGTCGAACTTGCCCTTGATGGACTCGTCGTACATGTCGTGAGGTACGGAGTTGTTGATATCGAGGAGAGTAACGATATCTTCGGAGATAACATATCCGAGGTACTCGGAGAGGCAGCCATAGATATCAACTTCGCAGGATACCGGGATACCCATACCTGTAAGACGGCTGTTTACATAGCAAGGAACGAACTTGAACTGTGTCTGGAATGCAGGCCAGCACTTTCCTGCGATAGCAACGAACTTCTTTGAACCCTTGTGAGCCTCAACCCAGTCAAGGAGTGTGAGCTCGTACTGAGCGAGCTTTTCGAGGATCTCAGGCTTCTTGTTGCCTGCGCCAAGCTCTGCTTCCATCTCTGCAACCTTAGCAGGGATTCTCTCGTCACCTTCATGATTCTTGAAAGCTTCGAAAAGGTCGAGCTCAGAGTTCTCTTCGATCTCAACGCCCATTCTGTACAAAGGCTCGATAGGAGCGTTGCATGCGAAGAAGTTCTGCGGACGAGGTCCGAAAGAAATGATCTTGAGGTTCTTCATAGCATAGAGAGCTCTAGCTACAGGGATGAATTCCTTGATCATGTCAGCGCACTCTTCTGCGTTTCCGACAGGATACTCAGGAATATAAGCGTTTACGCCGCGGATCTTGAGGTTGTAGGAAGCATTGAGCATACCGCAGTAAGCATCGCCTCTGCCGCCAACCAGGTCATTCTGTGATTCTTCAGCTGCAGCACAGAACATAACGGGGCCGCCCCACTGCTGAGCGAGCATTGTCTCGGAGATCTCAGGTCCGAAGTTTCCAAGGTATACGCAAAGAGCGTTGCAGCCTGCAGCCTTGATGTCTGCCAAAGCCTGCTGCATATGGATCTCAGACTCTACGATGCAGATAGGGCACTCATAGATGTCATCAGCACCATACTTCTCGGTATAAGCCTTAACAAGAGCCTTTCTTCTGTTTACGGAAAGTGATTCCGGGAAGCAGTCACGTGAGACTGCTACGATAGCGAGCTTAACGTCGGGTGCGTTAAATAATTTCTTTGACATTTTTAGATTTCCTCCATCTGTTTTTTAGTCACGTTGACTTCAATATTAGCACCAATGAGTCCGGGGAAATGTCCCTTCTCACCGGGAGCATCGGGATGAGCGATAAGCCACTTATTCTTTGCTGTAAGGAGCTTATCTTCGTCGCCTGAATCAGCCAGGCAGTCGATATGATCTGCTTCGAGATCGAAGTTTGTGCCATAAGGAAGGATTACACCTACCATAAAACCGTCGTTCTCGATGCCGCAGGGTGCATAGTGAAGTGTTGTAGCATAAAGCTCAACTGCTGTACCCTTGCGGATATGAAATGCTTCGATCTTGGAAGTATCGTAATGGAAATCATCCGTTACATCCTGCTGTGATCCCAGAAGAAGGATGCAGTCTGTAGCAGCTACGTTTACCTCAGAAGATCTGTGATACTCAACAGCATTAAGAAGAGTATTGTGACCTGCACAATAGCCTGTCTCGAGCTTGAGTTCGCCACCGAAAAGTCTGCTTACATCAACCTTTGCGGATGCCTCTTCGAGAGAAGCGACCGTAGGCTCATAAGCTACGCCCTCAGCGGGAAGAGCGATCTTGTTAAGCGCTTCGATAACGGGTCCGAAATCGATGTTCTTAACGATTCTTCCGTACTTCTTGAAATTGGAAGATGTTGCCTCGTAAATTACCATAAACCTGCCTCCTTCATTGCGGGATAGATTTTTGAAAACTCTTTGTATCTCTCGTCATACTTTGCAACGAGCTCAGGTGTGGGAACTACGGAAACATGCTTTGAGACTGTAGCTGCGCAAGCTTCCTCAACGGAAGCATACTCGCCGCAAGCAACTGCTGCGAGGAGAGCGCCGCCCATAGCAGGACCTTCGTCGTTCTCTGTCTGAGTAAGTTCGATACCAAGAACGTTGGATACGATCGTGCACCAGAGCTTGGACTTTGCACCGCCGCCGCAGATGGAGGAACTCTTGATGTCGAGGCCCATCTTTTTCGCGCACTCGAAAGAATCTCTAAGAGCGAATGCAACGCCTTCCATGACAGCAAGTGTCATGTCCTTTCTGGTCGTATCCATTGACATGCCTACGAACATAGCGCGGCAGTCAGGGTTGTTAAGAGGTGATCTCTCACCCATGAGGTAAGGCAGGAAGAATACTTTGTTTGTACCGAGAGCCTCAAGGCCTTCCTGTTCCTTGGAATAATCTGTTGTGCCGATGATCTCTTCCATCCACCACTTGTTGCAGGAAGCAGCGGAAAGCATGCAGCCCATGAGATGGAATCCGCCATCTGCGTGATCGAATGCGTGGAGCGAGTTAGCTTCATCATTCTTGAATGTGCTGGAAGCGATGAATATCGTTCCGGAAGTACCGAGAGAGATATTGCATCCGCCATTGCCGATGATCCCCATACCTACGGCCGCTGCAGCATTGTCGCCTGCGCCTGCAGCAATTACGCAGTCCTTATTGATTCCGAGCTTATCAGCGATCTCAGGAAGGATCTTACCGATTGCCTCATAACTCTCGAACACTTCGGGAAGCCACTCAGCCTTCATGTCCAAGATCTTAAGCATCTCTTCTGACCACTTTCTGTTCTCGCAGTCGAAATAAAGCGTGCCTGATGCATCAGAAACGTCTGTAGCGAAAACGCCGGAGAGTCTGTATGCAAGATAGTCCTTAGGGAGCAGGATCTTTGCGATCTTTGCAAAATTCTCGGGTTCATTCTTATGTACCCACATTACCTTCGGAGCTGTAAAGCCGGCGAAAGCAATGTTGCCTGTGTACTTGGAAAGATTTGCCTTGCCGATCTCATTGTTGAGATAATCTGTCTCCACCTGGGATCTGCCGTCGTTCCAGAGGATAGCAGGTCTGATTACCTGTCCCTCGCTGTCAAGAAGAGTAAGTCCGTGCATCTGGCCGCCGAAGCTGATACCTGCAACTTCATTGCCGTCGATGCCTTCAAGGAGCTTAGACAAGCCCTTGATCGTGCCGTCGAACCAATCTTCGGGATTCTGTTCGGACCAGCCGGTCTGCGGGAAGTTAACGGGATAGCTTTCAGAAACAGTTCTGATAATCTTTCCGCCGCTCTGCATGAGCAGGAGCTTAACTGCCGATGTTCCGAGATCAATACCTATAAAATACATATGAACCTCCCGATTCGCTTAATAGTACAAGTAACATATTAAAAGGAATACCTCAAAAAGTGCACACTCCAAAGTGCAAGGAATCTTCATTTATATTTATACGCTTTCAACAAATTTGACCTTTCTTGCGATTTGCCAATTAATCCGATATTGCTAACTTTTTACAACACTTCTCCAATGTTTATCGGCATCTCGCGAAAACGTGTTGTCTCCTAAAGCATATTTTCTACAAAAATTGCTATACAAATCTTGCTAGTTCAAATAGCAACTTTTGTCAAATCAAAATGAGGCAATAATGAGGCTAAAACAGAAGTTCCGGCAGAATTGTCAGATTATTCATAGGGCACAGTCCGGGCCGGAGTTTTGGGAGCCGTATGTGCGTCAGATTGGGCGGCAGATTGGGCGGCGGCGCCGTTCATTTTGCCGTTCAAAATGCCGTTTTAGGGCCAAACATGCGGCAAAACATGCGGCGGCGCCGTTCATTTTGCCGTTCAAAATGGGCTTATTGCAAACTCCAGGCAAAACATCAGGCAGCGCCGAGAATTTGACCTGAAGTTTGGGCTAAAACCAGCCTTTCTTCAGGCAAAACTTCAGGCGGCGCCTAGAATTCCGCCTGAAGTCCGGAAGCGGCAGTCCAAAACACACTAAGCAAAACGGCCGGACTTTATAAACAAGCCCGGCCGTTCTAAAAAACTAAAATACAACTATTACTTTATGTCAGCGTGGTAGTCCTGAAGTGCCTTGACTTCGAACTGGCGCTCCTTGGCAGCCTTGATACCCTCTGCGCAAGCCTTTGCTGCAGCCATCGTTGTGATGTAAGGGATGTGCTGACGGATAGCGTCCTTACGGATGTAAGAGTCATCGTGGGAGGATGTCTTTCCGGCAGGAGTGTTAATGACAAGATCGATGTCACGGTTGAGGATCATGTCGCCGATGTTAGGTCTGCCCTCGTAGAGCTTCTTGACCTTCTCGGCTTTGATGCCTGCGCCTACGATCATGTCATATGTACCGCCTGTTGCGTAGATCTTGAATCCGAGATCAGCGAAAGCCTGAGCTACGTCAACGAGGTCTACCTTATCAAGGTCTGATACTGAAAGAAGTACGCTGCCCTCGAGAGGAAGCTCTGTCTTTGTGGCTTCCTGAGCCTTGAAGCATGCTTCACCGAAGTGTGTGGCAAGGCCCAAGACCTCACCTGTGGATCTCATCTCAGGTCCAAGTACAGGGTCTACTTCCTGGAACATGTTGAACGGGAAGACTGCTTCCTTGACTCCGTAGTGAGGGATAACCTTGTCGTGGAGTTCCGGTACGGGTGACGGTCTGCCTGTGAGGTGGCTTGTCATGATATCCGTAGCAATCCTGACCATGTTAGTGCCTGTGACCTTGGATACGAGCGGTACTGTTCTGGATGCACGGGGGTTAGCCTCGAGCACGAAGACAACGCCGTCCTCGATCGCATACTGCATGTTCATGAGGCCTACAACGTGCATCTCGACTGCGATCTTTCTTGTATATTCCTTAATGGTCTCAACCAGTTCAGGTGCAAGATTCTTTGAAGGAAGGATGCATGCGGAGTCACCGGAGTGGATTCCGGCAAGCTCGATATGCTCCATAACTGCAGGAACGTAGCAGTTTGTGCCGTCAGAGATAGCATCTGCCTCGCACTCTGTAGCGTGGTGGAGGAAACGGTCGATGAGGATAGGTCTGTCAGGTGTAACGCCTACAGCCGCATTCATGTAGACTCTCATCATCTCGTCGTCATGAACGATCTCCATTCCTCTTCCGCCAAGAACGTAAGAAGGACGAACCATAACAGGATAGCCGATCTTGTTTGCGATGGAGATTGCCTCATCAGCATTTACAGCCATGCCGGCCTCAGGCATCGGGATGCCAAGGCGGTTCATCATTGCACGGAAGTGGTCTCTGTCCTCAGCAAGGTCGATAGTCTCAGGTGTTGTGCCCAGGATGTTTACGCCGTTTGCCTTGAGTGAAGCTGCAAGGTTGAGAGGTGTCTGGCCGCCGAACTGGGCGATAACGCCGATCGGCTTTTCCTTCTCGTGGATAGCGAGAACGTCTTCCAATGTCAAAGGCTCGAAATAGAGCTTGTCGGAAGTATCGTAGTCTGTTGAAACCGTCTCAGGGTTGCAGTTAACGATGATGGACTCGAAGCCGAGCTTCTTGAGAGCAAGTGCAGCGTGAACGCAGCAGTAGTCGAACTCGATTCCCTGACCGATTCTGTTAGGACCGCCGCCTAAGATCATGATCTTCTTGTTGTTGGAAGAAGGCGACTTGTCCTCAGCAATATGATAGGAAGAATAGTAATAAGCCGCATCCTGTGTTCCGGATACATGAACGCCTTCCCATGCTTCCTTGATTCCGTATTCATAACGTGCACGGCGGATAAGATCCTCGGAAACGCTTAAGAGCTGTGAGAGATACTTATCAGAGAAGCCGTCGAGCTTAGCCTGGCGGAGTGTAGCCTCATCAGGGATCCTGCCGGCGCCCTTAAGGAGATTCTCCTCTTCCTCAACGAGCTCTTTCATCTGTTCGATGAACCAGTGCTTGATCTTTGTGAGCTCATAGAGTTCATCGACTGTAGCGCCCTTGCGGAGTGCCTCATACATGATGAACTGACGCTCTGAAGAAGGCTGTGTGAGCTTTAACATAAGCTCTTCCTTGGAGAGCTTGTTGAAGTCCTTGGCAAAACCAAGACCATATCTGTCCTTCTCGAGGGATCTGATCGCCTTCTGGAAAGCTTCCTTGTATGTCTTACCGATGCTCATGACTTCGCCTACGGCTCTCATCTGTGTGCCGAGCTTGTCCTGAGCGCCGTGGAATTTCTCGAAAGCCCATCTTGCGAACTTGATTACGACATAGTCGCCGTCCGGATAGTACTTATCGAGTGTGCCGTACTTACCGCAGGGGATCTCATCCAATGTGAGGCCGCATGCGAGCATAGCGGAAACGAGAGCTATAGGGAAACCTGTTGCCTTTGAAGCAAGAGCTGAAGATCTGGATGTTCTCGGGTTGATCTCGATTACAACGATCCTTCCTGTCTTGGGGTCGTGAGCGAACTGGCAGTTGCAGCCGCCGATGACTTCGATTGCCTTAACGATGCTGTATGAATATTCCTGGAGCTTCTTCTGAACGTCTTCAGAGATAGTGAGCATCGGTGCGGAGCAGAAAGAGTCACCTGTGTGAACGCCGATAGGGTCGATATTCTCGATGAAGCATACTGTGATGACGTTGTTCTTGGCATCTCTTACGACTTCGAGCTCGAGCTCTTCCCAGCCGCTGATGGACTCTTCTACGAGTACCTGGTGGATCATGGAAGCTGCAAGACCTCTCTCTACGACTGTCTTGAGCTCATCGATGTTATAAACAAGGCCGCCGCCTGCACCGCCCATTGTGTAGGCAGGTCTGATAACTACAGGGTATCCGAGATCATCTGCGATCTTGATTGCCTCCTCAACGGAGTATGCTTCGTGGGATCTGGGCATCTCGATGCCTAAAGAAGTCATTGTTTCCTTGAACTCGATTCTGTCCTCGCCTCTCTCGATGGCATCGACCTGAACGCCGATTACCTGGACGCCGTACTTTTCGAGCACGCCGGCCTTGGAAAGCTCGGAACAGAGGTTAAGGCCTGACTGTCCGCCTAAGTTGGGGAGAAGCGCATCAGGACGCTCCTTTGCAATGACCTGCTCAAGTCTCTTAACGTTGAGCGGTTCAATGTAGGTTCTGTCTGCTACATCAGGGTCAGTCATGATCGTTGCGGGATTGGAGTTTACGAGAACGATCTCATAGCCAAGCTTTCTTAACGCTTTGCACGCCTGGGTTCCTGAATAGTCGAACTCGCAAGCCTGGCCGATGATGATAGGACCTGAACCGATGATGAGGATCTTGTTGATGTCTTCTCTCTTTGGCATATTCTTACGCCCCCTTATATATATATGCAAAATTACTGGATAGAATTCTAACATAGGTATCCCGACTTTGCACAGTAAAAATTATGGATTAAAATACTTTCATGAAAAATGTAATAAAGCCCAACAAATATCGCTTTTTTTGCCCCGCGAAAACATCATTTGCGGGAACTTTCCGCAGTTTAATTCCTACTGCACTGCTATGCTTTACGCTCACCGCGGTGTCTCTTACCGGCTGCTTTGAGCCCAGGGTCCAGCAGACAATCTATAAAGAGACCTCCGATACGGCAGCTTCCGTTTTCTCGGGCAACGATATAGGAGGCACGGAGCTCCCCTTCGGCGTAAAGCTTCAGGTCGATCCTTCTGTCCTGGTTGCCTGTGAACTTGAGCGCGTGGTCGACGGGGATACATTGATCGTTCACGATCCTGACGGCAACAGATTAAGAGTCCGCTTAACGGGCATCAACGCTCCCGAATCCGTACTGGAAGACGAGAGTAAGAACACCGAAGAAGGCAGAGATGCTTCAAAGTTCTTAAAAGAGCTTCTGGCCGACGTTAAGACCGTCTATCTCGAATACGACGAAGGAAGATACGACCAGTACAACAGGACTCTTGCTTATGTCTGGATCGACACCGGCACCACATACATAATGGTAAACGAGATAATGCTCGCGACAGGACACGCCAAGCCGGTTTATATCAAACCGAACCTGCGCTACGCTGATGACTTCAGAAAGTACGAAAAGCAAGAATGAGCAAAGCACCTGAACCCGCTTCAAAAGACATCACTTCCACGAAGAGCGAACACTTAAAAGGTATTGCGCTTCTTCTTCTGATGTTCCACCACCTGTTCGGCGTCGAATATCTGGATGGCTGGAGAGCGGTAATACCCGGAACCGAAGGCGCATCATACGTCATCGGCGCGTCGGGCAAGATATGCCTTGCGATGTTCCTTTTCTGCTCCGGTTACGGACTTTACAAGTCTTATATCAGCAAGGATGCTCCGAAGAAGACCTACATTCTCCAAAGACTTATCAAGACACTTATCCCCTACTGGTTAGTCATGGCGGTCACTATTGCATACCTTGTGTTTGCAGGGAAGTTCGAGCCGAAGTATATCTTCGTAAATCTTTTCGCACTGATACATAACGATGACATTCTCTATGTGAGCTTCAGCTGGTTTATAAAGCTGTATGTTCTTCTCATTCTCCTGCTTCCCCTGATCAGGCTCATCGAGCGCAAATGGAAAAAGAATGCCCTCATCGACATCCTGATCTATGTTGCAGCGCCTTTTGCCATCGCTGTGATCTTCGGAAAATACATGGATGAGTCAAGATTTGTGAACATCCCGTCTTTTATTCTGAGTACGGTCTTATTTGTGCTTGCGTGGTTCCCTCTTTTTGGGGTCGGGATCCTTTTCGCAAAGCACAAAACATATGAGAAGGTGCGCGGCTTTGCTGACAGGTTCCCCAAGGCCCTCGTCATTGCTTTGTCGCTTCTTATCCTCGGAAACATGATCTACATGAGGTTCATGTTAAACAACATCATCGGCGATTCGATACTCTATCACTGCTGCATGACAGACGTTGTTTTCGGACCTATATTCATATGCGGGGTGCTGCTTATCATGGACAACATGAAGCACTTAAGCAGATACGTTATTCCGTTCATCGGAAGGAACTCGGTGTTCTACTGGCTGTTGAGCGGGATATTTTTCCATAATACGAT
>OCTX014512982.1_pt1 | contig 13247 bp, 11 predicted proteins | sample 1539691 | NCBI WGS metagenome assembly OCTX01 (sample SAMN02144231, study PRJEB22623) | gut metagenome | biome: sheep rumen | host: Ovis aries | place: New Zealand
TGGATTTGCCGATGTGTCTGTACTCGAAGGCGGCGTCGGTTTCTACAGGGCGGTCATGGAGGAGAGTGAAAACCCGTCATTTGAAGATATAATCGAAAGTAAAGATATTATCGGTAATGAAGATTTGACCGAAAGTAAAGATATGTCAGGAAGATGCAGTAATTCGGAAAAAACAGACGCGGAACTTTGCGGCAATGGAGATAAGGAGATCGCCATGGATGAAAATAAAGTAATTAACCTGGATTGCTGCGGCATGCAGTGCCCCGGTCCTATCATGAAGGTATCGAAGAAACTGTCTGAAATGCAGGACGGTGAGGTTCTCCGCGTCTCGGCTACGGATATGGGATTTGCGAAAGACGTCGAGAAATGGTGCAGTCGGACCGGAAACACATTCATTTCCTCCAAAAAGGACGGCATGCAGTATATCTCCACTATTCGGAAGGGAGATGCAAAAGATGAGGAAGGCGGACATAGTGTCGCGATGACTGACATCCCCCACGGAAAAACGATGGTCGTATTTGATGGGGATTTCGACAAGGCTCTTGCATCCTTTATCATTGCCAACGGGGCCGCGTCAATGGGACGTCCGGTCACCATGTTCTTCACATTTTGGGGGCTTAATATTCTCAGGAAGAACAGGAAAGTCAGGGTATCCAAGACATTTGTCGAGAAAATGTTCGGAATGATGATGCCGAGAGGTACTGCAAAGCTTGCTCTTTCTAAAATGAACATGGGCGGTCTCGGCACAAAGATGATGAAAATGATCATGAAGCAGAAGAACGTCCTGTCTCTGGATGAGCTGATCCAGACCGCCCTTGACAGCGGAGTCAGGATCGTTGCATGCACGATGTCTATGGATGTCATGGGAATTAAGAAGGAGGAGCTGATCGACGGGATTGAGTACGCCGGCATGGCTTCCTACCTCGGAGATGCGGAGATGGCAGATGTAAATCTGTTCATCTGAGCCGGAAGGTTCGCCGACGGTAGACGTGAACCTCTTTATCTGATCCGGGAGATTCGCCGACTGCAGATGTGAGTTTCTTCATCCGGATCTCCTTTCCACATATTTCCAAACAAAAAAGACTACCACGTAGGTGATAGCCTTTCCGATAGTTCTCATCCATTCCTTAGACTGTTTTCCGAAGTTGTCTCGCTATAATCGCACGCTCTTTTCCTGTAATTTCAAGAATATTAAGTGCATCCTCCAAGGTACACTTCATGTTTTTCATCATTAACTTGATAGCATCAATTTTTGTTTGCTCCGCTCTTTGTTCCGCTCTTTCCTCGGCAACCTTATCCGCCAATCTCTCAAACGATTCACACATAATTTCACGTCCATACCTTAGACTGTTTTCTGAAGTTGTTTCGCTATAATCGCACGCTCTTTTCCTGTAATTTTTAGAGCATTAAGAGCTTCTTCTAAAGAGCATTTAAAGTAATCCATCATATTCTTAATAGCATCAATTTTTGTTTGCTCCGCTCTTTCCTCAGCAACCTTATCCGCCAATCTCTCAAACGATTCGCACATAATCTCACGTCCTTCCTTCGTCTCCTTGAAGTGTCTCACTCCATCCGCAAACGGTTTATAAAAAATATCGTCCGCTTCCCTGCAATTGAAGTCATGCGCCAGCCTGCCAAAACTGTTTTCTCCTTGATATACACCATTCACATAAATTGTATATGCACCGTCATCGTAAGGCTTCCCGGTTTCCCGTACAACCTTATCAACATGATAAACAGGATCGCCTTCTCCGAATTTATCATGCTGGCAGATAAATATCACGTAGGCATCCCGCAGTTCCTTGAACTCCTGCTTTTTCTTAAGCATCCGGGTATCCATCATGCTTCCGTTAAATCTTGCCCTCCGGATATGGGCTCCTTCTTCGCTTCGCTGTACTTCTACATCAAACTCCGTACCGTCACCAAGGATGGCATGGATATCAAGTCGTATGCTTCTTCCTGCCACATACGGACTCCTCATATCTACCTGTCCCTTAACCCGAAGAACCTTAATGTCATCTCTTTCAAGAATAATTCTGAGCAACAGTTCCGTTGCCTCCGTATTCCCGTCAAAAACCTTGCTCATAAGGTCGTCATCGAACAAGGTCATGTCATCAATTGCCTTGTTCAGTTCCTCAAGTATCTGGGCATTAAGCTCTATCGCCTTGTTCTCTTCTTTCCTGTCCATAAGTATCTCCTCAAGTTTATAGTAGCAAAAAGCAGGTTTTATTACAATCAGTTTCTGAAAATTTCAGATCATATAAATGGGATGTTACTGTTCACACCTCATGTACTGCCCTTGTCATCCTGAGCGCAGCGAAGGATCTTTTACCATCTGCAGCGGCTTTATGCAAAAGATCCTTCGCTTACGCTCAGGATGACACCCCAATTGCCGCAAAAACAGGCGATTTTGTGCGGAAGTGTGAACAGTAACCACAAAGGGTTATTCTACATATGGATCTCAGCTTTTCGTATCCCCCGTCGCGCGGGAGTGTGAACAGAAACATTCGTATCCATCGTACCACTTTTTCATAGACTCAAAACTAATCCCAGCCTCGCCGCAGAGATTCCTGACTTCCTTTTCCGTAAAGCCTATGTATTCCCCGAATTGCCCGGGCTTAATCATCGTGTATTCGCGAAAATCCGACAGCGGCGACTGTGAATAATAGGGTAGAGGGAGGCTGCGCCGACCTCTACCCCTTCTCGCGAGCCGCGTTCCGACGTAAGCCGGAAATACTCCTTACGCGGCTCTGTGAATAACATAAAGGGGACAGTTACTAACTGTCCCTCTCATCATGGATAGTATCTCGTCGCCGTATTTCTGTAAATCACCCCCGCAAAATCAACCGTCCCGCTCTCAAAGTCAGCGACAACCTTTGCCCTTTGCCCCTGCGCGTTGCGGACCTGCAGCGTGGCGATATTGCCTGCAACTCCACCGTCCATAATCCCCCACATATCATCCGGCGTCACGCCGCTGATATTCGTATAGAACATGTCTGTGCTGTCGCTCCCTTCCTTGTCTTCGTCAAATGTTATCGCCGACTTCCCCGAATCGGAAATAAAAGAAAGAGAACCATAGTTATCGAGGTGTTTGATGATCATTCTCGTGGCTGTCTGCGACCTCATCCAGTTTTCCTTTGAATAATCGCCGTCATTCGCGCCCATGGTCCCGCCGGGCAAATTCCTCTCAAACTCGTCCTGCGAGATAGGAAAATAAGCCCCTTCGCATTCAGCTTGCACAGGATTAAAATCGCAGACAGGGAACAATGTGTCAGAAGCAGGATCATATTTCACAGTCCATCCCTTCTTATATGAATACAGAACAGTTCCATCTGCCTGAATTTCATATGCGCAGTACTTCTCGGACAGTACTACTCCGTCACTGAACTCAAAAGTCAAATCCTTGCCCGAGTTACCGGAAACTCTGCACACGCAATCCCCATCAGACTGTTTCCAGAAATACCTCGTTTCAAACCAGTCCGGATTTCCCGCTTCATTGTACCGCACTGAACCACCGTTCGATATGCCTGCATTTGCAGATACATTTCCGTTTACACCGGCACTTGCACTTGAAGAAGCATTCCCCTCATTGTTTTTTCCTGTGTCAGCAGAGGTATTACCACCCGAGCTGCTATTTGCCACTTTGGGCTGAGTATCCGATATAGTCCTCTCATTTTTCCCCAGTGCCTCTCCAAACGCCCTCACTTCTGAAATCGGCACGTCGCTCTCGCCTTCAGCACCGGGATACACATCTGTGATCCGAATGACAAATGCCGCTGTCTCCACCGGTTCGCTAAAAACCACATACTGGCTCGCACGAACGTTCTGAAGCTCCACTTCATATCTTTCCCCGTTCACCGTTATTTCCAGCCCCTTCGGCTTCAAATTCCGATTCCACTGATTCTCGTCGCGCCAGTTACCGGCATTGAACTCCAGGTAATCCACGCACTGGGGTTCTAAGAAACCAATCGTGAGAGTCTCACCGACCCCGTTTCCAGGCGCACCCTCCTGCCATGACGTGACAGCATCTCCATCAACAGCGCATACAGCTCCGTTATATATCGAGGTATTCGCCTGAACAAGTTCTGATGATGCGGCGGCGGTCGCAAAATACAGTTCTGTTCTGCCTGCAAGCTCATCGGGTACGGCACTGGTAACTATGGCAGTCAGTTTACCCGGTGCTGATGCCTGAGAGCCTTTGGCATCATTTGCGTCTCCGGAACCCTTAGCATCCTTGTTTTCAATTCGGCTTTCATCTGTATTAGAGGATTCCGACTGCGTCTTTCCATTCTTGTTTTCCTGTTCTCCAGTCTCCCGGTTTTTGATGTGAAAAGCAAACACAACTGCCGCTCCCAGAAGCATAATCACGGCAACCAGAATGACAATCGGAAGAAGGTTCTTCTTCCGTTTCTTTTCAGGCACCGCCATATCTTCGACCGCGATGGGATATGGGCGATAATAGTTTCCTGCGCCCTGCGTTTCCTCAAAGGCTGCATAATTCCGGGGTTCATCTCCCCCGCGAACATTCTGCCCTTCCTCCACCGATTCAGAGACTCCATGTCCGCAGTAGATGCAGAATCTGGCATCATCCGGCAGTCGTTTCCCGCAATACTTACAATACATGAATATTCCCCCAAAAATATGTCTTCAAAACTCCTTGTTCATGTATCAGTATTATACTTCCAGACATACTAACTATGCAATTCCAACTGCTTTTGGATAATACCTGCGGACTTATGTACAGTTCACATCTCCACACATCTATCGCTGTGTTTGCGACAACCGGGGTGTCATCCTGAGCGTAAGCGAAGGATCTTGAACGTAAAGCATACGTAAACATACACGGAAGGTGGAAAATTCTTCACTTACGTCCATGATAATAAGGGCGCATTTGAGGTGTACAATAACAATTATGCTTCCCGTCATCCTTTAATCAAAAATACTCCTTGATATTTAGACGTTATGTGCTACTATATAATCGCAGGTGAATCCTACCTTAAGTGGAACCTATAACAGATAGCACTCGCTGATGACGTGACTATGGTAAAAGCTTCCTTTTTTATATGCAGAAAACTGCCGCACGAATATGTGCGGCAGCCTCCTTACCTCAAAACATATAAATCCTTATCCCATGCCATTGCTCACCTCGTAAGATATCCCATCCTTGCGTTGAACTCTTCTCTTGAAATAAGACCCATCTCTAACTGAGACCTGACTCTCCTGATCTCCTCAAAATTATCCAGCTTTTTCCTCGCCACTGCAAGCCTCTTATTATACTCTTCCTGAGTCAGAACATCCATCGCAAGCGCACGGTCAAGAACATTTTTCTCATTGTAGAATTCATGTTCCGCTCTTTCCTTTGCCCGAAGTATGTCTATATCCTTTACTCTCTTTTCAGCCTCAATCAATTTCCTTTCCAGCTCTTTCAGCCGTTCCAGTTTCGGTTCCATCATTTTGAGCATATCCGAAACGTCAATTCCAGGCATTTCTCCCTTTTCAATGACGTACTGGACATATCTGCGGCCGATTACAGAATAAGTAGCATCAAGTTCTTGATTTAAGGTGCCAATCTGCATCTTTAATGCTACGATCTCAGAACTGTCCTGAGCCGTGGTCCCCATTTTTGCGCCCGTATTTGCAGCCCCCATCGACATATTATTCCCCGCATTTCCTAACGCGTTAAGTGCCCTGTCAAAAATTCCCATGTTATCCCTCCTTTTTGCTTTACCAACCATTGATAAAGCTGCCTGTTGTGACTCTTAATCCACTATTGACTCATTGCTTTCTGTATCCCTGCATGGCATATGACTATCACGATACGCCGAGAGCTTCCCAGTCAATTACATTTGTGTACACACACTGTCATTACACTCTTTCACACGTTTTTATACAATGCTTCTATACTTGTCCCCTTGGTCGTTGCTCGAGAAAGCTGCTACGAACAATCTGGTGCGGTCATCTCCACATTTACTGCATGTTAGATAATTACCGCTTCTACAACTGACAAGCAACAGCAACGGAAAACAGCACAACACAACCAGAATCAGTATCTGCTTTGCCTTGTTTTTGGGAGTATTATGGTTATTTTCTGTTTTCCCATAATCAGAACATTGCGTGGTTCTGTTTTTATCAATACTATCGGACATACTATCATCTCTTTTCCTGATTCTTTTTCATGGGATAGAGGGAGGCTGTGCCGACCTGTACTCTCTCTCGTGAGTCGCGTTCGGCGTAAGCCAAAAACATTCCTTACGCGCTTCCGTGAATACAAAAGGCTAAATTCTAAAGATTATCCTGATCAAAGCTATGGGAATCAAAAGCCATCCCAAAAAAGTCCCCGTGATGAGCTTCCTCATAAATATACTATGCATAGTCCCAATCATGATATAATTCCGATAAACAGTGAGTCCTGCTGCCCAGTACCCAAGTGCCATGTACACTAATAATAAAAGTGCCACACTTTCACCCCCTTACACATTACGAGAATCAACCAGATTCATTGCCATCATACATGTCATTACAAACATGTCTGTTTATTAATCCTCCAAAATATCACCTGTATATAATCCCGCCAAACTCTATCGTTCCAGTTATCCTATTTCCTGTCGCAACAATATACTGTCCTTGTAAATTTTTCATATACAGATAAACTGTATCCCCGACTATTTCACCGTCGTATATGTCATAACCATCACTCGGGTTTACTCCGGATATATTTATATAGCCAAACATATACCCGTCATCTTCTTCATATATTGTGACTGCTGACTTACCTGACTCCGATGTCAGGTAGGTGCCAATATATCTTAGAACAAATTGTGCCGCCTGATTTCCATAATACCATTGTTCCTGCCTCGGTGAATGACCGGACGACCTTCGCTGTGAACCGGAATATGATCCTGAAGCCGTTCCCTGTGATGACGATGATCCCTTCTGATCAGGTACAGTCGAATCCGTCGGCGTTGGCTGCGTATCTGATATAACCCGGTCATTCTTCCCCACTGCCTCACCAAACGCTCTTATCTCCGAAATCGGCACATCGCTTTCGCCCTCGGCTCCGCCATACACGTCCGTGATCTTTATAACAAATGTCGTTGTCTCGATCGGTTCGCTAAACACCACATATTGGCTTGCGCGCACATTTTGCAGTTCCACGTCAAACTTAGTACCATTTACCGTTATTTCCAGCCCCTTCGGTTTCAAATTCCGGTTCCACTGATTCTCATCCCGCCAGTTTCCGGCATTAAATTCAAGGTAGTCGACTCTCTGAGGCATTTGGAAACCGACTGTAATAGTCTCACCGATTCCGTCACCTGGTTCGCCCTCCTGCCAGGAGGTAACAACATCACCATCGACCGCACATATTGCGCCGTTGTAAATCGAGGTGTTTTCCTGAACAAGCTCGGAAGTAGCCGTTGCAGTCGCAAAAAACAGTTCCTGTCTACTCTTCAGTTCAGGGGGAACTGTACCGGACAAGGATGCAGACAAATCTTTTTCATTTGCTTTCTGCCGAGAAGAACCTGTTATCTCCACTTTACTTTCGGTGATTATGGATTCTACCTCGGATTCCGTTACTGTCCCTGTAACAGATTCCGCAGCAAGCTTCGCGCCAGTATCACGAATTACACTTTCTAATGGAGGCGTCAAAGTTCCTGCTGTTTTCCCGCATGAAACTAGAAGAGCCAGTAAGCTGACAAAAAACCCCTGCCTTACATAACTTATCATGTCAGATATCCCATCCTCACATTAAACTCTTCTTTTGAGATCAGGCTCATTTCAAACTGTGAGCGAATCCTTCTGATTTCTTCAAAATTTGTCAGACTTTTTTCTTGCAACGGCAATACTTGCATTGTACTCATCCTGATTCAGGACATCCATGGCAAGAGCTCCGTCAAATACTGTTTTTTCTTTGGAAATTTCCTGCTCTGCCCTTTCTTTAGCACGTAATATATCATTGTCCTTAACTCTACTTTCAGTTTCAATTAGTTTTTCTTCAAGTTCCTTCATCCGATTCATCTTCGGCTCCATCATCTTGAATATATCAGCTTGCGGTAGATGGATTAATGCTTTGAAACGCTTCCTTACTCCACAGCATATACCTCAGCTGGATCCCGTTGCTGAACATCCAGCGCATATCTGCAAAAATACTCTTCATATGCATAATCGAGATTACCTTCCTGTGCCCGGTCATAAACAATTTCGCTAGGTTCACAGACCCTGTTCACAAAAACTATTTCTGTTTTCGGATTTACGCAAAACTCAATTGACTCGGTCTCACCCATCAGTACTATATCCATAACCACCGGTATCAGCTCGTCCTCACCCTCATATTCATATACTTTCCATTCCAAGTCACACTCCATACCGTGTTTCCTGAATGATTCATTCATCATTTCCACTAATTCTTCAACCGCTGTTCCCAACGTTACTCCTGTATTATACTTTGTATCCGTGATTCCTTTCACAAGATTCAAAGCCTTCTGCTGTTCCGGCGAAAGCATAGAAAATGATTCCACCACAAAAACAAGGATAGCGAATGCAATACCGACAACCAACAGTATCCTCCAGCGAAAACCTCGAGATTTATTCCACAGTGACTGTTTTTTTTCTGTTTGCGATTGATTCCTTTCAACGCTTTGCTCATATAAAGGCATGCCTCCTGCCTCAGGAAGATTCCGGACATGCTGACCGGCATCTGAATCCATTATAGTTGGAACAGTTGTCCTTTGTCCGCAATAAGGGCAGAACAAAGAACCATCCCTGATTTGCTTACCGCAATTCATACAAAACATTAGCTTCTCCTACAGTCATCACGGGATGAAAAAATCATTTTTTTCTTAAATCATGAAAACCATGTAGTCATTTGTTCCCTTTTCCTGCGGGAATACCTCATGATGATACCCGCAACAACCAGAATGGAGCCAACAAGAAGCAAATAACATCCGGGACCTTTATGAAAAAGATATGCATAATACTCTTCATATTCTTCATCTAAGGAACTAAAGTCATTGAAGAACTCCAAAAGGCTTAACGCAACTCCTAACCCTGCTGAAATAGAAAAAAATATGTCTTTTCGAAAATACAAAGATGCAATAACCGCTATTGATAACCCTATAAAAAACCAGCCATCTCCTCCTTGTATCAAACTTGCGGAAACCATTGTTCCCAGAACTGTTGCCGATGCATAAGGCAAAAAACATGAAACAAACCAGATGAAGATACCAATCAATGAAAGGATAACGTCCGTGTTTCTTACTTCAATCGAAAAAGGTATATGATTCTGATTCTGAGGTTGTCCATAGGGCTGTCTGCTGTACAGATTTGTAGTTCTCTGGTTCGGTGCGAAAACGTTGCTTCCATTATATGAACCCGGGTAGGGACTTGACATAATAGAGTAATGCATATTCGGATTTCCGTCATAAGCGTTCCATCCCGGCACATTCTCTCTATTTCCACTATATTGAGGATATTGTGAATACACATAAGGTTCCGGTCTGTCGACGGTAAGCCGACTGCCATCATAAGGGTAAGTCTGTGAATTTTCACTCTCAGCCGAACTGATTTTGTTTTCTGTATCTTTGTTCACAGACACAGGCAAAGCGCCATTCCAGACAGAAGCCTGTTCCACATTATGAACGTGTGCAGCCTGATCTGTTAAAAAGGTTTGACTGCTTCCACAATACTCGCAGAAATTTGCATTATCAGGCAGTTCTTTTCCACATTTTATACAAAACATTAGAACACCTCCAAAAGTGCGGCCTTGCGCATGAACAAATAAACCATTTCCCGCATCAGTAAAGTATCGGTAAAAAACAATCATATTATGTTGACGAAAATTATAAGTATACTTCGTTATATCACACTTCTATTATACGCTTACACATACTATGTTTCAAGAAAAATATATCTTTCACAACCTTGCATTCATGTTCGCATATTTTCATTATACGTCTTCACATATTTTTATACAGCTTAAAACAGCCTAAAATAAACCAAAAAGTAATGCAACGTTCCCACACGAAGTACTTGCCGTTTACACTCAGATGACGCAAATGAAAAGACAGGCAGCTCAACAGCAAGCGGCAGAGTTAGATGCAAATAGTATCCAAAGGAAACCCACATGAACAACATCCTCCAAAAAATCGACTCCCTCTGCGAACAGAAGGGATGGTCCAAATACAAGCTCGCCGAACGCTCCGGCCTCACCCTCTCCACGATGAACGCCTGGTACAAAAACGACTACACGCCGAAAATCGAGTCGCTTGAGCGCATGTGCGGTGCATTTGGAATTACGCTCTCCCAGTTCTTCGCAGATGAAGATGAGTCTTTCAGCCTGACGGAGAATCAGAGGAGGCTCGTTAAGCAATCTGTCCGGCTGAGTGGGGAACAGCTCGAGGCGGTCATTCATTTGCTGGAAAAAATGAACGAGCAGTTGTGATTTCATATTCAAAGCGGGAATCCTTTCACTTAGCCTACCACATCTCCCAAAAAAAGAGTTCCACCGTCGGTGGAACTCTTGCATTCATTATACAAGCCCAATATGGATTTCATTCCCTGTCCGAAAACAGCCATCCGGTTCTGCCGCCATAACTAAGCAGATAGCATGCATTGTACTGCTGGGATGTTCGTGGAAGGAAAATTTTCACGATTTTGACTGTTGCTCCCCCTCGGGATGTAAATTCCTTTCGTATTCCTCGATGAATTACTGGTGCTGGTGTAGAAACCCGTATTCGTCTTATAGGTCGTTGTCCCGCCGACAACAGGATAGCGGGTCTTCAGTTGAAACGACTGGCCATTCCAGTTGAACTGAGATACGCCGGAGACCATTCTGTAATTGCTATTGTTGAACTGAGAGGGCATAAACTTCGGCTCTCCCTTAAAATCAATGGAAGTTCCTGAAACCTTGTATGGGGCAAAATATCGAAAGTTATACTTTTCGGCAGCAGCACTTCCTCCGATCTTTGAGAATTTACCGCCTTTATACTGCAGGATGTAGGCACCATGGCCGCCGTACATGGAATAGCTTTATGCCTCACGGTACCGTAATCGGAATGAAAAAACAGAGAACCGCAAGCACTACCCGGATAACCAGAAACAGCTGGTTGTTCTCCCGTATCCCCCTCGGCACGAGCCGGTAGACGTGACCGACATTCCCGCATATAAAAAGCGGCAGGAAGCACCAGAAAAACACGCAGAAAAGACCGTTGTCCAACATGTTTCCGCGAATGGCTATGCAAATCCAGAATACCATGAATGCGTAATAGACAGTAGCAAATATCATCTTCCATGGTGTCTGCGTCCGAAACCCGGGAATCTCTCTAATAATCGGTATGGAATTGATGATTCCCTCATGCAGCTCATGCCGCAGAATTTTGATGAGTTCATCAACATTTTGATAACGGAAAGCGGGATTGACATTTGTGCATTTATCTATGATCTCCTGAACGCCAATCCTTACTTTATCTCTCTCATCTCCCTGACCCAATGCAGCTCCCGTCAGCATATATCTGAGTACGCACCCGATAGAATAGATATCCGTCCTTGCGTCCGTGGAGGATGTCAGGGACTCCGGTGCCTGAAAACCGTAAGACCCGACAATCGTCGTATCAGAAATCCTGCTTTGATCGTAAACCTTGGATGAACCGAAGTCGATAAGCTTTATAAATTCTTTCCCGTTCGTCAGATTCAGGCATACCATGATGTTTTCGGGCTTGATATCACGATGCACGATTCCAATCTCATGCGGAATTATCAGGGCTGCGCAGAGCATTTTGCAAATGCCAAGCGCCTCCGCCTCCCCAAGCTTCCCTCCGTGCTGCACAACATACCTTTCGAGTGTACATTCTCCGGCATATTCCGTGACTGCCATGAACAGATTCGTCGGCTGACTCGGCTTATCTTCTCTGATAAAGCCGCTATCCGGAATTTCCTCGACAGAATAGACATTTGCAATATAGGGACCCGGGTTTTCGGCAAGGACGCGATAGATGACCGCCCGTTTTGCGTCCATCATTTTGACTACAAAGGGCTTTCCCTCGCCATTGTGGGCAAGAAAGGATTGCATTTCCTTCCCGGGCGTTATTGTTTTGATGTATATCAAGTTTGAGCCTTGCATGATTTTTCATAGAAATTCTTTGCTGACGTTTAGGATGACAAAAGTATCGGTTCGACCGTACATCGCATCCAACTACTCAGTAGCTGGATGACATTGAGCCGTTTGGCACAGAATCCTTACTGAATACGCCAACCGTACAGTGTGAAAAAATTCGCAATTAAGATATATGTCTCGAAACACAGTATGACAAATGCCGTCCTAAAAACTGCCGATGCCACCGGTCCCATCCGTAACCGTCTTTCCAGTCTCGAGACAAGCCCGGTCAAATCGAAAAAGAAGGTCACGGGAAGAATGAGCCAGAATAACGGTATAGTAATCATGTCATATATCGCCCGTTTCCGGTAAGAATAGACCCAGCAGGCAGCCACTGCCAGATAAAAGGCAGTTGCAATCATCATCTTCCACCATGTCCGGGAGCGAAACCCGGGTATCTTAGAAAGAACTCCGCCCCTGCCCCCTTCTCTCATGCGAAGGATTATTCCAAGCTGACGGGCAAATTCAGCCGCTGAAGCAAAGCGATTCGCCGGATCTATGTCGAGTGCCTTTTCAATTATGAGTTCAATCCGTCTGTCGCCCCGGTAGCGTATGACCCCCGGTTCATAGCCTGTCAGCATATAGTTGAGAACGCAGCCGGTCGAATAGACATCCGTGCGGGGGGAAACCTGCATAATTAATGATTCCGGTGCCTGAAAACCGGGTGTGCCGACTATATCTGCCGGTTTTCCGCGCTTCAGGTCAAATGATTCACTGAAATCGATAAGCTTGATGAATGGACTGTCTCCAGGTGGCGAAGGCTGTATCCCAATACCTGAATCAGGTATTTTGTGCTGTATTCCGACATCTGAACTAAGCGGTTCATGTCGTGTCCCCGCACCCGATTTGACCGAAACGTTCTCTTCCTCTATCATAACATGCCACGGCTTGATATCTCTGTGAATAATTCCTTTTTCGTGTACTGATTTCAGAGCATCGCAGATTTGAATACAGATACGCAAGGCAGTATCCTCCGAAAGCTTCCCCCCGCATTTTTGCAGATATTCTACCAGGCTCTCATCGCCTATGCATTCCGTGACGACAAAGAACCTGTCATCCGCCTGAACGAATTCATGGATTTGAGCGACGTGAGGTGCGC
>OCTX012197628.1_pt1 | contig 13246 bp, 22 predicted proteins | sample 1539691 | NCBI WGS metagenome assembly OCTX01 (sample SAMN02144231, study PRJEB22623) | gut metagenome | biome: sheep rumen | host: Ovis aries | place: New Zealand
TGCTACGTGCGACTCGCCAGATGGGTATCCCGCTGTTTCTACTGAGTAAGGCTAAAGTAGGTGGATACTGATGCTCCCGCAGATGGTGAAGCAAAAATAACTATATCACGGATGTAATTGATAATGGCATACGCAACAGTAAATGACGTACAGGCAATGATGACGCTTGAATAACTTACAAAGGGGCAACCATTGTGAGGGCGTTCCTAGAAAAAGACTGATGACAAGGCGGTCTCAAAATATATCTTGTCTTTTTTATTTTCCTCATGTAAAGGAAGGTGAATATATGGCTAAAGGTGATTTTATTCTTAAAGTAAATAATGTTTCCATGCCATGCCCGACATCCTTCAGCTGGCAGATCAATGATGTTTCAGCTGCGGAAAGCGGTCGAACGGACGATGCGCTCATGCACAAAAATACCGTAGCAAAAAAGCGTAAGATTGCGCTTACATGGAAAGAGTTGACTCCAGAGGATACATCAAAAGTTCTCACAGCTTTTGGGACAGATGAGTACTTTGACGTTTATTACTGGGACGCACAAGACGGCAGATACGAAACAAGGACATTCTACGCAGGAACAAACAGGGATGCTCCAGTACATTTCTGGTTTACAAATAACAAGCGATTTGAGACAGTCAGCTTTGATATCATCGAGAGGTAAGCATTATGTATCAGGAACAGTTAGTATTTTCTTTGAAAAACGGCGATACGCTGACCGTTACAAATGCGAACATCTGGCAAGGGAGCCTGGAGTTTGAACAGGCGGTGTCTTCTGAAGGCAGTTTCGAACTTGGGGCAACGCATATCGGGCAGATGACCGTATCGCTTGCAGACTTACCGTCATCACGGATTGAAAATGCGGTATTCTCATTGAATAGTGATGGGCATCTGATGTTAAATGGCAACAGAGTAACCTATCAATCCGTATACACAAATGTTGATTTTGTAGATGCAACGATCGTTTTGTCGATGGCAAAGGATTCTGATACGCTTCAGCAGATTGGCGTTTACACTGTCGTGAAATGCACAAGGGACAACGGCGTTATCAATCTGACCGCCTACGACAATATGAATAAGCTGTCCGAGGCATATGTAACTGCCCTGACGTTCCCGACAACATACGGAGCAATGGCAAGCGAAATCTGCGGTCGGACGATGACCTTTGACGGTTCTGCGACAGCTGTCGCCTCAAAACCAGAGGGCGACAATTTAACGAAGCGTGAAGTTCTGGGTTACATCGCACAGGCATGCTGTTATAACGTCCTCTGCGACAATCTGGGGCGTTTTCAGTTTGTCCGCTATAATTTATCTGGATTCAGCACAGAAGGCCAGTATCACGCAATAACGAGCTTGTATGACTTCCATCATTCGGAATACCCAGTGGTTATCACCGGAGCAAAAGTCATTGTAACTTCGATAGTTGATACGACAGATCCAGACACCGGCGAAGTGGTTTCTGAAAACGTGACTACTGAATACACATCTGGTACGGCCGATTATCAGATTGTTATCGAAAATAATCCGCTGATTACTACGGCAAATGGACAGGCTGTCGCAGATTTGATTTTTGCAACATGCGGCGGTGTTTCGTTCTACACTGGCACAGTTTCACACATTTCGGATTTGACCATCAAGGCATCCGACATTATGAAAGCCACTGACAGACTGGGCAACGTTTATCCGATGCTTGTATCATCCACAAGGATCAGCACAGGGGCTGCACAAGGCACTGGAAGTTATGCGGAAGAACCAGCAAGTAAGTTATCGGTTCAGCCAAATCTCGTCAGCAGAGTACAGACAGCCGTTAAACAGGCGTTGCTTGATGCGAGAAACGGACAGAACAAGGCAAACTACGCATCTCGAATCGCAAGCAACACTAACCAGTACTTCTGGCACACTTCCACAGGTTCTGACACAGGCGCACATATCACAGAGATTCCACAAGAGGACTTTCTGGAAGACCCAGCTAATGGCGGTGGTAATTTGCTTGCGAGAAGTAATGGCGTAGCGATCAGAAACGGGTTAAATGAATTGGCACAGTTTACGTCTAACATGGTTCTATTTAATGACGAGGACGGAAATCGTGTATCGAGTTTTGGGGCGAGTGGCACACGTATTGGCAAGAACGGCAATGCTAATCTTGAGTTAAACAATCTTGGCTTTGTAGGTTTCGATGAAAACAATTATGAAGTTTTTCGTCTTCAGTTCGCAAACGCCAGTGGTATAGCAGAAATCACGGAGCATGGCGATTCAGTTGTCAATACAAACGTAGATATGCAAACGTTTCAGGATTTCACGGCATATCTCAGCAATACCCCTGTGCAAAACACGCAGATATATCATGTTATCCATGCGTTCATAGACTTTAATGGGCGAGATGCAACATGCCATTTGCAAACTACTCCCAGAACATATAATCGTGATTCGTCTTCTTCTCGACAAACAGTTCCTTACAGAATCGAAGTTATATCAGGAAACAACATCGCATATCTTTCGCTAAGTGAACGCTATGTAGAATATTCCCCAGATAGTAGCTTTGTTGATATTACGACATCACATTCTGCGGCAAAAATCCTAGCAATACAAGTTGATACGATTCTTAGTGTGGACGCATCTACTGTGCCATCTTACACATTTGGGACTCGGACTGATGCCAGAACACGGTACGGTGGTTATAGTTTTACATCTGGCAGAAACAATTCAGCAACAGGTAACGATGCTGTGGCTATGGGGAAAGATAATGTTGCATCTGGAGAATGGTCTCACGTTGCCGGGGCAGGCAATACCGCATCGGGTATGTGGTCATTCGCCGAGGGAAATGGAAACGCAGCTTCTGGTGCAAGGTCACATGCGGCAGGTGGAGACACGACAGCATCCAGTAACGATCAGTTTGTTATCGGCAGAAGAAACATTGACGATCCTAATGACCAGTATGCTTTTATTATCGGCAACGGCGACTATGCAGAAGAGACAAACTCCAATGCCCTCACTGTAGACTGGGACGGAAATGTTGCAATGAGCGGAGATTTAACCGCATCCAATGTTGGTGCTGTATATTCGAATGCAGCTGATGCCGCCATCAGTTCAACAAATATTGACACGTATACAGTTGGCGCATCTGTTACAGTACCGGCAGGGGTATATGTTATAACAGCATATTGGACGTTTCAGAGCGTGTCTGGTGCTAGGATATGCGACATCGATATAAGCACAGATAGCGGTACGACAGCAACTGGATATATTGCAAGACAGAGAGTTTCTAATGCCACCGGCAACTGGTCAAGACTGAACGTAACGACCATCGGGTCGTTTGCGAGTCAAACGACATTATACGTTAAAGGGTCGTCAAACGTTGCTTATACTTCGGCGGCACCAACACGCATCATGGCGGTAAGAATCAGATAAAGGAGACACAAATGATTAAAGGGAGAGTTTCGGCTCTCCCTCTTTTTTATTGTCCCATTTTTCGGACAGATGGCTTTGTATAATGCAAACAGATGTTCGAAAGGGGAGATGAATATGAACTATAAGGAAATGATTATTGAGTTGCTGGATGATGCGGATGAGAGGATACTACGGCTTGTGTATGTATTCTTAAAAAAATTAATGGACTAGGGGAAACCCTAGTCCTTTTTTTCGTTTATGAGCATTTCTGCAAATTTCTTTACTTCAATCCATTTATCTGGACTGATTCTGGACATCGCATAAATTAGATTCTGCAAAAACTGGCTTGTTTCATCTTCGGACTTCAGAATGCCAGCGATCCATTCTACAATCTCTTCCTGTTTTGTCTGGGTGATGAAAGCATCTCCTTGTCCAGTCCTTAACCATTCTTCACTAATAAACTGTCCATTAACAGCTTTGAGCGTAAGCATCTGAATATGCTGCTCAGTTACATTTCTTCTACCGGACTCAATTTCCGATACGCCAGACTTTGACAATCCGAGCAATTTGCCGAATTGTTCCATATTCATACCAAGTTCATTTTTTCTCAATTGACGGATACGTTCATTAATAGTCATGTTTTCACCACCCTTCGTATCCTTAATTTATCATACTCCTAGACATAATGCAAGCAAAAAGTTCTGAATGTGTACTTTTTGTATTGACATTGTTCTGATTGTGTGTTAGTATTTACTCAAACAGAACGAAAGGAGTGATTACCGTGACAAACAAAAATCAGAATATCTTGGAAGAAATCGGAAGGCTCGTCAATATGCTCGATGAACAGCAGAAGGCAAGGCTTCTTGGTTTTTGTGAGGGGTTAGTGTTGTCTGGCTTAAAGGAGAATGAAAGCGACAATGAAAAAGAAGACTGAATTTTATATTAGACTCTGCGATGTATTCGGAGTCGCATTTGGAGCAGGCATGTTTGTATGCTTCGCTGCTATTTTCTGCGAATATGACAAGATTGCTGCATTTCTACTGATGTTATTTTGCTGTTGCATGTCACCGTTATTATTTCTGATTGAAGAAGAGTTAAAGGAGAGAAGAAAAAATGAAGAATCTTGTGTTTCTGACGGGCGTGGTCACAGACATTCAGCTTGACCATGAATGGAATGAGAAGAAGTTTTACAAAGCTACGGTCTCCGTATTCAAAGGCGACCATGAGGACTTTGTGCTTTGCTTGTGCGGAGAAAACTATCTGGACATCTTAAATCAGAGCCTGGACGGTTCAGTGAATATCACGATTTGCGGAACGATCCGTAGCAATCGCAATCCAGATGGCACGGATTGGGTGTATGTGTTTGCCCATGACTGCATGTTAGCTCTTCCATTTACGGAAGATGAGAACTCAGCAGTGTTTGACTGCGAAATCGTCTCATGCCCAAGAGTGTACGCCAACAGAACGGTCATCTGGGTAAAGCTTGATGTTCACAACAATCGGTTCGCATTTGCACCGATAGTCGGATATAACGCTACGGGACGTTATCTTGCGAGATTCTCGAAAGGCGATATGTTGTCTTGCGAAGGATACGTGCTTGCCACACAGTCTGGCACAACATGCCAGCTGGTCATAGAGAAAGTCGAAAAGAAGGGAGAAAAAAATGAAACTACTGAGAGTGATGGCAGAGAATTACAAAGGGAAAACGTTCGATATCAATCTGTTCCAGACTACGTTCATAACGGGCGTAAACCGATGCGGAAAAACAACGGTTATGGACGCAGTGTACGACATTCTTACAGGGAAGATGTCAGACGGCAGTTCTACGGATAATGTCCGTCCAAAAGATGCCGATGGGAATGACCGCAATGACGATCCTGTCGTGCGTGAGATTGATGTCATGTTTGATGGTGCGGTGCATACCATCAGAAAAACCACAACAAAGAAGTTCGTGAAAGACCGGCAGACAGGCGAACGAGTCTTCAAGGGTAACGAGGACTCATGGGAGATCGATGGTTTTCCGTATAAGAAAACGGAATTCCAGAAATGGCTTGCAGAAAGGCTGGATGCAGATGAAAGTAACTTTTGCCTTAATGCACAGGTCTTCATCAAGAAGACAGAGAAGAGTTCCGCAGATGGACGAAAGATCCTCATGAAGCTGTCTGGTTATTCGGCTGACGATTTCATCGAGAAGAATCCAGACTTCAAAGATGTTGCTGACATGCTCAAGGGGCATACGGCAGATGAACTGAAAAAGGTTCTGACTCGTAATCTGAAGAAGGCAGAGGCTGAAATCGCACTGGCAGCAGACTCGATCAAACTGCTTAACAGCATTGCTGATGAACGTGTGGAGACCGAAGACCTAGAACGCAAGGGCCTGGAAGCGGAACTTGCGAGATTCCAGAAGGCTTACGATGACAAAACCAAAAAACTTTCCGAGATACCGAAAAATGAAACGGATATTCCTTCGCTTCGCAAAAAACAGAATGATCTTCTGGCAAAAGCTAATGAGGCTTTGATGACTCAGAAGAATGAGAAGAAGCAGATTGCTTCGAATATCGGGATCCAGATGAACGAAGCAAAGAGCGAGATGCAGACAATGGTTAGGGATTTCAATGCTCTGAAAGCAACAATCGACTCGCTCAATGAGGATCTTGAGAGATATCGCCAAACGTACGATAAGGTGCTGAAGGCTGTTTATCCAGAAGGACAGGACATTTGTCAAACATGCGGACAGGCTCTTCCGGCAGAGAAAATTGCAGAATCAAAAGCCAAATGGGAAGAGGAACAGAAACATGACCTCAAAGAGATTTCAGAAAACATCAAGGCGGTATCTGCCCAGATTAAATCTGGACAGAAATCAATGACAAACATTCAGGATGCATACAGGACAAAGAAGGGAACATATATGTCCTTATCCGATACCTTGGCAGATGTTGTGGCAGAAGCTGAGAAGCTGCCGGAGTTAAAAACCATCGATGATGTTCCTGAGGCAAAGGCGATCGATGCTGAAATCCAGAAGATTCTCGACATTGAACAGAGCCGAGATATTTTGAATCACGATATCCGAAATCTGTCTGATGCCATCTATCGTATCACGAAGCAGATTGAGCGCATTGATTTCAATGCCGAACTGAAGCAGATGGAAGCAGAGGCAGACAAAAAACGACTTGCCGATCAGCAGTCCGCACTGAAGAAAGCACAGGAAGAATATGGAAAGATTCTGTCGCAGATCGACAGGCTGAAAGAGTTTTCTTTGATGTCCAACAAGTATCTGGAAGATTATATCAACTCGTTTTTCACGCATTTTCAGTTTGCACTATTCGACAGCACACTGGACGGCAACATTGTTGAAACATGCCGGATGATGGTCGATGGTGTTCCGTACGGAAACGGATTGAATCACGGCGACAGAATCCTCTGCGAGATCGACCTGGTTAAGGGTTTTCAGAAGATGATGGGAGTTAACCTTCCGATCTTTGTTGACGATTCCGAGTCTGTCGATATGGACCGCATCCCGAAACTTGATAATCAGTTGATCGTACTCAGAAGGACTGATGACAAGGAGTTGACAGTTCGTGGTATCGATTGACATGGAGAAGACTGGGAAACATCTCAGAGAATTGATGAAAAGGAAGGGATTGAATCCTTCGAAAGTTGCCAGAATCATGAATCTTGAGTATCAAGCCCCATACAAATGGGTATGGGGCAGATGCTTGCCGAATGCAGAACATTTGGTGGAACTTTCCGATTTACTGGAAGTTCCTATAGAAGAAATCTTAGTGGTCGAAAGGAGATAGCACTATGGCTAATGAGGTTGCCAAAAAGGAATTCACCACAAACATCAGTCAGTGGACGAACACGTTTACTGATCTTGTGGCAAGGGATTTCGAGACATCTGGAGTCACTCTGGATGAGTACAGTAAACAGTGCGCCATGAATGCCATGCAGAGTATCTATGGTCTTGTGAAGTCTTCCGGCAAGGTCGATATGAGCAAATTGGATACATCCAATTTGCGTGACATCATCGGAAGATGCGCTGCGTTAAAACTCAATGCAAATGCATTGCCATCGGAAGTTTACTTCCAGCTTCGATCAAAGAGGGTCGGCAATGGATGGGTGCAGGAAGTTGAGATGGGAATACAGGGTTCAGGATACGATTCGCTGCTACGGAATTACGGCGATGGAGTTGAGGCCGTATATCCTGTCTGGATCGTGAAGGAAGGTGATGAATTTATCTATCCTAGAAGACGAGGCATCGAGATTGCACCGCCGGAATGGGAAGAAAAAGGCCTTTCACAGAAGGTCATTAGAGTGGTCTATCCGATCAAGATGGCTGATGGCACGATGCAGTATCTGATCGCAGAGCGAGAATCTGTCAAGACCAATCTTCTGGCTCATATCCGCAACAATCTGCTTAACGAGACATTTGGCATCTGCAAAAACAGATACGATGCCACTGATAAGCAGAAGAAGGACATCGATGCAAAAAAACAGGTCATCTATGACGCACTGAGGAAATGCCAGACCCTGGACGACATGCTTGCATGTAAAGAGGCTATGCCATATATCAGTATGGCATGGTTGGATTCGCCGGAGAGCATGATTACCAGAAAGCTTCAGAACAATGCGATCCGCAAGTTCCCGAAGAATCTGAACAGCATGGCAAAAACCAGCTTGCTGAAGATGGACGAAACCTACAAGGCTTCACAGACAGAGATTGAGGAACACGCAAACACAGAAGATTTCAGTATTGAAGAGGAGATTATCGATGTTACTGTTCAGTCAGAATAAGAAGGTCATCGTCAATACCGACATGGTCGAATCAGTTGAGATTGATTACTCTGTCGGCAATGCTTATGGCATCAAAGCTGTTTTTGAAAGAAGCTGGAATGATCCAGACACTGGCGAGGTCGTCCAGTATGCATCAAAGCGACTTGCGATTTACAAGTCCTCTCTGGATGCAGATGAAGTAATGAAGTCGCTTTATAGTTCCTATGCGAACGGAGCGGACGTCTTCGCATTTCCACCGGATACGCCATGACGCTGAAGACGATCCAGACAGGGTCTGAAGGAAATTGCCACATTCTGACTGCAGCAGATGGCAAGGTAGTCATCCTGGATTGCGGAATCCATTTCAATCGAATTTTGAAGCATGTTGCTTTCGGACTCGCTACGATCGAGGCGGTCTGTGTGACTCACAGCCATAAAGACCATTCACTAGCCGTATCGAATTTCAAACGACTTGGAGTGAATGTCATCGATTCCAAAGGGACGTACAGATGTGGCGATTTCCGTATAAAGACATTTGATTTAGTGCATGATGTTCCATGCATCGGGTTTGCCGTAACTCATCCAGAAATGGGAATGCTCATATATTTAACTGATACAGAGTATTGCAAGTACAGATTTAAGGGAGTGAATCACATTCTGGTTGAATGCAATTATGACAAAGTACTGCTCGACAAGGATCATCCGGCACGGCAGCACATCTTCCAGGGACACATGGAAATTGAAACGACAAGGGAGTTCGTCAGGGCAAACAAAAAGGACTTGCGAAATGTCATCCTATGCCATATGAGCCGAACAAACCTTGATTTCAATAAAGCGATCACCGAAATCAAATCAGTGGTCGGTGACAATGTAAACGTGCAGTTTTGCAGTGATAAAGAACAGGAGTTAATCAGATGAACAGATGTACATTTTATGGAAGGATTTCACAGCCGATCGAGTTGAAAACCACATCCGGCGATAAACCAGTAACCTTCGGAAACTTTAGCGTAGCCGTTGCTCGCAAGGGCAGAGATAATGGCACGGACTTCTTCAGATTTACAGCTTTCGGTAAGACAGCTGAGAACATCGGCAAGTTTTTTGCCAAGGGCAGCAGAATCGTTATCGACTCTCATGCACAGATGAACAATTACACAGATAAGGACGGAAACAAGCGTTCCAATCTGAGTTTCATCGTAGACAGCTTTGACTTTGTTGATACTAAAGCAGAAAGTCAGAGCAATCCACAGGCGGCACCACAGGCAACAGGATCTGAAGACTTTCTGAACATTCCGAGTGACATCGAGGAAGAACTTCCCTTCACTTAATGGTGACATCGCATGGCTGGGAGAACTAAAAGGCTATATGCCATAGAACTGGATGGTAAAGAACTGTTCAGTGGAGACTTGCGTGACTGCGCTGAATATCTCAGCCTATCTGTCGGATACGTATCATCGGCTGCTTATAAGCAGATCCCAGTGATGGAAGAATACTACATCATTCCCAAAGGTCTGATCCCGAGAAAGAAGCACTCCAATGCTCTGAGATACACGCATAGGCAAAAGACACACATGGATGAAAACACTGTCTTCATGAGAGATGTGTTTAAGCTGCGGAATCAGACCACACTGGGGACGATGGTCACAGTGTTTGAGGATCATGAATTTGGATTCCGGCATGATATCGGAACATTTCCGATAGTCGGCAAGCACAGATTTGTATTCGATATTCAGCGCAAGGGATATATCGAAACTTACTCATGGATAGATTTATACAGAAAGGATGGTGTGGAGTTTGCCTAAGTCGAAAGTACAGTTTGCTGGGCTTTACGAATACAAAGTCAAACATCCGATTCTGCAGAAGCAGATAGCGCAGTTCCGCAAGTCCTTTCGTATCGGTGATGAGGTCGAGATTCCGATGACTCATGGCGAATCAAACTTCCGACCGAATTACATCAGCCGATGTACAGTCAAAGAAATCTACCCGAATTACGTTGTGGTCTCGCATGACGGACTCTGGGACGAGGCAATCAACTACGTGGACTTCATGACCGAAAATTCAAAAGCAGCAGTGGTCATCGCAAGCAAGGAACTGTCGGAAGAGTATTACAGCTTGCTTGACGAGTACTGGAAGACCAGTGATTTGATCTATGCAGGTCGCACAGACCTCATAGAACGCTTTGGCAGCCTTGAGGAACGGCTGAAAGAGATTGAGCCACTAATTCTACAGTCTGAGCGTTTCACTGGAAATAAAGTCTCTACGAAGCCCTACGGCGGTGAAGTGTGGAAGGAACTAGCTAATCAATGCAAAGAGGAGTTGAGGACATGTTAGCTTTGATAGGTATCGCAGCTTTGACATTTGTGTTTTGCAGAATCATGTATCACGCATTGCATGACGATCCTTATCAGTATGACTGGGACGGTTATGAAGATTATGAGGATAAGCCATGGTAACAGGATTATTCAGCCCATGCTATGAATGCAAAAACAGACACGACTTATGTCATGCAACATGTAAGGCGTACCTGGAATTCCGCAGAAAAAAAGATGAGGAAAATGCAAGACGCAGAGAAGACCGTGATATCGGGCACGCATTATGGAAACTGCATCTGCACGGTGCAATGAGCAGGACACAGAAAAGGAGCAGTCATTAATGATTAGAGTAAACGAAACATATGGCATATTGTTAAGCAACACTGACTATTCAGTGGTCAGGATCCGTAAGAAGACGGATGAAGATGGCAACATCAAATACGATGAAGATGGTGAGGCGATGGAATACAATCAGCCGTTGACGTATCATGACAGCCTTATTAAGGCACTTGAGCGCATAGCCAAGTTTACTGTCAGGGACGCAGTGAAAGACGGCGATATGACGCTCTCAGAAGCCGTGACACGTATCCAGACAGCACTGGATAGGCTGACTGAGGAAATCGAAAACGCAGTACCGGATGTAAAGGTGGTGAAAAAATGATTAAATCCAGTGAAGGCTGTTTTACAGCAGAAAATACGAGCATTGTCGATATGCTTGCAGACCTTGGTGTAGCGATCGCCAGTATTAAGCAGTGCATGATAGAGGAAGGACACCTCGCAGAATCTGCCGCCGACCGGATGCTGCTCCATGTTTTCGCATCAGCACTGATTGCGAAGCGTGATAATCATGATTAAGTATTATTACGGCATGCGGTTAAGAGGCTTTTCCATCGACTGTCAGCCGATGGAAGGTCTCATCGGGGCAGTGGATATGGGATGCCTGAGGCCAAAGATCCCTTACCATGATGTCCTGTGCTACAACCGGCGGTTGACCAAGAAAGAACTTGAGGACTATGAACTGGATTATATGTATGAGGTGGAGACATGAGCATTATTGCCGTTGATTTTGACGGAACGTTGTGCCTTGGAAATTCCTTTCCTGATCCAGGCGATGGCAAGCTAAATGTTCATTTGATCCAGTACCTCAGGCTTGCGAGAGAACAAGGGCATAAACTCATCCTCAACACCATGCGAGAAGGCGACCTGCTGGACGCTGCAGTTGACTGGTGCATGGAGAGGGGGCTTGCATTTGATGCTATTAATGACAATTTGCCTGAGATGATTGAAAAGTGGGGATGCAATCCTCGCAAGGTATATGCGGATTATGTCATCGATGATCACAATGCAAATTGCGGAATTGGGAAGAGACTTCCGAGATTGAAGATAAACCGGAAACCAAGAAAGGAGTTGCATCCATGAAGAACTGGAGAGACAAGATGGAAGAAGCCTTGCGGTCGGCAGAAATCGATGACGCTGACAAGCCAGAGTACTGTGAGTACATCTGCCATGATGGCTCACGGTACTGCAAAGTCACAACACAGAAATCCTGTAAGAAATGCCAATTTTTTTCGCCGAATCTTCTGAAGCGGATGGAAATTGTGGCATCGCATTACGAGAGGCTGGAAGCTGAGATCACAAAGCTGAAACTTGAAATAATGAAAGCAAAGGACCGTATCAGCGAACAGTCCCTGGAGATTAAGGCACTGAGAAAAGATTACAGTTGCCTGAAGGAATTTGAATGTTCGGATCGTAAACGCTGCGGTCCGAATGACGAACATTTTGACAGGATCGTTTTTAACACAAGAAAAGGAAGGAAGAACAATGGCTGAAGTATACGGAAACATCTATGTGGAGACCGATTACTCAAAGTTTAAGTATTTGCTTGGCAATCGAAATCTTACGGAGACCAGGAAAAAGAAGATCATGAACAGTATTAAGAAGGTTGGCTATGTCATGAACCCGATCATCGTTAACGAAAAGATGGAGATTATTGACGGACAGGGCAGACATGCTGCTTGTAAGGAACTGGGATTGCCAATCTACTATGTCGTCGCAGAAGGAGCAAGTACAGATGAGTGCATCAATCTAAACATTGGTCAGACAAACTGGGGGATAACAGATTACGTCAAATTTTACGCAGATGGCGGTAACGAAAACTACAAGCAGTTAATGCAGCTTATCAATACGTATCCCGAGATTATGCCAGCACATATTGTTGGCATATCGCATGGCACGTTAGTACACGGCGGCCGCGCATCAGACTTACGAAATGGAAACTTTCATTTTCACGATAGTTTTGCTGAAACGAATCAGATACTCCAGCTCTTGGCATCCAATCTCCACACTATAGATTTGATCCCAGGCAGTAAAAGGCTTGTGTACTCTTGCCTTGCGTGGATTATTCGTTACTGCAATGTTGACACAGATCGTTTGTTTAAGCAAATTGCAAGAAATTACATGTTGATACCGCCGGTCTCGGATAAACACTCAATGTACTTCATTGAGCAGATCGAGCGACTGTACAACAAGAATCTCCGAACGGATAGCATCATCTACATGTCGCACATTTACAAGGTATACCTGAGAGCCGCAAAGGCCAAGAACTGCAAACATGGTCTTAACGCAAAAGAATGGCGTGAACAGCAGATACTTTCAGAAGGAGCGTGATGAAATGGCAACTAGGAAACTCACCCGATTAGCTATGGGCATTGCATTGTATGCTGTTTTGGGAATGGCAATGAATATTCCACTGCTTGCTGGAACGCATTTGCAGACAGACC
>OCTX012280696.1_pt1 | contig 13245 bp, 7 predicted proteins | sample 1539691 | NCBI WGS metagenome assembly OCTX01 (sample SAMN02144231, study PRJEB22623) | gut metagenome | biome: sheep rumen | host: Ovis aries | place: New Zealand
TCTTCCTCCATTTTCTTCACGTACTCCGTTGGCGAAAGTCCGTAGAGTGACTTGAAGTTAGTGGAGAAAGCCGAGAGAGACTTGAACCCTGTGGCGATGGAGACACCCGTGATGTCGAGTTTCTTCTCCTTGAGCAGGCGCCCTGCCTCTTTCAGACGGACATATTTGAGGAAGTCGCGCGGAGCCTGTCCGGTCAGGTCCTTCATCTTTCGGTAGAAATGCACACGGCTGATGCCCACCTTGTCGGCTATCATCTCCACGGAGAGGTCGGGGTTGCTTATCTGCTCGTTCACTACCTTCATCACCCGTCTCATGAGGTTCTCGTCGGGCGACTCCACCTCGATTTTCTTGATTTTCTCTTCCTGCTGCTTGTCGCCGTGGAATTTTCCTTGGAGCATCTGACGCGTCTTGAGCTGCTGAACGACCACGGTGCGCAGCACGTCGATGTTGAACGGCTTGGTCACATAGGCATCGGCACCGTTGGTGAGGCCGGCTATGCGGTCGGAGTCGCTTCCAAGGGCTGTCATCAGGACGACGGGGATATGGTTGGTGTTGAAATTGGTCTTGATTTTCTGGCACAGCGTGAGTCCGTCCATCACGGGCATCATGATGTCGCTGAGCACGATGTCCACCTTGCCTGGATGGGTGACGATATAATCCCAGGCTTCCTGGCCGTTGGAGCACGTCTTGATGACGAGGTCCTTCGACAGCTCGCTGTGCACATACTGGCGTATGGCCTCGTCGTCCTCCACGAGAATGAGGTTCTTGCGGTGGGTGTCGGTGGGCTTGTCGATGGTGAGCAGCTCGGATATCTCGTGCTCCGTCTCGTTTTTCTCGTCGTCAGGCACGATGCTGCCTCCGACGAGGCTGCTGTCGCCCACCGGCATCGTCACGGCCATGCGTGTGCCCTGCCCTGCCGGATTGTCCTCCACGTGGATCTCACCCTTGTGCAACTTCACGAGCATCGACGTGAGGTTCAGCCCGATGCCGGTGCCGATATATCCGTCCTTGTTGCCGGCGGAATAGAAGCGGTCGAACACTTTCAGCTTGTCTGCGTCGCTGATGCCGCACCCACTGTCGTCGACGATGAGGTCGAAGTCTTTCTCCCGTGCCATCAGCCGGACGGTGATCTTGCCGCCGTCGGGTGTGAACTTGAATGCGTTCGACAAGAGGTTCATCACGATTTTGTCCGTGTTCGAAGGGTCTACATAGACGTTGTAGATGTCCTGGTTATGCACAAACTCATACTGTATGTTACGGCTCTGCGCATTCGTGGCGAACACGTCGACGATATTCTGCACGAACTCCACGAGTTCCACTTTCTTGTAGTTGAGCAGGAATTTCCCCTGTTCTATTTTCCGGGCGTCCATCATCTGGTTCACCAATCGCAGTATTCGGTTGGAGTTTTGCTTGATCAGCTTGTAGTTGTGCTGCCGTTCGGGATCGTTGTCGGAGTCGATAAGCTTGTTAAGCGGCGACATGATGAGCGTCATCGGCGTGCGGATTTCATGACTGATGTTCATGAAGAACCGGATGCGTGCCTCGTTCAGCTCTTCCTGCTGCTTCTGCTTGGCTAAGGCTTTCCTGACCTCGATTTTCCTGCGTGCGTACTGATACGCCAGCCAGCATGCTGCCAGGAAGAGGAGCGTATAGATAATCTTGGCAAACGTGGACGCATACCATGCCGGATGCACCACAGCGAAGAAGGTGCGTTCCTCCGTGTATTCGCCCATGGCTGTTGCCCTCACGCGGACTTTGTAGGTTCCTGCGTCGAGGTTGTCGAACACGAGACGACTGTTGTTGCCGTCCTGGCTCGTCCAGGGACCGCCGTTCACGGAATATTCGTATCGTATGTTCTGACTGGCCAGTTCTGGCACACAGAGTTCGATGGTGAAATGGTTGTCATTGTGGCTCAGGTCGATTCGCTCGCATTCGTTGATGAGTCCCTCCAGGATGTCATAGCTCCCTGACTCGTCGCCTTTGTGAACCTTGCGGCCGCCAACATAGACGTCCACAAGCTTGAGATGCATCTTCGCACCGGTATTCTGCCACTGCTCTATCCGTTTCGACTCGAAATAAGTGATACCGCCGATGCCGCCAAGATAGAGGTTGCCGTTGTACTTCGCGGCTGCCGTGCTGAACTCGTTGTCCTGAATGCCGTCGGCTGCTGAGAAATTGATGAACTTGCCCTCGTCGGTCACGAAACAGGAGAGGCCCAGGTCGGTGCCCAGCCACAGTTTCTTTCCGTCGGTGAGCACTGACTTGATGCTGTTGATGGGCAGGCCGTCCTCAGTGGTGTAGACTTTCGTCTGGAGCGATGCGATGTCGATGGCGGCCAGTCCGTTGTTCGTGGCTGCCCACACGGTCTTGCCGTCGTCCGACACAGTCAGCTGGGAGACGGTCTTGCCGATGAGTATCTTGTCGCTCTCACGGGTTATGGTACCTCCATGGTCAATTTTGCAGATGGTCACTCCGTCGGCAGTTCCCACAAAGAGCCGGTTCCCGACAGGAAGAATCTTGAACACATAGGGGTTGCCGATTATCTTGGTCCCGATTCCGCCATCGCTCCAGTCGGGCGCGTATTTCACGTAGTTCTTCGACGCATAGTCGAAATAATAGAATCCGTCGCCGAGCGTAGCTATCCAATAGCATCCTTTCTCCTTGGCCGGCTTGATGTCGAACACCTTGTTGATGTCCATGGTGATGAGCGAAAAGCGTCCGTCGTCGAACTGCCATAGTCCTTCGGTGAAGGACCCGAGCAAAAGGGTCATACCGCCGTGCCGGGCGATAGCGGTATAGCCGCCGGGCGATCCGCTCTGTCCCGTCCAGTGCTGCGAGGAGAGGCCGTCGGGCGTGATGTGGTAGATGCCGTCGTTGTCGGTGGCCACCCATATTCCTTTGTCGTCCGGCACCATGGCAAAGACGGTCTTGTCGCCGATGCTGTTCTTCGTGATGGAGTTCTGCCCTATATACTCGAATGCCGACTGGTTCACGGGCTTCATCATCACGCCTTTCCAGTAGATGGCCACCCACACGTTGCCATACGTGTCGCTCATCGCGTCTTTCACGTTGGCTGTGGAGAGGTCGAAGTCATTGGTCTTGATGGCGCTCAGCGTCACCTTGTCGGTGTTCTCGTCGTAGATGAGCAGGCCTGCACCGTCGGTGCTGATGAAAAGGCGGCCCAGCGTCCAGGGACTGAGGTTTTCTATCACGCGGCCGAACTCACTCGCATCTGCCACGAGGGTGAACCGCTCGGCCGACTTGTCGTAGACAAAGAGCCCGTGGTTGCGGGTGGCGGCGTAAAGTCGTCCCGACGAGCTGCGGCATATACGCACCACCTCGGGCAAATCGCTGAATTTACGGGTCTTGCCGTTGAGACGCAGGAACAGGCTGCGGGCGTCGCTGAGTATCCACAGACGTCCGTTGCCTTCGTCGACCATCTGAAGGGGGGCATGGCCTTCCTCGTCGTAGTCGTTGATATGCTTCAGGGAATAGTTGTCCTCACCGTCGGTAAGCAGCTCTACCTGTCCGTATCCGGCGAATGAGACATATATTTTGTCTTTCAGCTTGTTGATGCTTACGACACGAGGAATCAATGTGTCGCCACGCTCTCCTATATAGTGGATTGTCTGAAACTTGTCGGATGCATAGTCAAACATCTGAAGACCGTGGCCGGTGCCGACGAGCATACGCAGGCTGTCGTATTCAAAGACACAGGTGCTCTCGTCGTGAACAAGCGAATGCTCATCGCCGATGACATGGCGGTAAACATTCATTTTCACTCCGTCATACCGGTTGAGTCCGTTCTGGGTGGTCACCCATATGTTGTGACGACTGTCCTCAAACATGTTTCGGACGCAGGAATAGGACAGCCCCTGTTTCGACGTGAACAACATCACGTTCTGTGCCCCCGCTCCAATATGGAATAAGACAAAAAAAGCCAGAAAAAGCAGTTTTGTGTAGCGTATCATAGTTAGTTGTTTTCGTAATCAATCTGCAAATTTAGTGTTTTTTTTCATATACGCCACAAAAAAATCGAAAAAAAATGGCGTGTCCCGCGTGGGACGCGCCATTTTTATGTAATAGAATGCTTGTTGCTTATTGAGCGGCGATGATGTTGATGACTGCCACGATGTCGGAGATGTCCACCTTGTTGTCGGTGTTCACGTCAGCGTTGGCATAAGTTGCAGTGCCTGCAATCTGGTTGATGATAGCCACGATGTCGGAGATGTCAACCTGGCCATCCTCGTTCACGTCACCAGGAGTGGCAACTGTGAGCTTAGAGTAGTCAACGTCCTCTGCAGGAGCTACGAAGAAGATACGTGCGTCGTCTACGAAAGTATTGGTATCCCAAGTGGTCTCAGTTGGCTGAACTTCCTCACCGGTCTCAGGGTCGATAGTTGTACCCTTGAGAGAGAGAGCGTTCTCAACCGCACCGATACGGATTTCACCGTCTTTCACAAGCACGTTCTTGATCACTGTAGGATAACCTGCCCAGCTTGAGCCCTCCTGGAACGGAGCAATGATTCTCTCGCCGTCGCCAACCTGTACGTACATGTACTTGTCAGGAGTGCCATCGGCAGAAACGCCGGTCTTCCCTGTTGCGGTACGTGTGCGGAGGAATACGTCGTAGTATCCAACAGGCACGTTCTTCACAATCTGATAGAAGTCATATCCGTCTGCTCTGTAACCGTTTACTGTCACGTCGGACACTGGCTTTGCCTCTGAGGCAGGGTCGCCACTGAAGTGGAGGCTGCCCGGATCAGAAGGCTGAACCACCATCCAGCCAGGGATTGAGTTGTCCTGAAGTGCTGCGGATGCAGTCATGAAGGTGTACATGTGAGGGTTGTAGATAAGGCCGGTGAAGTCGATACCATAAGCTGCTCTTGCATAGCCGGTCTCAGGATCGTGCTCGCCATTGTCATCTTCAGGAATCTCTTCTGCCTGCTCGCCGGTCTCGAAGTAAACGCTGGTCTTGAACTCTGTGAGGTCCTCGCCCTTGGCAATCTTCTCGTAGAGAGCCTTGGTTGCGTTCTGGATGGTCTTCTTGGCTGCTGCGCGGTCGTCTGTCACTGCGTTGTAGCTGGCGGTACCGTCAGCACCGAGGAGTGTAGCCACCTGGGCTGCCTTGTAGTTACCCCAAGAAAGGATGTCTACAACGTCTTTCACGTTCTTCAGCTGTGCAGATGCAGTCATAATCTTAGGAGTCACCTCGTTGAGCACCTCGTCTGAGAGGTCAGATGCGTTTGTTCCGCCGTAGCTGTCGATGATTTCCTTAGCGGTCTTTGCCACCTCTGCGTTGAGGTACTTGCCTTCGAGCTCGTCGTAAGCGGCTGTGGCCTCAAGCATTGCGATTTCGAAGTTGTCGATATTCTGGATACGCTGGGTCATAGCCTCGCTCAGCTGCTTGAGCTTAGCAATCTCGGCATTGACGTCAGAACCAGAAGTGAACTTGTTGGTCTTGGCGAATTCGATTTCGTTTGAGAGAGCGGTCTTGGTGTCACCATTGTATGACTCATCCTCAGCAGTTGCAAGCACGGCCTCTGCCTCTTCTGTTGCGGCAGAGAGGAGCTGGCGGTAGTAAGCTGCCTTAGAAGGCATGGTGATCAGGCGTACGTTTGCAAGGAGGAACTCCTGCCACTGTGCCTCTGCAGATGTGAATTTCAGCACATAGTAGCCGGCCTTGTCAACGGTGAAGTCTGCCTGACAAGTTACGGTTCCAGAAACCTTGCCTGTAGCACCGTTCATGTTAGGTGCAGCGAGATAGTCCTTGAACTCTGCATATACATTGCCGTCGAGGTCCTCAAGTGTGAAGTCGAAATGAGGCTCAGATTTCCAAGCTGCCATCTGGAAGTAAATCTGATATTTGCGAGGTTCGAGATAGAGGGAAATTCCTTCTGGCATCTCAGGATCGAGAGTACCGTCCTCGAGGATGTAATCCTTCACGAGCTCACCATAAGAAGCATAACCTTCGTTGGTTCCACGGGTACCCCAGTACATTGCCTTGTTGAAGTCGCCGCTGAATCCGGCATAGAGGCGTGCACCGCCACCGCCAGGAGTACCACCCCAGCCATAGTTCTTCTGAGTTCCGTTCTCGTTGAAGCCATAGTCGTGAACACCTGCCTCGTTGAAGGTAAGCCAACCTGGAGGAATTCCGTCTGTCATGTCGTTGTCGAAGTCTGACTGATAAACCACTTCTGATATAGAGGTGTCTTCGTCCTTACCTACGGCGAATGTGATTGTCTGATTCTCCAGGCAGTCAACTCCATAGCTGTTGGTCACACCTGCGAGGGTGAACGTGTACTCACCGTCCTCGAGTGCAGGAAGAGTAGTGATGATGGAGAGTTCGTCTGCGCTGAGGCTCATGCCGGAGGTGAGGTCCTTGCCCTGGCCGTTCTTGGAGAGTGTGGCAGATGCATAGTCGAGTGCCACCTTCTTGTCGAATGTGATTGTCACGGTCTTGGTTGTGGCTGCATCCAGCTCGAAGCTCTCGTTCTCAGGATTGCTGCTTACCATCTTAGCTGGCGACCATGCAGCTGGCATGGCGTCGATGTCCTGGTCGTAGTAAGCGGTCTCGTTGGCAAATCCCTGAACCTTCATCTCTGTGGTCACGTCTGCGCTCGGACGGCGGTCGGTGTTGTAGATGATAGGGCAGTCTGCTGCAGGAGTGAAGCTTACAACAACGTTGTCGGCTGACTCTGCAGTTACGCCGTCGAGGAAGATGTAGAGGAATCCGTCGCTCTTGCCCTCGAGGAACTCAACCGCAGCGTCTGTGCCGTTGATTTTCACAGAAACCTGACTCGGGTCAAGTGTGAGTGTGCCGTTGCTTGCCTTTGCGAGGTCGGCGATGTTGGTCGGATAGCCGAAGTCCAGCTTGATCACGTCGTCGGTGAAAGTGGCCTCGTTGAAAGTCACGCCCTTCTCGAGCTTGATGTCGTCGAGCAGGTACTCACCCGGGTTGTACAGGTTGATGGTGATGAAATAGGCCTCTGGGAACGGATCGCCAACCTCAGAAACCTTGTTGCCGTTGACGTCGGTCTTGCCGGAATAGCTCTCAGAGAGGGCATCCTGGTCGGCCTTGTTGGTGAAATAAGTCACGTAAGAATAGTGCTTCCACTCGCCGTTGCAGTTGTTCCATGTGTAGTAGTACTGCTGGCCGGAAGCCGTGGAAATCGGCATGTCGAAGTACTCCTTACCAATCGACATGGATGATTTCAGTTTTGTAGGGGTCTCATTGCCGCCGGCATTGAAGTAAGCGGGTTCTGCCTTCACCCAGAAGCTTACACGGTAAGCCGTGTTGTCCTCCAGCTGCAGGTTTCCGATCTTGAATCCGCGGTCCCAGGTGTTACCCTCGAAGCCGTCGTTGTTCACCATTCTGAAACTGAATTCGCCGGAGTGTTTGTCATCCGCATAGGGCTCAGTCCATTCGTCTGTCTCCTGCTTATTAACCCAGTCTCCATACATACCACCAGGCGTGTAGGCGTCAGCAGTGGTGTACTTCTGGTCGCCCGACTCAAAGCCTAATGATACCACTGAGGTCTGTGCCTGCATCGAAGCAGCTGAAACCAGACCCAGCGCAATCAGAAAGTTAACTTTTTTCATAAGCTGAAATTAATTAGTTAATAAAAAATTTGTTTTTTCAATTATTCAATACCTTTAATGATTTCTCATGTCACGTCCAGTTTTTGTCAATCCTTCTCCTCCAGATGACTTTCTTCCCTTCACGGGGACGATTTTTTTTCGATCTTTCAGATGCCACATCGACGCATTCCGGAAAATGACGTTGCAAAATTACAGATTTCTTTTAAAAGTGCTTTTTGGCGGTGTTACATAAGGTTTTTTTTATGTTACAAAGTGTGAAAAATGCGGCTTTTCGGTAGTTTTTACGTGAAAAAATAAAAGTTGCGGTCATTTATTTTTTACATAAAGTTTACAAAAATCTGAAAAAAGAAACAAAAGGAATGAGCGGTCTGCATACCCCCCCTGACAGCTCACCCTCCATAGTTTCTTGACTGCTGACGGATCCGCTCGCGGAGAGTCTCCACGAATGTGGCAGGCTCCAGCACCGTGATGCTTTCGCAGGCACCAAGAAACTCACGCTCGAGCTCATAGTTGAGGATCACGTCGATGGAGAAGACGGCGGAGCCGTCCTCGTTACGTTCGATGAGTGTCTGGCTGCGGTGGATGGGCTTGGTGACGATGTACGGCACATAAGACTGCTCCACTCGGAAGACGACGTGTTTCACGGGCGAACTGAGATTACGCGTCACGCCTATCATATCGCGGAAATATTCTTTTGGCTTGAAGCGCGTCTCTTTCATGAATCTCTCAGTAGCGGGAGCTGGCTCCACATACTGGATGCGGTCCAGCGCGAGGTTCACGATCACATGGTCTTTGGAGTCATGACGCTTTCCGAACACGAACCACCTGTTTCTGTACTCCTTTAATATATATGGTGAGAAATAAAAATCTTTCGGCATTCGCGAATTGAAGGTCTGATAGACGACCCTGATCACCTGTCGGGCTGCAATGGCCTCATGAAGCGGGGTGATGAACGACAAGCCCCCCACCCGTTCGTTGTTCTCCAGCAAAATCACCGGCTCCACGTCGTGACGCATCGACGCCACGTAGTCCTCCAACCGGTTCACCACGTCTTCCACTTCACCCATGCCTTGGAACGACGTCATCTGCTTGAGCATACCCACGGCCTCCTGCAGACGGTAGACGTCCTCGTCGGAGAGCGCGATGTCTGTGATGGTGTAGTCGGGGTCCTCATAGGTATAGAATTTCCGTTGCTTCACCACGATGGGCGCATAATAGCCCAGGGCCTGCGAGTAGCGCATCTCCTGAAGGTCGTGCTGGATGGTGCGTTTGCTCACGCTGTGAGTGCCGTTGATATCGTAAACGGCTTCAGCGCAGGCGTCTATCAACTCCTCGAGCGTGGCTTTACGGCCTTTGCGCAGCTTGCGGTCGATGGTCTTATAGCGGACGATGGTATTGCGGTTGTAAGGCATCAGAAAGCATTTTTTTGAAGTGTGAACTTTATTGACATGATTTTCGGCTGCGCTCAACAAAACTCAAGCAATAAAAGCAGCCAACATACGTTTGTTTTAAAAAACAGCTTAAGCGATATAAAAAAACAACTTGCCTCACCTTCTGTTCCATTGGCATGCTGGCCGTAGCAGACTATCGTCTTGTCTTCTCGCCTTCATGTCTTCTTGTCTTCATAAAAATGAGGCAACTTTGTTTACATTTTCTAAAAACAAAAAAATGAGCAAAGAAGAGAAATATCAGGAGATTTATCCGCAGATCGCCTCTGTGGTGGAGGGAGAGCCGGATTTGATTGCCAACATGGCGAATATGGCGGCGTTGCTGCATGAACAATTCGGATTCTGGTGGACCGGGTTCTACCGCGTGGACAGCGCCGACGAGCTCGTGCTCGGCCCCTTCCAGGGACCGGTGGCATGCAGGCGCATACGCATGGGCCGCGGAGTCTGTGGCACCGCATGGGCGACGGACACCACCCAGGTGGTGCCCGACGTAGACCAGTTTCCAGGGCATATAGCCTGCAGCAGCGAGTCGAAAAGCGAGATTGTGGTGCCCGTGCACGATGCAAATGGCAACATCATAGCCGTCCTCGACATCGACAGTGCTGAATACGCCACCTTCGACGACACCGACCAACGCTGGCTCGAAAAAATCGTCTCACTGCTCACCGCGTAAGGAGCCGGAAAATCTGGAATCTTTAGAACATCTGGAACCTCTAGAGCATCTAGTAAATCTAGAGCATCTAGTAAATCTAGAGCATCTAGAATATCTAGAGCATCTAGAATATCTAGAGCATCTAGAATATCTAGAGCATCTAGAATATCTAGCAATCCCCCTTAGTCGTCAGCTCCAAATACAAATCCCAGTCCGATGGACAGTTTGTTCTGCTTGGTCTTGTAGCCCTCGTAGAACTCGTGGTTCGTTGCTCCGAATGCATAGCTGGCGCTGAGTTGGAAGTTCTTGATGCGGAGCTTGCCACCCACCTCCCACTGCAGGTTGAAGTGGTGGGGCCATTCGCCGTTGTTGCCATACTGCTGCCATTCCTCAGGATAATTCACATACCCGAAATAAGGACGGCCGCTGTCCCAATCCCAAGTCACGGTCTCATAGGTGCAGTTATAGCTGCCATACATCGCCCACTGCAGACCCAGGCCGCCGAACACGCTGAACGAGCAGTCGCGTGAGAGGGGGAAACGCCACATGGCATGAATGGGGACGTACAGGTTGTGCTCCGTGAAGTCGTCAAATCCCCAGTCCTGCACCACCTCACTCGTCGATATGTAGCACTCGTAGAAGAGGCCGGTGTCGACACCAAGTCCGATGGGCAGGCATGGAGCATACTGGAAACCAATCTGGAAGCCGTGTAGCTTCTTGTTTTTCTGGCCCCACAGGTTCTCACGCCATGTATAGGATCCGAAGTCGGTGCTCCAGTCCTTGTTCACGTAGCCCAGCACCAGTCCAAACGGTGCCTCCTTATGGCCGCCGCTGAAGAGCGCCCCCTGGGCTGAGGCATTGATCGACACCAGCGCAAATAGTCCGGCTAAGATTATTTTTTTCATAAGCTCATAATATTAATGGTTCTTCAAAAATTATGTGATTAGCTCCTATTTCCTTTTTCCCACACCATCCGGATGGCTTTTTATTGAGCACGAAGTGCGTTTTTTCTCCGGAACGCAGTGGAGGACTTTTTATTGAGTTTTGTCAGCACGAAGTGCCGTCGTTGATGTCGTGTCGGATGGAAGCAAACTCGTTTGCGGACAGCCGTCACGGCAGCGACGGCGCAGGGCGAAGCCCGAGACAAAACGTTTTTTTATCTTTTTTTTATCTTCCTTTAATTCGATCGCCGGAGTAACTACACTTCTCACTTAAAAGCATTACAGTCTGAACGTTATCGGACAAGTGTAGAGGCAATTCACTTTCTGTCCGCCGTTCTCAGCAGCGAACCACCGGGGCATGGCCTTCACCATGCGGATGGCCTCCTTGTCGCATTCAGGCGACAGGCTTTTCAGCACCTTGATGTTGCGGATATAGCCATTCTTGTCAACGATGAACTGCAGCACCACTTTTCCCTGCAACCCTTCATGGCGGGCTTTCTCAGGATACTGCAGGTTGGAAGAGAGGAAACGGACATAAGCGTCCATGCCGCCAGGGAACTGTGCCAGCTTTTCCGGCTTTTCCATCACGGGTTCCGACTCTGAGATATTGCCGCCATTGCTGACGGGATTCTGTGCCATGCCACTTGCCCACGACATGACCACAAGGCTGATAAATAAAATTAGCTTCTTCATTTTTGAATTGATTTTTTAGGTTAAACTGGAAAATTTGGTTTGTCCGACCCGTCCGACCTGTCCGACCTGTCTGACCTGTCTGACTTGTCCGACCTGTCCGACCCGTCCGACCTGTCCGACCCGCCCGACAAAACATCACCTTTCTTTCTTCTCGTAGTCCTGCTGGCGAAGGGTCTCCATACGGGCGAAAAACCGCTGATGGCTCTGCAGCAGACGGTTGAACAACGCAGCCAGATACTGGTCTACCAGCTGTATCTCTGCCGACCAATAGGCTTCTTTCAGCGAGTGCAGCACAATCTGGTCGTCGTCGTCATAGATGGAATAGACGATGGTGAACTGCCCTGACATGTTGCAGTCGTTGATCGCACGGCGCATGAGCGAGAGGTTGTTGATGTCGTGAAGGGGAGCGTCATACCATGAGATGTCCTGGATGTCGATGAAGCGGTAGTCATCTCCCACAAAAATCCGAAAATGCTCACCCTGATAAACGGTGTGGAATTCTCCGTCGTTCTCGCCTTTGTCGCAGCTGCAGTTGAGCTTCTGCAGCGCATACTCCAGCAATTCGGTGGAGGTCATCCTACGCTTCATCGGAGCGGAAAGGTCGCACCGTGACACTGAGTCCCGGGTCGGTGCAGGGGTCTCACGCTTGTCGTCGCCCAATAACTTTTTGAAGAATCCCATAGGTCTGTAAGGTATTGTCTGGTTAATGTCTGGTTGGTTTATACGAACAAAGACGTTCTTTTTGGCAAATTTACGTATTTTATTCCATTCATGCAAGAAAAAACGGATCTGTTCTCACAAATAAATCATATTTTCACCGGCAGGTCCTCATACGAGTGGTGGTGAGGGTCGAGATAGCTGCGCTTGAAGATTTTCGAGCGTCGGCTCACAGCGTTCCACAATCCAGAAATTCAAAGTCAGCAGCAGTATCGCCCCCTTCTGCACGCAAGCCTTGTCGGACAACGAAAGGCTGCGGATATCGTCGAAGAACTCTTTCGCTCTTGCCCTTCCCGCCCCATTTCCTTGCAAATATACAAAAAAGCCACAAACTTCACGCCAAAACAACGAAAAAGTCGTAAAAACTCATTAACTTTGCAGTAGAGACGCCCCGTGGGGCGTCTCTACTCCCTCTATAACACAAAATCATGTCTTACACTATCACGAAATCCACCGAGAGCGACATCCCGGCCTTGCTCGCCCTTGCAGCCGACGCCCGCACCACCATGCGTGAGAGCGGGAACCTTCATCAGTGGGTTGACGGATATCCATCTGCCGACACCTTCCGCAACGACATACGCCGAGGGGTCAGCTATATCATCCGAGATGAAGACCGTCCCGTTGGCACTTTCGCTTTCATCCCATCGCCGGAACCCACCTACCAGCACATCTACGAAGGACAATGGACCGACGACACCCTGCCCTACTTCGTCATCCACCGTATCGCTGCGGCCCGCTCGGCGCGGGGAATCTTCAACTCCATGCTGCAATTCTGCCTTGCCCACACCGGCAACATTCGGATTGACACCCACCGCGACAACACCATCATGCAGCACCTCCTCTCGAAATACGGATTCCAATATTGTGGCATCATCTATCTCGCCAACGGCGACGAACGACTGGCCTATCAGTATCTGACTGGCAATTAAGTAGATGATAAAATATTCGTAAAAATTCGTTCAGATTAGTGTTCGTAATAATTCCTGTCAATTAACAATATAATTCATGATCATTCGCATTCATGGTCATTTGTGTTAAAATAAAACATCCGCAGCGAAATCACTTTGAATCCCATCCCCAGAGTAACTAAAACTTTTCACTTTTCATTCTTCACTTAAAATCTCCCGTCCGGATGGCTTTTTATTGAGCACGAAGTGCGTTTTTTCTCCGGAACGCAGTGGAGGACTTTTTA
>OCTX011980345.1_pt1 | contig 13243 bp, 12 predicted proteins | sample 1539691 | NCBI WGS metagenome assembly OCTX01 (sample SAMN02144231, study PRJEB22623) | gut metagenome | biome: sheep rumen | host: Ovis aries | place: New Zealand
GTCCTATCTTGATGATGTTATTTATGCAGGTACAGATGGAAAACCTAACAGCTTATCAGGCTGGACAGGCGCTTCCGCATATGGTTATAGGTGATGCGTTAAGCTATGGAACCGGTTCTTTACCATTATTGATTGCGATCCTTATTTTCGCTAAATCAAAATCATTACGTACGATGAGTAAAGTCGCAATTGTTCCTGCAACATTTGGTGTAGATGAACCGGCTTACTTCAGTATTCCAATGATTTTGAACCCGATGTTCTTTATCCCGTGGGTTATCTTCTCTCCGACCTTTGCGGTGTTTGGAACTCACTTATTGAAGATGATTGGTCTTTTAAGCTATAGTAACGGTACCGGCGGACAAAATGCTGCCAACTTACCATTCTTTGTAGGTAATATGATGAACTACGGTATCGGCGGTTTGATTTGGGGATGTATATTCTTTGCTGTGATCGTGGCTGCTTATGTACCATTTGTTAAGGCATATGATAAACAGAAACTTGCAGAAGAAGGAGCAGAGGAAGAATCTGCAGAATAGAGGAAAAATGAAATTAATAGTACAAAGTGATGATTACGGAATTACGCGTGGAGCTGCCCAGGGCTGCATACACGGTATTAAAAACGGTGTTATTACACAGACCGGCATGTTCGCAAATATGCCGTGGATTGAAGAGTGCGTAGAGTGGATTAAGCCTTATTTGGATCAGATTTCTTTCGGAATTGATTTAAATGCCTCAACCGGTCCTTCAGTGCTGGGTCATGAAAAGGTACCGACTTTAACACGAGAAAACGGCGATTTTTATGGAAGCCGTGAAAATCGTGCATTTGACACAGAAGAAAATGGTTTTGATCATTTAGCAGAGCATAGAGATGAGCTTTACGCGGAATTTAAAGCGCAGATTGAAAAATATATTGATTTAGTCGGACATAAACCGGATTTCATCCATAACCACGCTTATGGGACTAAGACAACCGATGAAGTGACAAGAACGCTTGCCAGAGAATATGGAATTCTTTGTACGGTTGGAGCAATGGATCACAAAGATCAATTGAAAGAAGCAGGTATGGGATGGTACGCATGGGGTGATCCTGCAAAGCAGCTTGAAAGTGATCCGATTTCTTATATCACTCAGGATAAAGGCGAACTTTTAAACTATGAGTATGGATATATCATTTCTCATTGCGGATATGCAGATTCTGATTTATTTAAATTGACCAGTCTGAACGCTGCACGCACAAAGGACTTGGAAGCGATGACCAGCGACCAGGTAAAATCATGGATCAAAACAAATAATATTGAATTGATATCGTTTAAAAATCTACCGAAAGAATGGATTTAAGAGAGTATATGAAAGGTTATATATTTCCAAATAATTTTTTGTGGGGCGCTTCGACAAGTGCCTTTCAAATTGAAGGGGGATTTCAGGAAGGTGGAAAGGGTATAGCTACCACCGATACAAAAAAAGAAGATATAGCGGATAACCGGGTTGCCAGTGACCATTATCATCATTGGAAAGAAGATGTGGATTTGATGGCAGAACTTGGCTTGAAGACATATCGAATGGGCTTTTCCTGGACTAGAATTATGCCGGATGACAGTGGAAATCCCAATCAGGAAGGGTTGGCTTTCTATGATCAACTGATTGATTATCTGTTTGAGAAAGGGATAGAACCACTTGTCACCCTGTATCATTTTGAATGTCCGCAAATATTAGTGGATCAATTCGGCGGATGGAAAAGCCGAAAAATGATTGATCATTATCTTCGCTATGCAGAAATTTGTTTCCGTCATTTTAAAGGCAGAATAAACAAATGGGTGACGGTAAATGAACAATTGATTGCCACCGCAGCAGGCAATTTAACCGGTAACCATGAATCCGATCCGATACAGAACCAAAAAGATATTTATCAGATGAGCTATCATGTGTCATTGGCAGAACATAAAGCGATTTCGCTTTTAAGAACCATTGATCCAAAAGCTTTGATTGGTCCGGTATGTGCAATTCAGGTGGTATATCCGCATACCAGTAAACCGGAAGATGTAATTGCCGCCCAGCATGCAGAAGAATTAATGGAATTTTATCTTCTGGATATGAGTGTATATGGAGAGTATTCTCCTTATATGAAGTGGTATTTACAATCCCATGACTTATATCCGCAGGTAGAAAAAGAAGATGAAAAAGCCTTAAAAGCCGGCAAACCTGATTTTATTGGAATCAATTACTATTTCAGTATCAGCGTCAAAGAAAAAGAAGGCCCAATCAATTATCATCAGCCGCCGTTCTGGGTATCGGATGCCTTCGATGTTTGCGACAACCCATATCTTAAGAAAAGTGAATGGATGGATAAAGGAATCGATCCGGTTGGAATTAGGGTAGGTATGGAGAAGGTTTATAACCGTTATCATTTACCGATGATTGTCACTGAAAATGGAATGGCATATTCTGAAACTTTACCTGAGGATAGAAAAATACACGACATCTATCGTATTGAGTATTTAAAAGCGCATATTGAGCAGCTGGGCATCATGATTGAACAGGGATATCCTATTTTTGGATATTGTCCTTGGTCATTTATCGATGTTGTATCCTCTCATCAGGGGTTTGCGAAACGATATGGATTAGTATTTGTAGATCGTACAGAAACAGATATTAAAGATTGTGCCCGATATAAAAAAGATTCCTTTTACTGGTATAAAGAAGTCATTCAAACCAATGGACAAAAGCTGTGAATAATTCACGGCTTTTTCTTTTTATCAGACTTAAAAGTTAGTATAATATGACTATGCAGATTCCGAATAATATATTACGTACACTAAATAAACTCAATGAAAACGGATATCAAGCTTATATTGTAGGCGGCTGTGTCCGTGATTTTCTTCTGGGAAAAGAACCATCTGATTTTGATATCTGTACCAATGCCAGACCGGAAACGGTAATGGAGATTTTTGAACATGCGATTCCTACCGGAATCAAACACGGAACGATTACCGTAATTGATGAAGAGCCGATTGAAATCACAACCTTTAGAACGGAAGGAAGCTATGTTGACCATAGACATCCTGATTCGGTAACGTTTGTAGCGGATGTGAAGGAAGATCTTGCCAGAAGAGACTTTACAATCAATGCGATGGCCTATCATCCAGGTACCGGAATCGTAGACCCATTTCATGGACAGGAAGATTTAAAAAACGGAATTATCCGTGCAGTTGGAGATCCTTCAAAACGGTTTGAAGAAGATGCGCTCCGCATGATCCGTGCTCATCGTTTTGCGGCCAAACTTCATTTTTCGATTGAAGATAATACGCAGAAGGCGATTGATGAGAATGCTCATTTTATATCCCGCATAGCCGTGGAGCGTCTCTATAAGGAATTGATTGAAATTCTTCGATATGATCCATATCAAATTGAAAAGATGACCGATTTATGGAAGCCTTGGATTCCTCAACTGGAGGACTGTCTACAGTGTGAGCAGCATACCAAGTGGCATGATACCAATGTGTTACATCATTCTTTACGCGCAGTAAAGCTGTTAGATCCATTTGATGAAACACTTGCGATCACGCTGCTGCTGCATGATATCGCAAAGCCCTACTGCAAGTCTACAAAAGATGGAATCGATCATTTTTACGGCCATCCGGAAATGGGAGAAAGAATGGTAAGAAATATTGTCAGGGATTTAAAACTCACTTCTGCCCAGCAGAAGGAAATCCCTAAACTCATTCTTTTCCATGATGTACGGCCGGTATTTAAGCCATCCAGAGTCTATAAATTGACAGTACGTGATGGCTGGAAGCCGGATCAAATCTATCGCCTGTTTGAAGTGCAGAGATGTGATATTTTAGCTCATTCTGCATATGGAGCCCAAACGATTGATGGCTGGGAAAAATTTTATGCGTTCTATGAAGAATGCAGAAAAACCCGTCCAATGGAGTTAAAGGATCTTGCGGTTGACGGAAGGATTCTCAAGGAAGAGTTTCATTTAGAAGGAAACGAAATCGGCGAAGCCTTAGATCTTTGCCTGGAATATGCGTTCTATCATCCGGAAAAGAACAATGTAGAAGACTTGTTGAAATTTACGAAAAAGATGCGTCCGTGGAAAGGGAGAAAATCATGATTACGACATTAAAAGGTGATATTGCCCGCTTAGATTTTGATATTATCGTCAATGCCGCAAATACTTCATTAACTCCCGGCACCGGAGTATGTGCTGCGATTTTTGCCGGAGCAGGGCCCGAATTAGAGCAAGAGTGTATTCGGTTAAGAGGGTGTGAGGTTGGTAAGGCAAAGATGACAGATCCTTACAATCTTCGCTGTAAAAAGATCATTCATGCGGTAGGCCCTATGTATAAAGATGGCAAGCATAATGAGTCAAAGCTGTTAGCTTCTGCATATTGGAATTCTGTGGTATTGGCTTATTCCTATATGATTGAAAATCGACTTAATTCGATTACGCTGGCTTTCCCATGTATTTCAACAGGAGCTTATGGATATCCAAATGATGAAGCATGTAAAATTGCCGTATCTACGATTCGATCCTTAATGCAGGCTTATCCGGATGCCAAGGATATCAATATTGTCTTTGTATGCGATACAGAAGAAGACTATATGTTGTATAAGAAAGAGCTGAGATCATGAAGTCGGTTGTAGAAATCAGTCATGATTTTTTAAAGCCTGCACTGCATAAACAGGCTGTCTGCCTGGATGCGACCATGGGCAATGGGAAAGATACCCGCTTCTTTTTAAATCAGGGTGTTAGAAAAGTAATTGCCTTTGAGATTCAACAGGATGTTTTTGAGAAAACGTTTCATGAAATTAATGATAAGAGACTGGAAGCGTATTGTCTTTCACATATATTTATCAAAGATAAAATAAACACTTTACTGGATGCGGTTATCTTTAATTTTGGATACTGCCCGGGATCAAACAGCGGCATTACTACCGAGGCAGAAAGTAGTTTAGAAGCTGTAAAACAGGCATTAAATTGTTTGAAAATTAAAGGGAGAATGGCTCTTGTCATGTATCCTCACGATGAGGGTAAACAAGAGGCCCAACAGGTTTCATCCTATGTATCGACATTAGATAACTTTTATTATTCGGTATGGATGTTGAAACCTATGAATATTGAAAATTCACCATGGTTAATATTGATAGAAAAGAACCATTAAACATAGAGAGAAAAGGGAAGAAAAGTGAGAAAAGTTAAGCAGAAAAGAAGAGTACGCTGGGGCGCTTTAATAGGATTGCTGGCAGGTTTTTTGGTGATTGTGTTTGGGATTGTCGGATTGTTCTTTTATCTAAATCCATTTTTTGGCTTAAGAGATGAAATGCATCTGGAAGCCGGGGAAGCACAGATTGTCGATTATATGAAATCACCGTTTGTGGATGCATCCGAAGTTAAGATTACCGGTGATTTTGATTCAAGAACGGTCGGGGAATATGATATTACAGTAACCTATAACGGCAAAGAGAAAAAAATCCACTGCATTGTAGAAGATACAAAACCACCAAGACTGAGCATGCGAAACTATACGACCGATATGATTGAGGATGTTCGTCCGGAAAGCTTTATCGAATCCTGTGATGACGGAAATGGAGTAACCTTTGCCTTTAAGGAGGATCCCGGTAAGAATGAAGGGAAGACTAAGGTAACTATTATCGCAACTGATGCCTATGAACATTCTACAGAAGCCCAGGCTACCTTAATTCGAAAACAGGATACCGAAGCGCCGAAAATCAACAGCGTGGAAACTTTAACCGGTTATGTCGGAGGATATGTAGATACATCCAAAGGGGTTGAAGTAGAGGATGATTTAGATACATCACCAAAGATTCGCATAACCTTTAAAAATAGAGATTTCAATACGGCCGGAGAGCACGATGTGACCATCACGGTTGTGGACCGTTCCGGAAACAGTACGGAAACGGAAGGCAAGGTTGTTTTAGAAGATATTACCGAAGAAACTAAGGTTATGTATTTGACCTTTGATGATGGACCAAGTGAAAATACGGCTACAGTTCTGGATACATTAGACCGCTATAATGCCAAGGCGACCTTCTTTGTGACAGGAAACGGACAGGAGTATAACGATTATATCGTTCAAGCATATAATGCCGGACATACGATTGGTTTACATACCTATACACATGACTATGCCCAGGTTTATGCTTCGATGGATGCTTACTATAAAGATTTAAAAGCCATCAGCGATATGGTAGAAGAGTTAACGGGTGAAAAATCCTATGTTATACGATTCCCGGGAGGCTCATCCAACTCCATCAGTGCCAATTATTCCAGCGGTATTATGTCAAGACTTGTCGATGATGTTCAGGCAAAAGGATACCAATATTTTGACTGGAATGTCAGCTCCGGAGATGCATCGGAGAATACAGCACCAAGAGATTTCATCGTGGCTAATTCCTGTGCAGGAACGGACTACAATCAAATCGTATTATTGATGCATGACTCTTCACCGAAGACGACAACGGCTGAAGCTTTACCGCAAATCATTGAATTCTATCGTAATCAGGGATATATTTTCTTACCGTTGACGGTGGATAGCTATGCGGCACATCACGGTACAACCAACTAGGACTTGAGTAAAATCAAGTTCTTTTTTTGTACAGATTGACCGTTCCGTAAGGAACAGAAATATACTGATATCATTAACTAATAAAGGGGGATGATATCATGCCACTTAAAATTAATGTAATAAATTGTCCATCATGTGGTGCAGCAATTCCCGTACAGGAAGGAACAGCACAAATCACCTGCTCTTATTGCGGATCCAAATTTACGATCACCAACGAAAATGAATTTGTGTATCGTCATGTAGATGAAGCACGGGTTAGGCAAGCCGAAATCGAGCGTATGATTCGCTTGAAAGAACTTGAAATGGAAGAAAAGAAAAGGCAGATTGGAAACTATAAAATAATTGCGGTAGCAGGTGTAATTTTACTGTTGGTGCTGATACTTGGCCTTGGACACTTAATCGGAGATTCAGGCTTAACTTTTTTCGGGATAATCGGCCTTGAAATCAGTTTTCTTATTTTTATGGTGATTTTACTTGCCAAACAAAACGAAAAGAATCCAAATACAGATACCTCAAATAACCAGCCTCTAAGGACACTGGTATTTAAAGAAGAACTTGTACCTGACCACCATTTCTGCGGGCATTGCGGGGCTAAATTAATGGCTAATGCCAAATTCTGTCATAAATGCGGGCATATTGTCGCAAAGCTGCCTATGCCACCAAAGCCAGGCAAGCAGAACAGAAAAGTTCGATAATGAATTGTTTAAAGGATGCTTATTGAGAAAATAAGCATTTTTTTGGAGGAATAGAGCGTTGTGTCAATAAATTAAAAAATAGACGAAACGTTATTTATTCTTTTCTTTATATGGCAGCTATGAAAGTTTTTGCTCATAAGATACACATCTAATGCAGGATATCATCTCCATATAATTACAAGGAATTTTACCCTCAATTAATATTGAAAGTTCGATAGAATTTCCCATAGGTATGATAAAATCTAAATAACAAAAACTTGCAGAATGTCGTAAACCCAATGAATATAGTAGATCATTTATGATAATTACCGATTTTGGTTTTATAGAACATGAACATATAAGTTTTAGATATGGAGTATAGATGTGAAACCTACTACAAAACAGACCAAAGTAACTATTTTTCACTACTTTCGTCTTGTATATCGATCAGCCTTATTTCTAATGCTGCTGATTGTATATATACGACTTAAAAACGGACATCAAATGCTTGCGACATTGGAGGAATATCCTCCGCTGATCTCTTTTATTGTTTTTGTATTTACGGTAGAAATGATTCTTCGCTTTTTCCCATCTCGATATGAAAGCCCCGGCTCTCAAAAACAGTTCGCAAGAAACTACATAAAATCAGGGAAGACACAGATTGCGATTGAAGACAACAATGGAACGGTGCTTACATTGTTGATCTGGATTGGCTTTAATGCGATTTTCGGAGCGCTTTATTTATCCAATATTATCGATGAAGGAATTATGTTGCTGCTTAGTTGTGCATATTCAATCTGCGATATTATCTGTATCCTCTTTTTCTGCCCGTTCCAGACATATCTGCTTAAAAATAAGTGCTGTGCAACCTGCAGAATATACAACTGGGACTATGCGATGATGTTTACTCCGCTGTTTTTTGTAAGAAAACCATATACCTGGGGACTTCTTGCTTTATCTGTGGCATTGTTAATACGTTGGGAGCTGACACTTTATCTTCACCCGGAACGCTTTTCGGAACAGACCAATGCATATCTGTCCTGCAAAAACTGCACGGAAAAGCTTTGCCATCATAAAAAACAGCTCTTAAAGCTGCGCAAGCAGTTTGCCGAAGAGGCGAAAAGAAGAGAAAAAAGTTTGGAGATTTAACTGAGAATTTAGGTGATTTATATGAACCGATATAAAATCATGTCCTTTAACCTGAAAAACAGCGGTGTTCCCGCTGCTTTTCATAGAAGAGCTGATGCCATCAAACAGGTGATTTTGAAATATAAGCCGGATATTGTAGCTGTGCAGGAATTTGGTAATTTCATGTACAGAGATTTAAATAGTTTAAACAATATGTACCAATGGGTGTTGTATGGACGGGGCAAAACCAATAAACAAGGCGAAGAATGCGGCTTTCTTGTCAAGAAAGGAAGTTTTGATCAAGTACAGTGTCAGGTATATTGGTTAAGTGATACCCCTAAGATACCGGGAAGTAAATTTAAAAACAGCATGTTTCCGCGTATTGTTGTGATTGGAGAATTCACCGACGCCAAGAATACCTTTTATGTGGCTGATACGCATTTAGACCACCTTTTAGAACCGGTACGCCTTCGCCAGTCGGTTGTGCTCGCAAACCTTTTAAATGAGAATTATCTATCCGATCGGATGATTGTGACCGGTGATTTTAATGCACCAAGAAATGCTTCCTGCATTAAAACATTAAAAGATATGACGGGGATGGAAGAAATGATAGCGGAAAATGATGGACCGTCGGTCCGAGAAATACCAGGCTTCAGCATGCGGAAAGAACCTATCGATCATTTTTTCTGTAAAAAGGGAATTCAAGTTATAAATAACAGGATCCTTACAGATAAGTTTGACGGCATCTATCCTTCGGACCACTATCTTCTTTGTTGTGAGATTGAGTTGAAATAAAGTTATGGCAGAAAAGAATGATAAAAAACCTTCCGATTCAGGAATGAAAGATAAAACAAAAAAGTTATTCTGGAGATGGGTGGAAATTATCCATCCTTTCGGAATTGAATTTTATAAAAAAGATGAACAATCGAAAGATCTTGAAGTGAAAAAATAAAAAACGGCATGGCCGTTTTTTACTTCATCTTTTCTTTAATTTCTTCAAAGTCTACGGGTTCAATTGCTTGGAACTCTAAAGTAACGGTATCGTTATTCTTGTAGCGCGGAATCAAATGAACATGGAAATGTTCTACGCTCTGTCCGGCTGCTTCATGCATATTGGACAAAAGATTAATGCCATCGCATTTTAAATTCTTTTCTAACTTATTGGCAATCATCTGTGCAACTTCAAAGACATGATCACGAATGGAAGCCGGGCAGTCTAAAAATGAAGAACAATGTTCTTTGGGAACAACCAGACAATGTCCGTACGATGTCGGATTCACATCTAAGAATACAATAACGGAATCATCTTCATATAATTTATGGCTTGGAATATCGCCTTTGGCAATTGAGCAGAAAATACACATAGTAAAGCCCTCCTTGCGTCCTATTATATACCTATTTTTGGGTAAATGAAAAGCCAGGCTAAGGGGGTGCCTGACTCTTCAAAAATTAAGGGGATAGAAAATAGTATGAATATCAAAAAATCCATACCGGCAAGGCCTTCTACTTCCTTGCTTGTCCAAAGTATAGCACAGGGAACCCTTTGAATTGTGGGATAAATGTGTGAAAACACGAAAAAGATGGATTTTTTGGGATAAAATGTGTCATTTTTGGATATTTTAGGTTAAAAACAGATGAAAAAGTGTCATGAATACGCTTTCAAGTGGTCGTCCGGATTAGGTGGTATTTCCTTTTAAAAAAGCCCAATTCATGGAGTAAGTATGTTATAATGATTCAGAATTGGGGGTTTCTATCAATGATACATAAAACAATTCAAGAAATCAAACAAATGGTGAACGGAGAATACACCGGTGGCGATGATCGAATGATCTGCGGTGTGACCATTGACTCCAGAACCGTTGAAGAAAATATGTTATATATCCCATTGATCGGAGCCAGAGCGGATGGCCACTCTTTTATCGATTCTGTCATCGAGAAAAAGGCGGCCGCTGTTTTATGGCAGAAAGATCATAAAGATATACCGGAAGGCATTCCGTGTATTCTTGTTGAAGATACACAGAAAGCTTTGCAGCAGCTGGCAAAAGCGTACTTAGAAACATTAAACTGCAAGATTATCGGTATTACCGGATCTAACGGCAAGACAAGCTGCAAAGATATGATGTACAGTGTTTTCTCAAAAGAGAAAAAGACTCAGAAAACGCAGGGAAATCGTAATAACGAAATTGGATTGCCTTTGACAATTCTTGACTTTGATGAAGATATCGAAGTTGCGGTACTGGAAATGGGAATGGAAAACTGGGGTGAGATTGAGTTTCTAACCTCAATCGCCAGACCGGACATTGCCGTTATCACAACGATAGGTTCTGCACACAAGGAGAACCTGGGCGGCAAGCTTCAGATTGCGCAGGCAAAGTTAGAAATACTACAAAATATGAATCCGAAAGGTTTGTTCTTATATCACAAAGACAGCCCTGAGATTGAAGAAGCGATGAAGGGCATGAATTATTCCAAAGATATCGAGATTCAATCTTTTGGCAGACAAGCCGATGTGATGGTTACATCCGATATTGAATTTACCGGAAATTCAATGCGTTTTAGCTGCAACCTATTGGATGAGCCGGTTGAATTGAACGCCCTTGGCGAAGTGATGGCATACAACGCATTACCTGTAATTGCGGCTGCCAAACATGAAGGTATTTCCAATCAATCCATTTTAACAGGATTAAAGGAATTGGAAATGACGCGTATGCGTACCCAATTGATTTCGATCAAGAGCGCTAAGATATTAGATGATTCTTATAAATCCAATCCGGAAAGTGCCATGGCTGCCATTGATACATTAATGTCGATTCCGGCCGCCAAGCATATTGCGGTACTTGCGGATATGTTGGATTTAGGCGAAGATGAAAATGAATTACATGCAGGCATCGGACGTTATGCAGAAGCGAAACATGTGGACCTATTATATTGTACCGGGCCATTATCTAAACATACTGCCAACAGTGCGGATATGGATGCGGTATGGTTCGCATCCAAAGATTCCATTGTGAATGATTTAAAATCATATTTGGATCAGGATGTCGTGATTCTAATAAAAGGAAGCCGTGCAATGGCTATGGATACAATTGTTCGTGATTTACAGGAGGAAGATTAGTATGAATTTAGGTGTTATTTTTGGAGGACAGAGCTCTGAGTATTCTGTATCTCTTCATTCAACAGGATCTTTTTTAAGACAGATTCATGAAGAAAAATACAATATCACAAAGATTGGAATTACCGATAAGGGTGAATTCTATTTATATAAAGGAAACATCGAAGACATAGAACATGATCATTGGTGTACACCGGATAAAGCCGTACCATGTGCATGGGTAAAAGGCGGTATTGTTGTACTTGACGGATCCAATGAAAAAATCGAATTGGATTGTGTATTCCCGGTATTACACGGTAAAAACGGGGAAGATGGATGTATCCAGGGATTGTTGGAAATTATGAATATCCACTATGTAGGATGTGATATTTTATCCAGCGCTGTATGTATGGACAAAGAAATCATGCATATTTTATGTGACCAGGCTGCAATTCCTTGTGCACAGTATATCTGCTTAAGAGAACACGGCAAGAATCCAAGCTTTGAAGAAATTCAGGAAGAGATTCCTTTACCATGGATTGTAAAACCATGTAATGCGGGAAGCAGCTACGGTGTTCATTATGTAGATGACAAGGACAGCTTTGTGGAAGCCTGCAAAGATGCCTTCTATTGGGATGGAAGAGGAAAGATCCTGGTAGAAAATGCCATTTCCGGATTTGAAATCGGATGTGCCGTTATGGGAAATGATGAAATCTTTACCGGAAGCTGTGATGAAATCGAAATTAATGGCGGTTTCTTTGATTTCGAAGGAAAATATGAAATGAAAGGTGCGGCTATTTACTGCCCGGCGCGCATCGATCAAAAGACATTTGATGAAGCACGCGACTTAGCACGCAGAGTATATATTGCGATGAATTGTTCCGGTATGGCTCGTGTTGATATGTTTGTGACAGATGAAAAGAAGGTTGTCTTAAACGAAGTCAATACGATTCCGGGTCTAACCGCAACATCCCGCTATCCTTCTATGATGAAAGAAGTCGGCATTGAATTCCCGGATTTAATTGACAAGTTGATTGATCTTGCGATGCAAAGGACGATTGGAGCATGTTAGTCAGCAAGTCAAGAGCCTGGGAAATAATCGATTATGATGCGATTGCCCACAATGTCGAAGAGATTCAAAAGCTTGTCGGCAATGAAAAAATCATGGGAATCGTTAAGGCAAACGCATATGGACATGGAGCTGTGGAATGTGCCAAAGCTTTAAAAGCAGCCGGTGTTGACTTTTTTGCGGTTGCGACCATTGATGAAGCCTTACAATTAAGAGAAGGCGGCATCGAAGAGAATATTCTGATTTTAGGATATACGCCTTTGGAACATATTCATTATCTGGTAGAGAAGAATTTGATCCAAACCTTAGTGTCTTTGGATTATGCCAAAGAACTAAATACATATGCCAAAAAGAACAATACGGTAATCCGCGGACACTGCAAGGTGGATACCGGAATGGGAAGAATCGGTATTGTTTACCAGGACAACCATAAACATATGGATGAAATTATTGAGGAGTACCAATTGCCGAATGTTCAGGTAGAAGGTATTTTCTCACATTTCCCAATCAGTGATGAATTGGATAAGAAAGCCTATTCCGATCATCAGGTTGAATTGTTTGAAGAGGTTTTAAACAATTTAAAGGAAGCCGGAATTGATCCGGGTATCCGTCATATACAAAACAGCTACGGCATCTTGAATTTCGGGGATTTAGGATATGATTACTGTCGACCGGGCTTATTATATATGGG
>OCTX012092484.1_pt1 | contig 13241 bp, 15 predicted proteins | sample 1539691 | NCBI WGS metagenome assembly OCTX01 (sample SAMN02144231, study PRJEB22623) | gut metagenome | biome: sheep rumen | host: Ovis aries | place: New Zealand
ATCAAGACAAAAGAACTATTCATAATTATCTAGTCGCTATTGATTTGGAGTTTGAAGAGGTAACCGTCATGCGTAATATCGATGAACGAAGTCAATTCTATAGAAGCTTAGGGCCTGATTACGACAACGTCTACAGCTGGGAAATAGGAAAAACTCAAGAGCTATTGACTAAGGAATAGCAGATATACATTAACAATTAGAATTGGGACTTCCTGTAGAAAAAGATAAAACCAAACTCATGTTTTACAGGAAGTCCTAGTTTTTTTGATATTCTTTTCAACACTATCCAAATAACATTTAGGAAATCCCAAATAATCCAAAGCCCAATGGTAAATATGAATTTAACCCCATTTTTTTTGTACTTTTGCAGCAGTTTGAAATAAATTGATCCGACGTTTAATAATATTCAAAAATGGAAAAAAACAGTTATGTGTCATATCTAAGGGTTAGTACACGACGACAGGGTACTTCAGGTTTAGGGCTACAAGCACAGCAGGAAATAATACAGAAACATCTCAATGGTTGTTTACCCATTGCAGAATTCATCGAAGTTGAAAGTGGAAGGAAATCTGACCGTCCCAAACTTCATGAAGCTCTAGAATTGTGCAAAAAGCAAAAAGCAACGCTGATAGTTGCCAAGATGGATCGTCTGTCTAGAAATGTCGCTTTCACCTCTCAATTACTTGACTCCGGCATAGAAATCGTATTCTGTGATTTTCCCAAAGCAAATCGACTTGTTCTTACGATTATTGCAGCAATTTCTGAATATGAAGCGGGTTTAATACGTAAAAGGACCAAAGAAGCACTCCATATAAAAAAAGACCTAGGCTTCAGATTAGGCAAACCAGAGAATCTAATAAACAATTTGGAAAAGGCGATCTCAAATAGTAGAAGAACTAATATAGAGAAGGCGAATAATAACCCTAATAATAGAAGGGCTGTAGCATTAATTAAAAATCTGATTAAAAACACATCAAATCTTTCTGAAATAGCTAGACAATTGAATAATGAAGGTTTCCTTACCAGTCGTGGTGGTAAGTTTTCTGCTAAACAAGTATCCATTTTAATAAACCGGTATCAATTAAATAATAAAGATTGAAATAATAATATCATAGGAATAGACTTACAGGATATCCGTTGAGAAAAGCAAAACAAGAACCAATACAAGGTAACACATTAACTAGATTTCTATGTCATATGAGATACTATAATCATATGCCGACGGTTCGTCGAGGCCCAAAAGCCGAGCAGTCGGCATCACATCATATATATAGAAGCGAAGCTAAAATAGACTGAAGGACACGTAAAAGATGACACCGTCATCTATACACGTATAGAAAGTCTATTTCTTGTATGATTCATTGTATATTATGCAGTTCGAAGAACATCCTATTTAAATTATTATAGAATATATATATTATTCTAATATTGTATAGGGTAAGATATGGCACTTTTTTGGCACAAAAAATGGCACAAAAATGACACAAATTATAAAATCTGTCAAACCAAACGCATTCTATCTGATATAATTATTGAAAACGATAGAAAGAATTATGAAATTAAGTAATTATTTAAATTTTGCGACTTGGGTCATCGAGTTAGAAGTAGAAAAAAAAGCCAATAAGATCTCTACTGATTTTGTCCATTCTGTAAAGGTTGGACTATCACCTGCGAATACTGTACGTATATATTTGGAAAAAATAAACGAATTGAATGGCCTTTGGGGTAAATGCGTAAAACATAATATTCGAAATGGCAGGAAGCTCAGTCAAATATATGTAGACGGATGCAACAACTATTCTATGGCAAATTATATTGCCGAACGATTCAATTTCCGAATTCATCATGGAAAGGCGTTTAAACGCATTACTTACACATTCGATAAGTTTCTAGATTTAGCTAAGATGGAAGTCGCCCTATTAATCTCAAAGTATGAAGAGGTTTATCAATTTGAGGTTGATATTGCAGTACTCCAATTGCTTCTGAAATTTTTTGTTGTATATAATATTAATGGTTTTGATGACAATGCGGTATGGACATTTCTCCCAGATGACATTAATAAACTATTAATAGAACTTTATGATTCAGAAATGAGTACCTTTGAGAGATATATCAAAAAGATCGGAAATTTTCCGCCGTTAGTAAGACCTCAAGGAATAATAGTACACAAACCTCAGATTAAATGTAAAGACGACATTATGCGATGCATTAATAAAGACATGAGCCAGTCTGAGAAAATTGAGGCAATTATGGAAAATTGGGATATATCTCGGCGAACAGCTTACAGATATATGTCAATGTATGGTCTTTGCTCGTCAAAAGGTAAACAAACTTCTAAAAAAGAACTTCCAGAATCAGACGATTTTATCGATAACAAAATTGATGAAATAGAAAAAAATGGTTTACTTAAGAACTATGCTTCTTGGCAGAATTCATTAATTAAATTAAAGGAAAAAGAAATAAACGCGTTGAAAAATGAGATCTTAGAGTTAAAAGAATATATTCATCAGATTACGGATGAGCTCAATAATATAAAAAAATAAACCGAAAAGTTGTTTTTTAGTCGAGATTAAGAAGGCTCTAATATTATTCCATAATTGGAAAAATCAATCAACCTTCTTACTTGCTGCGCTCACCATATACTGTAAAGGCATGTGAAAGCGCCGCTCTAAAAAGGCGCTTTTCATGCCGTGCCGGTTTTTACATAGTAAAAACTATTATAATATAGTACGTATTTTGCCATATATTTTGCCACAATATTCAGGAGGCTCATTACATATCGAGTACCCTCATTTAATTCACAATTTATTCCTATAATAATAGTTCCTTATTTAAACCAGGAGGACACGTCATTAAAGATGCTTGTGTACAAATTACACAAAACTTTAACGACGATGGCGTTCCCAGATATTTTATATAGTTGGTCATCAGGCACACCTGATTTTACCAGTTTGTCGATATCAACCTCACCAACCCCCATGAAACGAAAGCACTCGCGGGGAGTAAGCTTTCGAAGCCTAAAATAGTCTCCAACACCCATATTATTAATCTCTGCAAGGATATCATCCTTACTTCCATTGATAATCTTAAACTTACGTTCAATATCAACAACAGCCTTATCGATTATCTCCATATAGGGAATCAATAATTGGTCTGTGGTATGCCATACTTCGAGTACGCCTGGTCTTGGATAGTGAGAAGTTGACAGGGACCTTTTATAGCTACACTTCCCATAGTTCTTGTCAGCTACAAGAGTCGGACAGACATGGATGTCGTAATCCTGGCATGACGGTGTTATTATCTTCTTGGTGCACCTACCCTTAGTATGAATCCTGGGCAGTTCTATAGCCGATTTTTTTTTACCATCCATACTTAGAACAAATGCCAAAGTATCAACTTCTGAGGAGTAATATTTCTCAGCGACTTTAGATTCTAATAATTTTTCAGCGGAGACCATACACCCAACTGGCTCTGGGAAATATATATTCTTTCTGATATCATTTCTCACTGACACCAAGAAAGCTCTGTTTCTGTTTTGTGGTACACCATAATCAACAGCACATAATGTTGACCATGTGTTACGATATCCCAGCTCTGAAACAGTGTTAGTCCACTTCTCGAACATGCCTTCGAACTTGGTTTCAAGCAAAGGTGGCACGTTCTCAAGAATGCAAATCATAGGCTTTTTGACTCTGATTGCATCGCGGATACACCAAATTAAAGAAGATGGTGTGCCAGAGCCTTCTGTCATGCCCCTTTGAGCCCCTGTCCTTGTCAAACTTTGGCAGCAAGACGAGTAAATAAGTATGTCGAAATTAGGGACTTTTGCCCAGTCGACTTTCGTAATATCAGGGTAATGACAGTTCTTTGCTTCTGGAAATAGAGCATTGTGGCAAATGATGGCATCCTTGTCAATCTCACACCACCCAACAAGTACGAACTCGATCAGAGGACCGTTGGTATTCAGATTGTACCATCTTGCATACTCAAGAAGTGCGATGAACTGTGTGTCGATACCGGCAAATGCGGAGAACACTCTAATAATAATCTTTTCTTTCATTTGAAATCTCTTTTATTGTTTCTACTTCGTTATTTAGGCATAGCATCCCCAGGAGGCTCTTTTTAGCACTTCGGTCGAAGTGGCGAAAGAGTCTCTCAGTTCAGATATAAAATGTTTAATGAATAGCGTGCTTATGCTCTCATCACGCTTTTTGAACTTGATGCGACATTGGCATCTTTTTTCTGTAAGAACGGGGGTATCTTACAGTTTGCAGACGCACATAAGGTCTGCAAAAGTTCAACGTTGTACTGACTCAAGTTCTTAGCAAGAGTCTCTCCGGAGGTGTCCGGCAACCTAAGTCGAGAGTCGCATGCAGATTTCTTTAGATAGCATCGAATACTTTGGCTTGATGCACTAGGACTTTGTCCTATAAGGATTGGCTCCAGAGCATCAACACCTTTACCAACAGCCTCGTTGAATCGTTCAACAGCTTTCTCGCTAACCTTCCCTCTAAAGGACTTGGCTTTCGTTGCACTCTTGATGTTCTCCTTAGCTTTCACTTTAACCTCTGTCGCTGGTTCTAAGTGCTCGGTACTACCAGCCTTCTGGTCTATGAGTTGCTTGTTTCGTTCAACAATTACCTGAAGGGCCCAAATGACTTGCTCACGAAGCTCAGACTGATCCATATCTGCCACATTAAATGAAATGCATACCTTATCAGCACCTTCAATAGCGACGTTATCGTCATTAAACACAACATTGCTCACGGCACCACAGCTCTTCGCCAGACACAGCTTGGGTACATTCAAGCACTCCTCAAGTTGGTAGATGCTACCGGAACGAGCATAATGCTGAAGAATGAATTCCGTCAGCACATCAGCTTCAGCAGAATCTGAACGATTATCACTTACCACTATAGTGGCGTTACTTACCTCGTTACTTAATACTGTTGTCTCAGCAACAGTTTTCTTTTCTATTTTTCTCATTGTTGTAAAACTTTTATTTGATAATATAACATATGCTTCGTTAATTGATTCTACCACCTTCGCAAGTTTTCGTGCCCTGATGACAAACTTATCGCTCTCAGTACCAAACTTGTTGGTAAATGTAACAACTATCTGACCGTACTCATTGGCACCAAACTGAACGTGTATGCCTTCAACCTTATGTCCAACGAGTTCGCAGTTAACAGCAGTTCTGCATCCTGCATGATACAGATGCTCGATGTTGTCACCTAGTATCTTCATGCGAACGGGCAATGCGCCCAATGTGAAAAACTTCGCCCCCATAGTCATGCCGCTATTAATAGTTGATATATTCTTTCCATCTCATTCCTCTCCTTAAGAGCCTTAATGACTGCTGCCGCTATCTTATTGTACGGGTTAGTAACACCAGACTCTTTCGTTCTGAAGTCATACTCGTTAGCACAGTGAAGAGTGTAACGCTTGTCCACACCCTCAATCTCGAACCACAACCTGCGGTGTGACACGAAGTGGAAGGTAATGAAGCCATTTGTAATGGCATCAATCCTTTTCGTTACATCTTCAAGTGATGCTCTAGTCCGGACTCCGCCCATGTTGTAATCGAACTTTTTTATTGGGTCATAAAAAAGTTGTTCCCTCGCAATAAGGCATTTCGTTTGCAACTCTGCTGCAAGCTTCACAACATTTGTTGTCGTTGATATTGTAATCGATGTTTCCATATCTGATCATCTTTAAACATGAATTCTGCTGCAAAACTACAAAAAACATATATACCATTGACATCATCATCCCATTATTCCTTACAAGTTGTAAACCTTCTTTTTACCATTTATAACCAATTGATTTAAAGATGGTTACACACGTATAAATGGTAAGGATTTGGTAAAAAGCAATAAAAAAAGTAAAAAGCAAAAATGACTTAGTGCAGCCACTAAGTCATCTAGATAAAATAACAAGTACAATAATGTCAATTCGAGAATACCAGTTTTACCCTATCTATCATCCCTTCATTTAGTAAGCTAAAAGACTTTGTCGTTTGAAGTTCTTTTAGACCTCTATTATTATCGAATTTGTTTACATAGGAATTATAACCTTTTGCATTCTTTAATTCCCATAGGATTTCTAGTTCCTTACATAAAGGATCTGCAATACGTTTCTTTAAAGGATTCACGAAATTATCATCATTTTCTTTAGATAATACACCTATTATATTCATTATCAACTTCACATTGAAACCTAACTGTCCGTCATTCTTCTTTTTCGTCATTGGTTCTTTTGGTTTAAGATTCTCTAAAAATAAATCTTCCTGCAATAATTTATGTAGTCTCTCACGAAAATCGTCAACCCCCTTTGGACTTGAGTTTACCATATATTTTTCACAATACAATGGACTAAGAAAGACCAGAACTCTCTCTATGGCATCCTCATTGTTTTCATACTTGTTCTTCTTTAGTAACAACTCTTTTGCTATAGTTCCATCCTTTCCAGCAAGTAACTTTTCCCTGAATATAGAAATCTTATCTTGTGCCTTCTCATCTTCTTTACTGTCAAAATTAGTAATCATATGAGCAGACTCTTGCATGTAATTAAGCTCAATCATTTTAGAATACAATTCGCATCTTTCAGTACATTTGTTGTGTATAGCATAGTTTACCAATTCCACCAAGAAATCACCATTGAATTCATATTTATGACCTGGGTCACACATATTCACAAGAAGATAATAATAACAGAATGGGCTCACTAACTCTTTGTGACTTCTATAATGGTTCTTATACCGACATTCAAGGTCATCTAAAGTATCGTAATAAAAAGTTTCCCATTGACTAGAGACAATTGCCTCTGTACGGAATTTTCGAATAGCTGTTCGGTTGATAATTTGTTTCTGTATTTCAGCATTCAAATTGTAATAAGATGTATACTCATTCTTGAATATATTTTCTATTTCAACAAATCTAGGTTTACCTACCATATCATAGCAAACTAAACAAGCGATTTCCTCTTCTGACATTGCTATCTGTGTCATTTCAATTCCATTGGAAGGGCTTGCTTCGAGTATTATTTCCTCATTAATTCTATTACCAGAACCACCTGTCATCATCATAACTAATCCTTTCGGTGTAATTGGTACAGCACCGATAGTATATGACCTATACAACACTAGAGCTAAAGCATAAATTGAGTCACGACAATCTTCATTTGTTAAATACATAGCCTTTATCATCTTTGCTAACAAAGTGTCGTTACAAAGCAAATTATGCCCGATAATCGTTGACAAATTAGCAAATGGATATAATACATACATAATAGCTTGCTCATCTTTGCTCAGGAGACCAACCACATTAGCTTTTTTAAGAGCATAATATACCCTATGGATTAAACCTGAAAGACAGGTAAACAAGCTCATTTCATGTTTATCGTTTCTGTTTGATACCCTATTACAATTACTCAATGCATGGTACAATATGATTTCTATCCATGTATCACAGCTTAGAAATTCATGTATTTCTTTTTCGTTTCGCAAAGGAAACAAGTCTTTAGAGCCGTACAAACGGAGTAAATGCGAAAAGCAATAATCGAGGTAACTCAATTGTGCAACATCTATATTTATCTTATAGTGGTGTTCAATATAGTGTTGATAGTTATCAAAATCAAATCCTATAAGAAAACGATACCTATTTAAAGCAAGTTGTTTCTCAGGATCTTTCTTCTTATATAAAACTGCTTCTACATCTTCTTCACCAATGTTGAGAAATGAATGTTTGGAGTCATATGAACTAATATATTTAGGAACATCAATAGTATATCTATGAACATCTTGAATGCTTCCATCTGGATTATAGGTAGTAATCTTCATAAATCAACATTTTTAGAATTTCTGTGCACAAATTTAGGAATAATTAGGCGATTTACCAAAAGAAACCGTTGTTTTTTGCAATTATTTGATAAAAAGATGGAGATACAGTCTGCGCTTCATATTGCCAAGGTTCCGTATAAGAACATCGATGGCAGTAGTATGAGCGACAAGGACGGTATCGTTTTGTCAACACTGCACAATATGAAAGGGCTGGAGTTCAAGGTGGTTATCATTATGGGTATCAACAAGGACTCCTTCCCTAGCAAACCGTATAACTGGAACGAAATGAATAAGAAGGAGCAGACAAATCATCTGATGAACCAGCGCTCACTCCTATATGTGGCTATCACTCGCGCTATGCAGATGGTTCGGATAACAGGAGTTGGTGACAGGTCTGAATTGCTATAGCACCTATAATATAATAAGGTATAGACACAACAATAACAGGCGTATAATCTGAGTTCGGATTATACGCCTTTCTATATTTAAATACAAATGCATATTCATGTATTTGGTTTCTTTTTACCAAATATTTACCAAATCAAATCTTGCGAAAGTCCCTGTTTACTTGGGATTATAAAAATGGTAAATAAACAATTTACCAGCTGTAAATACTTGATTACTAAATATTTGCAAGACACAAAAACTCTTCTTACCTTCGCACTGTCAAAACAAAAAAAATCACATTTAAAAAAAGGAAATTATGTCAAAAAGAAAAGAATTAATTAAGTCCTACGACAATTTTAAGACGAAGTCGTTCTTTGGTGTTGGACAACGTAGAGCTAAGTTGTTCATGAATAGTATGCTGAAGAAGCTTGATGCTCAAATCAAGAATTCTCCTGAAGATTCTCATCTTTCGTATCGACGAAACGCCCTACTGTTCCTCCGTGGTATTCTTGAATGTGAGAATTGCAATATTAATGCTAAAAAGTATTTTAATACTTGCGAGTTCTCATTTCAAGATCATAACTACAACAGAAAACACGCATTAATACAGGAATTGTTATCTGTTGCCCCCTCCATAGGTATAAACTACGGTTATGCCAAGTCTAACGACCCTGCTACAAAGTATATTGTATATTTTGACCTGCCACAGACTGGTGAGCAAGTCTCATTTCACTCGGATATTGATGAGGACAAACTAAAGAGTGTGCCAATGTATAACAAAGAATGGGATCACATAATTAACTCTTCACTCATAAAAATTGAGAAGGCCTTCTGTTTGATGTTCGGAGAAGAACTGAGAAAAAAGTATAAAATTGAAGTTAATGTTTAAAATGTAAAAGAGTATGACAAAGCTAGTCAATCTTGAGAGTGCTATAAAAAAAATATATACACAGTCCGAAATCCGATATGCTAAGGCACAAAGTTGGACACTTGTTCCATCCCGCACCTTCAAACCGGGTTTTCCCATCGACATCGACGTGAAGGATCACGATGGTAAGATTCTCCCTGCTGGCATCTTCATTCCTCATTACTACTACACGACTACCGACTGGCCCATATCGAAGAAGGCCGAGTGCATGAAGGCTATCGAGAAACGTGCCAAGACTGTACGCAAGCAGATGGAGAAGAAGTTCTCTGATCGTAACTCTTTGGTCCATTCGCTCGACGAGTGGATTAAACAAGAAGACGACCGCATCAAGCGTGAAGCGGTGCTGAAGCGTAACCGTAAGGCCATCAACGCCATGCTATCAAAAGACGGCATGCATGACTATTGGTATATCATCCACAGGCTCCGCCTCGGTGAGAATGTTGGTCGTATAGATGCAGAGTACAGCACCGTTAATGGCGTGAAGGTCACTGAAGACCACGAAAGATATTCCTATAGTTGCAAGTATACGAAGGTCATACGTAACTTCACACTCCTAGTTCGCCGTGGCTATCATGTATTCATCATCGGCGGTCTCATCACTTTTATCAACGACGCAACTATTAATCGTGATGGTATGGCTTGCGAGTGGATTGAGCAGGGGCGTGTGTTGAGCAAAGTTCACACCATGAAAGGTTATCTTGTTCGTGGTGAACACATCCAAGCCAAGAGCCTGAAAGAAGCCAAGACTATCAACGCAGAACATCGTGCTATGCAACTTGCTCGCTTGCTCTCAGCTCGTAGTAGGGCAAAGAACAGGACAGAGCAAAAAGCCAATGGAACGCTCCGCATCACCTTCCAGGACTCGCTCAACGCTGGTAACTGTCGCCCTGGCACTCAAGAATTCAAGCATAAGTATGAAGCTGCCATCGGCCACGAAGCTAAGAGTATCACTATCGCTGAGCTTCGCAAATATGGAAAAAAGTTTGGTGTCGAATATTATGCAGAGAAGGCTATCCAGTATGTATTGAAGAAGTAAAACAAATACAGATTTCTAATGGACGGCTGATGGTTTTATTATGTACAAGAAAAAAGTCATAGAAGAATTCTCCTAACAGAGTACAACTAGTAATTGATAATATACGAAAATGAAGATAACAAAGATTATTAGAGACGAAAAAGAGGTGATGAAAAAACTTCTAGCTACAATGTACGAATCTGTATGCACACAGAAAAAGTTGTTGGAAATGCTCTTAGAAGAAATTGAAACAGAAGAAAGTAAACCGACACCGATAAAAGATGAGCCACGTGAACTCATCAAGGGCATAGATGGGCTTGCCGAGTTCCTTAGTTGCGGAACTACCAAGGCTCAAAATATAATGAATTCTGGAATACTTCAAGAGCGCGGCATAGCCTATCGCGCTGGTAACAGGTGGCGATTCAATAAGACATTACTGACAAGACTGCTGGAGGAAGAACCAGAAATACTCAACGGAGTTTCCACTGAAGCAGCATAAGTCTGGTCTATTTCTATCATTAATAACAGCCATATAGCGTTTCTATTGGACACTATATGGCTGTTTTTCAGATATATACTTTAACATCTCCTTGGATAGTTTAGGAATCGCTATTTTCAGAATTCTCCGAGTTTTGGACGAGATTTGGGTCTGATTTTGGGTAACGGAGAAATAGAAAATCCGCATAACTTATTGAAAAATCAATTCGTTATGCGAATTTTTCAGCGGAGAGTGGGATGGAGGCTATTATGCCGTATCATACAGCTCTCTGTTTTTATTGACCTTAGAGCCGCTTAGCTCTATTGTTGTTACATATTATAAATTGTAGCCACTCACATCACATTCTTGCTCAGTTTATCCCACTATTATGCCCGTTTATCACAAACCTATGCAGAATATCCCAGATTTATGGAGGAATAAATCTGACTGCCTACCTTTGCAACATGATTTCAAAAGTTTAGTAGATGGCATTCGTTTCGACCACTACGTTGAATTTGCCTCGAAGGTCTCAAACCGCTAAAATTTTAGGGGAAATGTGATGGGGTTACTGAAAAATTGCTTATCTTTGCACCATGCTAAAACAAAAACTTGGACCGACTACAGAAAAAGAGCGTCACCTGATACTCGATATTCTTAGGGGATTGGCATTGGCTGACATCGCACTGGCCAATTTCCCCGAGTTTGCATTGTGGACCTTCCTCTCTCCGAATGAGCAGGCAATGATGCCTACGGCTGAGGTTGACAAGGTGGTAAGATTCTTGCAGTTTGCCTTTGTCGACGGAAAGTTCTACACCATCTTCTCGATACTGTTTGGCATAGGATTCTCACTGATACTGACTCGACGAAGTGTCTCGCTATTCCTGCGCCGCATACTGATACTGGCCTGCATCGGCTTCTGCCATCTGATGTTTATCTGGAGCGGCGATATCTTGTTGCTCTATGCCGTAGGCGGACTGTTGCTGCCTCTGTTCATCAAGATAAAAGACAAGGTGCTCATGGTAATAGCGGGGCTGCTGATCTTTGTGCCAGTTGTGCTGGATGCCCTGACGGAGTTCTTCGGCATCGATTTCTCGGGACCATTCTATGACCTCTGGTGGGCACAGGCAGCCAAAGAGGGCATCACGGAGGCCAACTTCGCCTCCTGGCTTCGCGATGCCGACGATTATGCGGCGATGTTTGCCTTTCTGAAACAAGGGGCTTGCGAACGACTGTGGGAGATTGTGTCGGGTCATAGGTTGCCAAAGGTGCTGGGACTGTTTATCATCGGTTTTCTGATAGGCAGACACCGGTTCTATGCCCGTTTAAGGGAACTGCCACTGAAACAGACCTTTCTGTGGACGCTGGTGTTCTCGCTGCCTACCTCGCTGCTCTATGCCTGGAGTGTGGTTGAGGGACATCCCTGGGGACTAACTGTCCACTCGCTGCTCTATGCCGTGAGCGTCATTCCCATGTCGTTCAGCTATATCGCGGCTGTCTGTCTGCTATTCCTGAAGCGCCCTGCTTGGCTCATGCCTCTTGGCCAGCCCGGACGGATGGCGCTGACGTGCTACATCATGCAGTCGGTGATAGGCGTGATCTTGTTCTACGGCTTGGAATTTGGACTTGGCACAACCTTCGGCCTCATCACCATCGAACTGACGGCCGTCATCGTCTTCCTCTTCCAGATAGCCGTCTGCAAGTTGTGGCTTCACTATTTCCGCTTCGGCCCGCTCGAGTGGATCTGGCGCATGCTTACTTACGGCCGCTACTTCCCCATATCTTGTAAGGAGTAAAAGTGATGAAAAAACGCTTGAGCAGTATGTACGAATCTGTATGATCCCAGAAGGAATATGGAAAGGGTGATACTACTCATTGCTACAATATCAGATGTTTCATGGGGTGACCGCCCCAATGGCTATCTTTTACATATCGGAATCCGACAGAAGTGTATAATGCTTCGCCGACGGGATTATTCTTATCTACCAAGAGACCGACACACGGCAAGCCCAAACGATTAGCCCGTTCTTTAGTAGCCAACAACAGTTTTTGGGCTATACCCTGACGACGATATTCCGAAAGCACTGCCAATGAGTCAAGATATAGTTCACCTGCTTGAGTTTCATCATCCATACCGGAGTGATCCTTGCCGATATATTCCATTGCTGCTTTGATGAAAGCACTGCGCAGTTCGTGCAGACGGCCACCATCATAACTGACTGATATGCCAACCACTTTATTGCAATCCATTGCAACGAGTGTATTCTTGTAACTGTACTGAGAGTTTTCTCTTTCGACAAGCATAGCCATCATCTTATGGAAGTCATCAAGTCCATAGCCATCCCCGCAGAAATACAGACAGCAATCATCTGTCATTGCTATCATTATCAGGCGGGCAATTTCTGCTGCCTGGCTCTTTGTCGCTTCTTGAATCTCTATCATCCGTACTTCACAAATACCTTAATTAATCACAAAAGTTGGTACAAAAGTACGAAGAATTCTCCAAATATCAGATGAAAACACTAACTTTGCAACATTATTTATGAGAAATAGCGATGGCAAATAAAAGACCAAATCCAAACGAGGCGTTTCCTAA
>OCTX012246678.1_pt1 | contig 13235 bp, 9 predicted proteins | sample 1539691 | NCBI WGS metagenome assembly OCTX01 (sample SAMN02144231, study PRJEB22623) | gut metagenome | biome: sheep rumen | host: Ovis aries | place: New Zealand
ATATTCTTTAGATTAGATGTGGTCGCAAGTGCAGACTCTATAGGAGATGTAATCTCTTTCTCTATCGTTTCAGGACTTGCCCCCATGTCGGTAGTAATTACTATAACATATGGCAATGTCATATTCGGCAGAAGATCCGCTGTCATTCTGGTAAGTGCCACTATACCAACTACTATCAATGCTATTACTACCACAAAAACAGTATATGGTTTCTTTACACTAAATTTTGATATCATTATTATAACCTCATAAATCACTGGTTAAATGCAACTAATTTTATACTTTACTATTTTAGTCATTTTATTTCAATATAAAAATTCATAGAAAGATATCAATTATCATAGAAAAATATCAATTATCATACATACATCAAAAAACATTAAAAATGCTGTATGAATGCATATATCCATGCATTCATACAGCGACAAAACATTACCAAAACCTTTAGATATCCAGTTCGTTTATCGGAACCGGTCTGCTGAACAAGAATCCTTGTGCCATATCCGTTCCTATATTGTGAAGAAAATCATACTGTTCTTTTGTCTCAACACCTTCAACCAGCGATCTGACTCCAAGATTCTTAACCATATCTATAATAGAAGTAACTATTACGGCAGTCTGTGGTTTATCAGAAAGTGTTCTCATGAATCTCATATCAACCTTGATAACATCGAAGTTATAGTCCTGAAGAGAATTAAGTGACGAATAACCACTTCCGAAATCATCAAGCCACAACTCGAAGCCTGCTTTCTTTAACTCATCGATTCTTCTAAGCATCTCCTCCTGATCATCTACAAGAGCACTTTCGGTTATCTCTATATGAAGATTCTTTTCATTTACATTATATTCCTTTACCTTTTCCTTTATGTATCCGACTATATCAGTAAGCATAAAGTCAAGTCTTGACAGATTAATTGACACCGGCACTTCACGTCCTGCTTTTTTCAGAAGCTCCTTCTGATCATGACATACCTGATTAATAATAAACTTATCTACTATATGAATAAGTCGTGATTCTTCCAGTACCGGTATAAATTCACCCGGAGAAAGGAAACCATATACAGGATCTATCCACCTGGCAAGAGCCTCAAGCTCGAATACTTCACCATTTTCGATATTTACTATAGGCTGATAATAAACTTTAAGATATCCTTTTTCAGCCGCCTCTTTAACGTGTGCTATAACATATTGCTGGAGTTTGTTATGATTTTCAAGCCCCGGCTCATAATATACATAATTCTTATCAAAGGCATGCTTGATACTGTCGCAGGCGAGCTTCGCCTTATCAGAAGCTATCCCTATATCTTCACCGGATTCATACTCATATATACCGGCTTTAAGATTCATATCGATATTACTAAAAAGAGGTTTTACCCTTAATAATACATTATCAAGCTTTTCTTCTACCTCTTCCATGAAATCAAGAACAACAAAATGATCTTCAGCAAATCTCGATATCAGCCCTTTTCTGAATTCATCCTTCAGAATTCCGGCTATATCCTTAAGAAGTGCATCACCTTTTCTAAAACCATATGTTTCATTATAGCTTTTAAAATTACCTATATTGAAATACAGAAATGCAGGCTTATCTTCCATCCTGATTATATTTCCAAGCATTTCATCTGCTCTTATACGGAAGAATTGCATATTAGGAAGCCCGGTCAGACTATCAATACTTCCTCTATTAATATTTAAACCTACTTCCTTCAGTATATCAGTTCTTCTCTTATCACTCCTGTCATAAGGATAACCTACTACAGCGCCTCTTCCTTCATTCTTTGCCTCGAGAAGTCTGACATCTGCATGTCTTATCATTTCAGAAACATCTTCAACACTTAGAATCTTTCCACTTACATAACCGACGGCAAATGATGGATGAATTCTCATGTTCATAATAATTACATCACTGAAACGACTTTTTAGATTATCTATTTTATTAATAAAATCAATTTCCGTTTCCGATTTATATATAACCAGAAGTTCATCATTCTCATATCTGTAACATATATCTTCTCCAAATATATCTGTCACTTCATGTCCCAGATATATGACCATTTCCTCACAGAACTCATGTCCATACATATCCCCATAGAATTTGGAATAATCTATATCAATAATTCCAACAAATACATCCTTATTTATATATTTGCCATAATCCTGTTTGAGTGCATATCTGTTCTTAAGACCGGACAGTTCATCATGCTTAGCCCGAAATTCAGACTTCACATAGTTTTCTATATTATCAAATCTTTCTGCAAGCACAAAAAGATTTACAAATATAGAGCCCATAAGGAAACTAAGCGCATGCACCAGGTCTATCCTAAATACTTCAGGTTCTTTGAAAAGTCCCCCGAAAATCAGATACATTATCATTGAGCAAACAATATATAGCAAATGCCTTACCGGATTATCAAGTATAAATGGCGGCATACATATGAGAAGAAGAAAAAATGTGAATGTCGGTGAATCCGGATCCCAATAGGTTCCCATCAGAATTCCGAATATCATAACAGGAATCTGAATTACATATAAGAATAAAAGACTGTTTTTTAACCCATCCCGTAATACAAAACTTCTGATAAGCGCCGCAAAAACAAAATACAGAAGCAGCACAACACTTTGAACATATCCATTTGTCTTTGCTATAAAAATATTCGATAGAAGATTAACCGCAGACACAATAAAACCAACAAGGATAAATGTCTCACTTGCGATGACATTTCTCTTTTCTACTTCATCCTTGTATTCGTAATATCTCTGTGGGGTTAATCTTCTAATGAATCTCATAATTTCACCCTTATCTTTCGCTCAACATATCAGCCTTTAGCTTTTCTATCTTTGCTGCAGAATCGGCTGCATCCTGTCCTTTAACACCGAAATAGAACTTAATCTTTGGTTCTGTTCCCGAAGGACGAACACAGCACCACGCATTATCCTCAAGTTCATAATACAGAACATTTGATGAAGGAAGACCTGTAGCACTCTTCTCGCCTGTAACCAGATCAATTCTCTCGTCAGCTTTGTAATCACGTGCTGCAAGAACCTTCAGACCACCAAGCTCTTTTGGAGGATTCGAACGGAAATTATCCATTCTCTTCTGAATCTCAGCAGCCCCATCCTTACCTTTAAGCTCAAGAGTAGCAAGACCTTCTTTATAATATCCATACTTCTCATAGAGATCCTGCATAGCATCACAAAGTGTCTTACCCTGCTTCTTATAGAATGCAGCAACTTCGCAGAGCATCATAACTGCCACTATAGAATCCTTATCTCTTGCATAGGTACCTGCAAGGCAGCCATATGACTCTTCAAGACCGAATACATAATTATTGCATCCTGTCTGCTCAAATATCTTAATCTGCTCACCTATATACTTAAATCCCGTAAGAACTTCTACACAACGAGCATTATAATTTGCTGCGATAGCCTTAGCCAGATCAGTAGTAACTATAGTTGTAACAAGTGCAGGATTCTCAGGCATCGTATTTGTCTTATTCTTTTCCGAGAATATGTACTCTGCTATAAGCATTCCTGACATATTTCCGGTAAAGCTCATATATTCACCTGTCTTAGTATCCTTTGCATATACTCCAAGTCTGTCTGCATCAGGATCAGTTGCAAGAACTATATCTGCATCTACATCACGTGCAAGCTTTAAAGCAAGCTCCCAGGCCTTCGGATCCTCCGGGTTAGGATATGCAACCGTAGGGAATGAGCCATCAGGAATCTTCTGCTGTGGTTCTACATAAACCTGTGTGAATCCCAGATCTTTAAGAACTCTTCTTACATATACATTTCCAGTACCATGAAGAGGTGTGTAAACGATTTTTATATCCTTAGCCATCTCAGGAATTATCTCCGGATGTATACTCTGCGCTTTAACTTCAGCTATGTACTTATCATCAAAATCTGTTCCAATGATATTGAAGAGTCCCAGCGCTCTTGCATCATCTTCATCCATTGTCTTAACTTCGGCAAAATCTGTAACCTTAGCAACCTCTGCCATGATTCCTGTATCATGAGGTGGCGTAACCTGTGCTCCATCCTCCCAGTAAACCTTATATCCATTGTACTCACGAGGATTATGACTCGCTGTTACAACAATTCCTGCTATACATCCGAAGCTTCTTACAGCATATGAAAGCTCTGGCGTAGGACGAAGAGATTCGAATAGATAAGTCTTGATACCATTTGCATTAAGACATCTTGCAGCTTCACGCGCGAATTCAGGTGACATGATACGTGAATCATGCGCTATGGCAACGCCTTTCTCCTGACCGTTATGTGCAACTATATAATTTGCAAGTCCTTGTGTAGCCTGACGAACTGTATATATATTCATGCGGTTTGTACCGGCACCTCTTACACCTCTGAGACCACCTGTACCAAACTCCAGACTTCTATAGAATCTATCTTCTATCTCTTTTGCATCATCCTTAATGGACTCCAGTTCAGCTCTTGTATCCGCGTCAAAATATGGATCCTCCAGCCATTTTTTATAAGCTTCCATAAAATCACTCATTGGTCTTATCCTCCCTTATCATACATTTATTCGAAGCCTTATTACCTCTTTATTTCTATTTATATAGATATTCTCATTCTATCATTTTTAGTACATTATTACCACTAAATATTGACTGTTAAAAATGATGAATTTCTGTAACTGTTTTTGACACTATAGTATTTATTTGTTATCATAACTTGCTAGTATAGAGATTTCTAATTACCTGGACTAGTACAAATAAAAGAGGAGCATTTACAATGAAGAGAATTATTCTGACCGGTGGAGGAACTGCCGGACATGTTACACCGAATATAGCCATAATACCCACTCTCAAGAAAATGGGCTACAATGTAAGCTATATCGGAACTTATGATGGAATAGAAAAGGAGCTTATCGAAAATATCGGAATCCCTTATTATGGAATATCCTCAGGAAAACTGCGAAGATATTTTGACCTTAAGAACTTCTCCGACCCATTCAGAGTTATTAAAGGTTTTTTTGAAGCCAAGAAGCTTATGAAAAAACTTAAGCCTGACGTAGTATTCTCTAAGGGAGGTTTCGTTACTGTACCAGTTGTACTTGCTGCTGCATCCAGGAAGATACCGGTTGTAATTCACGAATCCGATATGAGTCCGGGACTGGCAAATAAAATAGCACTCCCAAAAGCCACTAAAATCTGCTGCAACTTTCCTGAAACAAAGGAACTATTTGAAGGTCGTGCCACTGTAACAGGAACACCTATCAGAAGCGAGCTCTTCAGCGGTAATCCGGATAAAGCCTATAAAATGTGTGGTTTCACAGACAAAAAGCCTTGTCTTCTGGTAGTCGGTGGAAGTACCGGTGCAGCACGTATCAATGAAGCTATCTGGAGTTCACTGGACAGTCTGCTTAAAGACTTCAACATCATCCATATATGCGGCAAGGATAAAGAAAATGAATCAAAAAAGGGGATAACTGGTTATGTCCAGTTTGAATATATCGGACCTGAACTTCCAGATGTATTTGCCCTTGCTGACCTTGTAATATCCAGAGCCGGAGCAAATGCCATCTGCGAACTGCTTGCCCTGAGAAAGCCTAATATCCTTATTCCTCTTTCAAAGGCACAGAGCCGTGGAGATCAGATACTCAACGCCAAATCCTTTAAGAAGAGCGGCTACAGCTTTGTAATAGAGGAAGAAGAACTTACAGACGAAAGCCTTCTCAATGCTGTTAAGTATGTATCGGAAAACAGAGATAAATATATATCCAAAATGGAAAAAAGCCAGGGCGGAAATTCCATAGAAACCATTACGGGTATTATAGATTCTGTAACTAAATGACATAAGTGTCAAAAAAGGCAACAGGACAAGTCCTGTTGCCTTTTAATTTCTCATAATATCTGATTATTAATTTCCAGCAAGTACATTGAGAGCTGCCTGATAATATGATGACTTATCTGTGCTCTTATATGTTGTCTCGTTTACATTAACCTCTGATGGAGCTGCTGCCTTACCTTCTTCTACGACTTTATCTCCAATCTTTATCTCACTACCCTGCTTTGTTATATGGAAAACAAGTTGAACATGTGCATTGGTAAATGTAACCATACCAGTATCATTTGTCTCATTCTCCATGCTGACTGTGCACTTATAACCATCAGCATAAACATCGTATGAACCATTACCTGCATCATCTACAGATATCTTCTTGATAGTCCAGGCCGGATGCTCTGTCTTATTTGTCATAGCACTATCAAATGTCACACCCTTATTCTTAGGAATAGTTGCATTCTTTACAGCACCTGTAATAACTGCATAGTTAGCATCTGTCATATCCTGAAGCTTAGCTGTAAGAGGATTCTTAACCTGTCCCGGAAGAAGGAAGTATCCACCTACCAAGATACCAACTATAATAATGATACCAAGTACAATTCTACCAATTTTGTTAGCCATAATAATTCACTCCTTTATTATAGATAGTTAGAATAATTCACGTTCTAACTGATATATATATCCCTCAATAAGCTGAATACGCTTCATGAATTCATTGCGTCCTGTATCTGTTTTACACCAGCCAATCTTTGGTTTAGTATTTCTAAGATATTCCTTAATCCTATAATAAGCCTTCTTATAGCTGGTCTCATCTTCCTGACCGGAAGCCATGCAATCACTCATAATTCCAACAGCTCCGACTTCATCAAGAAGATCAGCATCCATAACTATACGGCACTCCAAAGAAAGATCTTTATCAGTCTCCTTATCATCATGAACCATGATGATCTCTCCAACCTTAACAATCATCCCCGGATCAACACCTATGCTGTCAAGATACTCAACTGCTACCTCTGCACTCACTTCATTATGAGGTCTATCCTTCTCCCATCCAATATCATGAAGGAGCGCAGCAAGAACGATAACATCCAAATCACCGCCTAGCTTTGCCTGTAAGCGAATAGCCCATCTATAGACGCGCATAGTATGATCGTAACTGTTCCTGAAAGGATACTTATCATCTCTGCTATTTTCAGAAGCTGTTTTTTTAACAAATTCTATTACTTCTGAGTAATCCATCCTTTACAAACCCCTAACTTTGTAATAAAAATCCAATCCCCTACATAATAACACTTTCGATAAAATAATGCTACTGTTTTTCTGTATTTAATTAATGTCAGAGATAATTAAAATGTTAAACCGTGCGGCTGACTTTGCAAAGTTTATACGAACGTTACCTTGGCAGTTAACTCGCTCCAGGCTGCCTCGCGGCGCACAGGATGACCTGCTTAGTGCTGCTTTGTTCCCAACCTGACACGGTTCACAGGGTCCTGTCGCGCAAGACCTGAATCTTCAACATTACTTACCAAGGGCAGACCTCGCATAACCAGTTCGAGGCCAGCCATCACCCCTGCTATAGCGGATTGCAGGTACAGGGCACCGCTAACTCCCCGGCTGCACGGAAATTTTATAACTATACAAGTATACATAATATTATAAATACAGTCAAGAGCGAAGATAAATCAATTATTAAATCAACTATTAAATCAATTATTAAAACTTATCGTTACTATTCACAGTTAACTCAAAAAAGCCATCCCTGATCTGCCGGATTCTTCTCCGGCAGACCCTGAATGACAACCCTAAATGAATAGTGCGAAATAGTCAATTTGTAGTAAACTTAGCTTTATTGCTAACTCCTTTTTTCCTAAGAAGCTTCTTGTATTTTGTAAGCTTACCCTTTGGAACAATTATCTTAGCCTTATTCTTGATATTCTTAAACGCCTTGCTTCCAACAGACTTAAGACTTTTGCTTCTAATGGTAATCTTACTGAGCTTCTTGCATCCATAAAATGCTTTCGAACCGATTTTCTTAACATTCTTTCCTACAACAAGTGTAGTCATTTTAGTGTTACCCTTAAATGCCTTTGAATATATCTCTGTAACCTTGTATTCTACTCCATCAATATTTACAGCATCAGGTACAGTGACCATTTTGGACTTAGTCTTTGAACCTACAAATCTTAGTGTTCCCTTCTTTCCAGCCTTTGTAACTTTGTATTTGTACTGGCCAATTGAAAGGGTGTACCCTTTCTTGATTTCCTGATCAAAGGTTGCATAAACGATATTACTATCATTTACCTTCGCTACTGTTTTAGTAGTTTCATTTTGTGAAGCCTTATTCTCTTCATTTTTCGAAGCTGTATCTGTACTGGATTTGGTAGTAGACTCATCAATAGTCTTAGTAGTTGTCTTAGTCGTCGTATCAGTCTTATTCTCATCATTCTTGCCGGTCTGAGAAGCTGAAGCAGACTTATCAACCATCTTACATTCGATATTACCCATCGTAGACTGATACATACCTATTCCGGTGATATTGACCTTACATATACCTTCAGTTTTTCCAGCCTCATGTGTATATTCAATAAAATCAACTCTATAGTCTATTCCACGTACAAGTGTTTTTCCATTCATTACCACAGTTACATCTGCATTACATATACCATTATCATATGTAGCATTATTGATGGTAACTGTAGCATTCTTTAATTCAGTCTTTGTCTTTCCACTATAGTATGAATCATCCGGTATGGTATAGATATTCTCAGGATTCTCATAATCATTACCTTCTGACATAACATCCAGACCACTTAAGATGTGATCACTGTAATTATTCGATTTCTTACCTTCAAGGAAATACTTATATTCTTCTCTTCCTGAATCCCATGTTGCATCTACGTAATAATAATTATTCTCTATCTTAACCAGATTCCAGGCATGAAACTCATTTATTCCTTTAGAATTCTTTGAGAATCCCTTAACTATACGGCAATCAAGTCCTGCATCCAGAGCCATGTAATAGAAAAGAGACGCATAACCCTGACAAACTGCCGTTTTATTCACAAGAGCAGCGTATGCACTCTGCTTAATCTTATAGGAATCATTATTTACATTTGCTGTATCATAAGCAACATTTTTAGTTATGTAATTATATATATTACATACTTTTTCATAATCTGACAGATTCGACGGCTTTGAAACTCCTAGATTCGAATTAACTTCTGCCGCCCGAGTCTCAAATATCTTTTCTTCAGCACTTGTTGTATAGTAGTCAAAATAAAAATTAAAAACAACTGAATCAACAGTGATTTTCTTACAATCGGAAGTTATAGTCATACTTTTAGAATAAGTATAACCATACTCTCCATTTATACTATTCTTCAGGTAATCGCCCTCCCGGCAGATACCTGTATGCTCTGTTGCAGCACTAAGCAGCGTCCATCCGAAATTCACTTCATCCAAATGACTATCTACCATACGAGACACCATACTATTAAATCTATTGTCGTCCGTACCCACACTCTTTAACTGAGTCACTTCATTGTCAGATAGATTAATCTCTTTATCTCCAAGATCAAGTATTAGAGAAAAACTAGTATTTCTATCGATAAGCTGTTTTTTTACATAATTCGTTGCATCAGACTTCTGCTCTTCAGTATATGTCGGAATACTTTCGGCATGAACCGGAAGAGTAATGGCAAAAACAAGTAAAATTATAATAAGCAGGCCATGTCCGAGTTTTTTAATTGATCTGTTACTCTCCATCAACATAAAAACACCACCCAAACATTATAATTTATATCCTTCACAGCCCCTTAACACTGGTACATTTTGATAATCAAAAAGCGCCATACATAACATATGACGCCTAATTTCAAATTTAATGATATTTCCCCTATTTATATATCACTAAGCAGCTGGCTGCCAAATCCGTCGATTCAAGGCCCTATAGCTTTGCGTCATATGATTTCCCATATTTTGCCCGTTATTTTATTGCTCAAGAATTATTTTAACACTTATTTCACAAAATCTCAATCATAAGTATTATTTTACTGTAAAATTTTCACTAAAACATTTGTCAATGTTGCACAAACAGTTCAGAACTCATTAGCAAGCATCGCAAACTGATTAAGTGAAAGCGCTTCACCTCGTACCATAAGGTCCAGACCAGCTCTCGTCATAGCTCCTTCTATCTCTTCTCTGGAATAATTCATCCCATCAAAATTCTTTATTGCATTTACCAGAGTTTTTCTCCTCTGGTTAAAAGCCGCCCTGATAAGCTTAAACATGAATCTATCATCCTTAACCTCTACAGGAGGATGCTCTCTTCTGGTCAGACGTATAACAGCTGAGCCTACATTGGGTCTGGGCATAAAACAGTTTGGCGGTACATTTGCCGCCAGATACGGCTCGGCATAGTACTGAACCGCCAGCGAGAGCGCACCGTAATCCTTCGTTCCAGGCGAAGCCTGCATACGATCCGCAACTTCTTTCTGAATCATTACCGTTATGGAATCAGCAGGAATCCCCTCTTCCAGAAGACTCATGATAATCGGAGTAGTAATATAGTACGGAAGATTCGCAACTATCTTAAAATGTCTGTCTCCGAAAAGTGCTTTTATATCCTGCTTAAGAATGTCTCCATGAATAACAGTAACATTATCATAGCCTGACATGGTCTTCTCCAGGATAGGAATCAGCTTATCGTCTATCTCTACAGCAGTGACAGACTTTGCAGCTGCAGCAAGATACTGGGTAAGAGTTCCAATGCCGGGACCTATCTCCAGAACATCGGTGTCTTTATCTATCTCCGCTGCCAGAATTATTTTATCTATCACATGTGAATCTATCAGAAAATTCTGTCCATAGTTTTTTCTAAATGTAAAGTTATTTTCCTGAATAACTCTTATAGTTTCTTTAGGATTACTCAGTAACTTCTCTCTATCGATATCTGTCATATCTCATACCTTACTATCCATGATTATACCAATGTCTTACTAATCTTGTTCTTTTCACGTAATTCTTTGAAAAAAGACACCAGAAGAGATGAGCATTCTTCTTCCAAAACACCTTTGGTAATGTCAACCTGATGATTAAACTTTTTTATATTAAGAATGTTAATGATAGAGCCGGCAGAACCCGCTTTTGGATTCATACATCCTATAACTATCTCAGGAATCCTTGCCTGCACTATTGCTCCCGCACACATCTGACATGGTTCAAGTGTTACATACATCCTGCAATTCTCAAGTCTCCAGTCGCCTATATATTTGGCGGCCTTCTTTATAGCCAACACCTCAGCATGGGCAAGAACTGATTTATCTTTATTCCTGCGATTGTATCCTCTTCCAATAACCTTGCCATCATATACAATTACGCATCCTATAGGGACATCCCCCTGAGCAGAAGCTTTCTTGGCTAAATGTATAGCCTGACGCATATATTTTTCATCTGTAGTCATTACTTGATATCACCCGAACAAATCTTCTTCATCTTGCTGGCATCGCACTGCATTATATATACATCAAAGGTTTTCTTTCCTGTTTTCTTCCAATGCTCAGCAAAACAAACTACATAATCATCAACTACCATGTATCTGATGCTGTATGCCTTAACCTTTACTGAATGCTTAGCACCCACTGCATATGCAGCACCTGTTATCATATCCAGACTTGATGAAGCTGACTTTACTTCATCTGTCTTAGTATCTTCTGTAGTAGTCTTTGAAGTTGTTTCCTCCGGCTTCTTATCCTCTGTCGTTGTTTCTGTAGTTGTTTCTTCCTTCTTAGGATCAGCCAGTTTCTTGATAGTTATCTTCAACTTTGAATCAGGATAGTACATTCTTTTATACTTTTCAGAATAAACTATCCCCTTCTTACCTGTCAGATGACCGCTCCCTGAAAGTTCAGCATATTCAGACTTTAATGGATAGCTGTCCTTGTAAGCCTTCAGCTTGACTTTCTTCTCTTTCTTATTACTCTTTCCATTAATCTTCATACTATATGTATCTACGGAATACTTTGTAACATATGTATAATTCTGACTTACTGTCTTAGCATCATGATAGTATTGATAAAAGAGTTTACCATTCATAAGAGTAAGACCACCGAAACCGCCAAATTTACTCTTTGATTTGGACTTCTTAAGAAGAACCTTCTTCTTTCCTGTGGATTTGGAAACTCTTATGATACTCTGTGTACGCTTACTATTCTCCTTGAGACGTGTTATGTAATAGACATATTTATCATCCTGCTGTATGAACTGTCCTGCCGGAAGTCCATTAAATTTCTTGTCCACCTCATTTGTCTCAAGATTATAGGCAACAAATCCAATACTTGAACCAACTACATATAGATATTTATCATCCTTGCAGCTGAAGAGTTCACCTGTGCCAAGCGAATTACCACTATAGCTCACTTCGCCATCATAGTATTTGATTTTTTTCTTAGATGCAGCTGATACAGTGTTCAGTCCTGCTTCTGAAAAAATACTTGTTACGACCATAGTTATAATCAGTACAAGTGACAACATTGCTTCTAAATATTTTTTTCTTTTTTTAATCATAATAATTGCTCCTCTGTCTTGCCGTTTGATTCCCGATACACGCTATGCAGCACGATAAGCAAGTAACGGAAAAAAACGATAAGCAGGCAACGGGAATCGAACCCGCCTATCCAGCTTGGGAAGCTGGTGTTCTACCAATGAACTATGCCTGCTGAAATTCTTATAGATAAATTTTTTAACAACTTTACATATCTTACCATTATCAGCAGGATTTTTCAACAACTGCTATAAAGCTGTCATTTTATTCTATAAAGCCTTTTGGCATTTTCATATGTCTTCTCTGCCACTTCTTCAGCAGTAATCTCCTTCAGCCTGGCTATTTCTTCTATTACATAAGGAAGATATCTGGAATCATTTCTTTCTCCTCTATGGGGTGACGGTGTCAGATATGGTGAGTCTGTCTCAAGCACTATATTCTCAAGTGGAATAGACTTCACAGCCCTCTTCAACTTTTTAGAATTTTTAAATGTAACAACTCCGCCAATTCCAAAATAAAAACCCATTTCCATAAAAAGCCGTGCCATTTCTTCAGAATAAGAATAGCAGTGAACCACTCCACCTATCTCTTCTGCATGAGCTTTTTTCATAAGCTCGTATGTATCCTGAGCCGCCTCACGACTATGGATTACTATAGGAAGTTTCAGTTCTCTGGCAAGTTCCATCTGCCTCATAAACCATTTATGCTGTATATCTCTTGCAGGTTCATCATAGTAATAGTCAAGTCCGATTTCTCCTATGGCAACTACCTTTTCACATGACGAAGCAAGACTTCTTAATTCCTCTATATCTTCCTCTTTCATTTCATCCACATGATGAGGTATCACTCCAATCGCCGCATATATATAATCATACTGCTT
>OCTX012008926.1_pt1 | contig 13234 bp, 5 predicted proteins | sample 1539691 | NCBI WGS metagenome assembly OCTX01 (sample SAMN02144231, study PRJEB22623) | gut metagenome | biome: sheep rumen | host: Ovis aries | place: New Zealand
TCAATCAGTTTATGCTCTTTCTCTTTCTCAGCCAATGCCATACCTATTGCAACTGATATAGCCATACCAAGACTACCGCCGGAATACTCAAGCCCTATCTCCGGTCTCTTCGGATATCCTGTAAGCCTTCCACCATTCTTCTGAAACTCAAGACATTCTTCCTTTGATATAATGCCTGCTTCAGCTAGTGCAGGTATATGCGCAAGGACACAGTGATTCTTACTTGGGATGAAGATATCTCGCGAATTGGATAGTTTTTTTGTCATCCCAAGCGTAGTCGAGGGATCTTTCTCAAAAAGATTCAACACTTCTCCGTAGAGTACTGCAAGTATTTCCATGCAAGAAAAACTACCACCCAGATGCGATCCGCCATTCCCAGTTGACAGTGCCATATCCAGACCTTGAAGACGCATACGCCGCGTCATTTCTTTTAACCTATTTACATTTTCTTTAGATACATTATACATATTTCCACTTACTATATTTATTCTTAAATTATTACACAAATGCTTCTATCAAACATTTATCCTTTATATTCTTTCGAACCACACCTACTTTTTTCTAAATCAACCTTCCACCATCTACATTGATTATACTTCCTGTTATAAATGACGATGCCTCGGTAGCCAGAAAATACACCACTTCTGCTATCTCTTCAGGTGTTCCTTTTCTTTTCATGCTAATAGCGTCCAAGATTTTCTGCTGTTCTTCGTCAGACTTAGTATTCCCCATATCAGTCTCTACAAGACCGGGTGCAACTGCATTCACTCTGATATTATATGGTGCGAGTTCTTTGGATATACATCTCGTCGCCCACATAAATGCCGCTTTACTTGAACCATATGCAAGATAACCTTCTCTTGCCTCTATTCCTCCAACAGAACCTATATTAACTATTGAACCCGCCTTCTGTCTTATCATCATTTTAGATATTCCCTGAATCAAAGACATCTGTCCAATAAAATTCACTTCCATCACATCCCTGAGCGTATCCATAGATGTCATCTGCATCAAACCGGAACTAGATACCCCAGCATTATTTACCAGAATATCCACACTCACTCTTTTGCCTTCATCATCCTTCGTAGAATTAATCTTTTTAACAGCATTTTTTATAGACTCTTCACTCCGAAGATCCAGTTCAAACGGGATAATCCATGAATCATTCTGTGGAATGCTATCAGTTACCACATACCCCTTGGGTTCAGACAAATCTTGCAAAGTCTTTATAAACGCATCATCTATAGTACTGGTGCAAGCCCAGACATTTATCCCATTGTTTATGAATTTTTCTACAACTGCACGACCTATACCTTTTCGTGCGCCAGTTACGATTGCATTCATGGCTAGTCCTTTAAAAATATAATTTCCTTTAAACATAGAAAGATTCCTCGACTTCGCTCGGAATGACATGTAAAAAGTTTCAGTTTATTATTCATGATAATACAAAATATGATGCGGGTACCAAAAGTACCATTTGACACTATATGACATACGTGTCATAAGGTCACATTCCATAAAACTTCTTCACAGTATTAATGATATACATCTGCGTCTGATCATCCATTGAATAATAAAGTGGAAGTCTGACAAGTCTCTCACTCTCTTTTGTTGTATATTTATCCTCTCCTCTGAACTCTCCAAACTTCTTTCCAGCTGGAGATATATGAAGAGGAATATAATGAAATACCGCAAGTATATCATTATCCTTCATATAATCTATAAACCTTGTCCTGTCATCTAGATTACGCGTTTTCATATAGAATATATGAGCATTATGCTTACAATCATCAGGTATTATAGGAAGTTCAACAATTCCTCTATCCTGAAGAGGTTTTAATTCTTTATAATACCTGTTCCACAGAGTCATTCTTCTGTCATATATCTGGTCCGCTATCTCAAGCTGCGCCCATAGATAAGCAGCAAGTATATCACTTGGAAGATACGAAGAACCTGCATCCACCCAGGTATATTTGTCTATCTCTCCGCGGAAGAATTTGCTACGGTTAGTACCCTTCTCTCGTATTATCTCTGCTCTTTCCTTTAAACCATTATTTATCAGGATTGCTCCGCCTTCTCCCATAGAGTAATTCTTTGTTTCATGAAAACTAAAGCACCCTATATCTCCTATTGAGCCAAGAGCCTGCCCTTTATATTCAGACATAACTCCCTGAGCAGCATCCTCTACTACTGCAAGTCCATGTCTTCTTGCGATATCCATAATAGTATCCATCTCACATGAAACACCGGCGTAATGAACCGGTACTATGGCCTTTGTCTTGTCAGTGATAGCCGCCTCTATCTTAGTTTCATCAATATTCATCGTATCAGGTCTGATATCCACAAATACTATCTTTGCCCCTCTAAGAACAAATGCATTTGCAGTAGAAACAAATGTAAATGATGGCATAATAACTTCATCTCCAGGTTGAATCTCAAGAAGAAGCGCTGCCATCTCAAGTGCATGAGAACAAGAAGTAGTAAGCATAACAGAAGGTGAGCCTGTCCTCACCTCAAACCATCTATTACAAAGCTTGGTATACTTACCATCGCCACATATTTTTTTATTATTCACAGCGTCTTGCATATATTCGAAGACTCTCTCTGTGAACGGAGCTATATTGTAACTAATCATATTCTTTCCTCGATTTTAAGATTCCTCGACTCGCTTCGCTCGCTCGTAATGACATTTTTAAAGCAAGCACTAATTTGATTTCAGTCTTTAGAAATTATTCTTTCGATTTGCTTCGTTAATCGACACCTATTTTACCACAATTCTGTCATTTATTATAGTTTTTTTATCGACTTTATATATTCAACATGCTAAAATATCACATAAATGTTTAGTTTATTTTAACAAATACTCTTAATAATACTCTTAATATAGGAAGGTTTTGTATTAATGACACTTAAGAATAAAAAAATAAATATTGGTTATATTCTTGCATATATTATTCCATTTATTGTTGTGTTTCTTTCATTTGTATTTAATGGTTTTGCCCCCTTTGGTTCGTTAGACATAATGTCATCTTCAAAAAACGAAGAATTTGCAACATATCTTTATAAACTGTCTGATTATATTCATAACAATTATTCTGGCTCAGATATTAGAGATTTTTATTATTTTTATCTTACTGATCCAACTAATCTTATAGTAGCATTATTTCCTAGAAATATGATATCTACCCTTATCAATATATTCTACTGTATAAAAATAGCTTTTGCCGGACTATCTTTTTTTTATTATATAAATAACAAGGAAAAAACAGCTACTCTTTGCAATGATAATTCAAATATTTCTCTGACTGCTATTAAACTGTCTTTATCTGCAGCCTACGCTTTATCAACCTTTTTTCTTAGCTATGGGGCAAATATTCTGTGGTTAACGGTTATAGCATTATTCCCTCTTATTATTCATTCCCTCGATGAATTACTAGTGAGGAATTCATGGCATAAGTACACTATACTTATGTGTTTTTCTTATTTAATCTGTCCACTTATGTCTATAGTGATTTTTATCTTCTCCATTTTATATTATTTAACATATAATTATAAAAGACTTGAACATTTTGTTAAAGCTTCAGCCTACAAATTTATTGCAGATGTTATCTCAATAGGAGCTTCTCTTTTTGTCTTGTATCCCGCTTTTACAAGCTCTTCTGCTCAAAAAGCATTATATAACAAACTGCCATATAACATTATGATTACTAGTTTCTGGGATGTTTTCAGAAGTCTCCTATCATTAGAACCAACATCTGCATCTACTGATACTTCTTATGGAATAGACACATATTCAGGAATAATTGTTGTTTTAGGATTATTTCTTTATTTGCTAAAAAAAGATGTAAGTATATATACAAAAATTCGTCGTTTAGTTTTAATAATTATTTTATTTGCTTCAACAAATATCATTGGACTAAACAGCATTTTTAATGCTTTTTATAAAAATGATTTGAATATCTGTATCTGGGGATTTGAACTCATTTTTGTACTACTAATAACGTCTTATGATGCGCTATCTGACATAAATAAAACTACAATGTATAAGATACTAATTTGCTTTTTTATAACAGAAGCAGTCATTGTTTTAGCAATGATTTTTTCTGAAACTTATCTAACAACCAAACCTTTTATTGCCTCACTGGAATTTGTATTTATATATATGATACTCTTTGCAATTAATCTATACCTGCCTAAAAAATCAAATATAATTAAAGTTTTAATTGGAGCAACTGTATTAATAGAAGTTATTTTGACCTTTACAACGAATATTCGCAACTTAGCATCTTCTAGAATTATTTACACTAATACTCTATCCTGCAGAATATACGAAACTGAAAAAGCAATTAGCAATTCTGCACCAGATAGTAATACTATTTTCTATGATACAAATGACAATTACTTCAATCCGATATTCAATACTATTAATGGTATCGACTATGTTATTACTGAGCAGTCTGATGCTTTTCCAGATGCTTGTCTTGATTATATTGGTTCAATTAATAATCTTCATGTTTATAAAAATAAATACAGTATTAAAGGAAACATATATGCAAATTCTGAAATAACAAATTGGACATATACAAAAACGAGCCCTTATAAATCATCTACCACTCTTCTAAATTATATAACAGATAATAATTATGACAATATTTTTACCAAAATAGACTGCACTATGGATAACCTTTCTGGTTACGTTTCAGATGATGCGAATAATACAAACAAGGAGAAACACTATCTTACATTTAAATATTCTCCAAAATCTGAAGGACATCTTTATTCAAGCTACTTTAGTCCTCGCTATTTAGGCTATAGTAATGGAAATGATGATTTTACAGAGACATATAATGTTACATCAAAGAATATATATCAATTTCATCAAACATTCAGCTTCTATAGATTTGATATAAATGAATATGAACAGGCTGTACATCAGATAATAGATAACAGTAATCGTATACAAAAAGATACTAACACCAATCACTACCTTATAGTCTCAATTGGATCAAAACCAAATAAAACATATTACATCAATAATAAAAGAATTACACCTTTATCGATTGATAACCTTGTATGGATAATTCCTGTTTCTGACGCAAACGCTACAATCAGAGTTTCTGATGATGATGGTACATTACTACTTAGAATAACCATTTCACTCATATTTATATTACTTCTGTTAGCATGTTTATTCTCTAGCAAAGTAAAACATATGGCAGAACAAATCAAAGAAAGAAAAGAAATACGAATAATATATAATATTGTATTAAATAACTACACTTATTTATCAAGCATGATCATAACATCTTGTGTTATTCTACTTAGCTGTATGTTCAAATCATGCTTACCATTTGGCGATGCTTCAGCAATGATTTCAGACGGATATGTTCAGACATATCCGGGGACACAATCTATGATTAATACCCTTAGTCTCAAATCCTTAGTACCTTCAACTCTAGGATTTGGTACTATGATTTTTTCGTGTGGATATGATCCTATTGCTTCAACTATCGGAACAATAATTCAACTAATATACCGCACAATTATACAAACAAATGATGGAATTATATACTCTACAATTATATCAAGCATTTATCTGGTATTATCAGGTCCATCTATGATTTATTATCTTACTCATAGATGTTCAGAAGATAGACTTAATAAAACCAATTACCTTTTGATTCCATTATCTCTTTTTTATAGCCTTTCTTCATATATGATTGGTTTTTTTGTATTCAATAATTTTATGTATGGCTTATATCTTCCATTGATTGTCCTTTCTTTTGAGAAGATGATATATGAGAAGAAGCCTGCCGCTTACATGGTATTATTATCATTATTCATAATACGTGGTTATTATACTGCATTTTTACTTTGTATGTTTCTTGTTCTGCTCTTCTTTATACAGGATTTTACAGGATTTAAAGATTTTATTAATAAAGGCATTCGATTTGCTATAGCCAGTATAATAAGTGCCGGTATAGCCATTTCAACTATACTTCCAGCCCTTTCATTTGTAAGTAATTCCAGATATCTGGAAAATGATACTGCTTCTAAAGAGAATAAATTCAGCTTTTACAGTTCTATCATTAACACCATTAGTCAATACAAAGCTGGAATTCAGGGAGTTGTAACATCAACTGAGAATAATATGGTAAACATTTACTGTGGCTTAATTCCGATACTATTCCTGCTTGTATATCTTAGTATTCCAAAAATCAAGAAAAGTATAAGAATCAGAAAATTTTTACTAATACTCGTATATATATATGCTTTTGGAAATGAGCTGTTTAATTATGTATTTCATGGATTCCACTTTCAATCAAATGTACCAAATAGATATGCTATTTTCTTTGTATTTATCCTAATATCCATGTGTGCAGATGTATTAATATACTGGAATAAAATCCCTTGGAAAAAAACAGTATATTCATTTGTTATTTCCGGCATTTCTTTAATTATCTGCTGGATAATAAATCCACAAAAAGAATTATTAAGCCTATCTGTTTCTATACTTTTTGTATGTATTTATTGCTCAATTATTCTATCAACATACAGACAAAAGCAGATAAATAATAAAATCAAAAATCTTTTACTTTATATATCAGTACTTGAAATAGTCATAAGCAGCTTATTGACTTTTTCATCAAGTATTGGAAGAAACCCAGAAGAACTGTATTATAACAATTTAGCTATCTCTAAAATAAACAAATCAATAAATAACACAAATGAAATATATACAGCTGAAACAATCACTAACTCATTTGAGAATCTTAATATGGGGGGCGTAACAGGCTTCAACACCCTTTCAGGATTTTCATCTTCTCTGGATAACAGTAAGTATAATATGGCAATGTCATGGGAACTTTTTGCATCTGATAACATAATAAAATATGGAACTGGTAACCCTCTCGCAGATATGATGCTACATCTAAAGTATCAATTTATAGATTCTGATAATGATGAGGTTGTAAATTCATCTATTTATAAAAAGAAATTATCGTACAATAATATCGATGTATATGAAAATCCATACTATTTACCTTTGGGATTTGCAACTCCAAAGGAACTATTAGAGTGGTCTGGCAAAACTAAATATGATTTTGATTCAGTACTCTCTTTCCACAATGCCTTTTGCCAAACAGTGTGTGGTAAACCTCTATATATCCCTCTAATAAGTTCAGATATGTCTGAATCATTTACATCTGATAATAATATAAAAATGAATACTGAAATTAGTGATATGAACTCCTACGGAACATATGACTTAAATGTAAAAATAAGTATAGATCCCGATTCAAATATAAACGGAAAACTATACTTATTATGTGAAACAGAAATTGTATATATCGGAGATTCTGAGTCGAAAAAAGACTTTGATTTTAATGTATACAACTACGCCTCTAGTAAAGTAGATAAATTACCTACTATTTACATAGCCGAGTTAGACGAGACTGCACTTAATGAATTACATAGTATTCTATCCGCAAATACTTTACAAGATATACAGTTTGATTCTACAAGCATTAAGGGAAATATCTATATGCCTAATAATCAGACACTGTATATAGCACTCCCTTATTATGATAATCTCACAGTTTATGTTGATGGTAAGGAAATTCAGAAATTTGAATACTTATCAGGTATCGGAATCAATCCAGAACCGGGACAGCATAAACTGGAGATAAAATGGCATAACAAGATGATTCCAATCGAACTAACGTTAACTTTATTATTTATCTTTGGGGGAATCATCTTCACTGCTATCTGTTATAGAAGAGGAATTCCTTCTCCTATGCAACATGATGCAGATAACAATGAATAAAACCCAGCATAAAATAGTAACAAACAAACCTAAATATAAACCTTCAGGTATAAAAACAAATGTTAGTTTATGAGTCCCCTCATTCAAATCAACACCTAAAAATGCATCTGACACTTTTACTTTTTTTACCTCTTTACCGTTTTCATAAACATGCCAGCCTTCATCATAAGGTATTGAGGTAAAAAGAATTTGATCTGATTCAAGGGTAACATTACCAGATAAACTATTGCCTGTAAATGAATCTAAAACCATTTGATTTTTAGATAGGTAGTCAACCATTTCTTGCACTGAATTCATTTCCAATTTATATACTAATATTTTTAATTCAGAAACCGGTACTGATTCCTGATATGCATGTTCTAAATTATCTGATATTTCTATCGTTACTTTATCTCCCGCACTAAGCTGTCCGAGACCATTTAGACCATTATTGAACCAAATACTTTGTTTATATAGATTATCATTAATATTAAATGTGATTAAATCCCCATTATCACTTCTTATATCAACATAGTATACTCCGTCATAAGGAGCATTGAAGCTGACATCTATAGTTTTATGAGTACTAGTATCATAGTCTTCATATTGTAGACTAAGATACTCCGTATCTCCTATTCCAACTTCACAATCTTGCGATTCTATAGAGTATTTAGGATATATCTGATTTAGAATGCTATCCACAGAAGATATACTATTCACAAATGAATTTACGTTCTTCGAGGTAATATCCTGATCAACATATCTATAATCAAGAACAGACTTCTTCACACCATATCCAAGCGATAAAGCATTAATATTTTTATATATATTTATCCCATTATAATTTGACAGTAATTCATAATTCTTATCATAATCATAATTATGAGTACCATCTATATCATAAATATATTTTACTCCTAATATATCATCCAAATAGTTTTTTGAATTTGTATATAATACCCTGTTAGTACCTGTATGATTCCCCATATACTGTTCAAAAATAATAGGCTTAGCATTTGTCGTACTATTAAATACCCCTACAGCATTCATATTGCAATACATTCCAATATTATTATGTTCCTGATTAGAAAAATCATACCTATAAAACAACTCATGATCTTCTGGCAAAAACTTATCATTTACTTCATCTACAAACTGAAATACTATATTTTCATAAATTGGATTAACCAGATTCACCTTAATTCCAAGTGTTGCATTTGCTATTATTTCCAAAACAAATAATCCAGAAAATAATAATTTGAATATCTTTTTTTTATTACTTTTAATACTTATAAACAGATAAACAAGCACAGAATATAATAATATCAAAACCATTGAGATATATAATACTTGATGCGATGTAAAGATACTATCAAAATCAACAAAAATATAGCATAATAAAGGTAGCATAATACTTAGCACAAATGCTATAGCAGCATACTTAATCTTAATTCCATATAATTTATCAAAAGACTCTGCTGATATGATAAGAATAAATGCAATAAAGACAAAAGCAAAACGATTGGGTACACGACGTTGTTCATGAAAACCATGCCATACATAATTTAATAAAGACTCATTCATACTTATAATAAGAAATAATAACATCACTGTCTTTTTTATTTTTGAAATTATATCTATTTCTGAATTCAACAGATATAAGAAGAAGAACAGAACAACCGCTACTCCACAGTATAAATTGCTTTCATTTTCATCAAATGATGTCACTATCGGTTTATTAAATGCTAATATCTGTCTCACGACTTCAAATATATTTCCATACCATTTATGAGAAACAACATTTTCTTCTGCAGAAACAGTTTTTGTAATACCTATATAAGAACAAATAAGAGAAACTGATGACATACCAGCAGCAAGAACAGAGTACATAGCAAAACGTACTCCTTTTATAAAAAAATCTTTAAGTGATTTGTACTTATCGAAAAGAAAAAATAAAACTAATGATAAACAAACTATATATGACAGATAATAATTACAATACAAGCTGTAACTTAATGACAGAATGTAGAGTATAGGTTTATTTTCCTTTAATCTTATATACCCTAACAAAACCAATGGAAATACTGCAAATGTATCAAACCACATAGTTTGATAATAATATCCACACATATAATTACTTAATGCGTATCCACAGGACAAAGCCACATAAACTACACTATTTTCAACCCTTCCATTTCTTCTTGAAAGAAAAAAACCAAATGTTCCTGCAGATACTATCATTCGTAATGCTATTAGTATAGACATAAATGCCTGTATATCACTCTTATTAATAAAACAGACTAAAAGATTAAATGGAGATGCTATATAGTAAAAATATGAAGGAAGAAAATTTCCTCCTAAATTACTGTTCCAGTTATATGAAAAACTTTCACCATTCTTTAAAACATGTTGCAGATGTGCTAATAGTGGTAATACCTGCTCATAACCATCTGATGTGACAAAAGAATTACTGCCAAACGGTGTAACTTTGAATATAATCATAAAGGTGATAATAAACATTGATACTATAAAGGCACTTAATAACCAAGTATAATTATTTTTTATTAAGTTTAGTAACGTTTTCTTTTTGTTCATATAATTTTTTACCTCAAAATAAACACATAATTATTAGACAACCACCCCTTAGTTCGGTCATTTGAATAATTACTTCCTACATATATATTTGTATAGTATTAACAATAGCGCATAACTCTAGTAACATGCATGTTAGTACTATCTTATGTTCATTTATTAACCTATTGTTCTTTACCTTTACTAACAAACCAAGTGGTAAGATTAATGGAATAAAATATCTTCCTTGTATCCCTACTACTATATTGGACTGATAGCTTGTCCATTGGACATATAGACTTGAAAAGGTAAGCAGTACTATCAGAATTAAAATACCACCTACTATTACTTTTCTTCTTCTATTAAAATTTTCTATTTTACCCTTATCTACATAAATAACCATTACTAGTAAAACAGCAAAACCATTCCAAATGGTACTAGCATACTGAAGCCATCCTTTTCCTAGCGCGCCACCTGCTATTTGTCCTACCCATCCCATAAGATACTTATATGCCGTGTTAAAGTATATAATTGGCAACTTATAGAAATGCGTTATCATATAAAGCATTTGAGCTTCCGGTTGAACGTTATTTCCATTCTGGTTATCAAATAAATATGTCCTTGCAATCTTAAACCACACTATAAAACAAATCAGCGCAGCACATATAGTCATTATTTTATATGCAGTTGCTCTTTTCTTTGACTTAAAAGACTTATCCTCCAGTAATAACACTAGTAGTGCGAAAGGAAAATAAATAACCTTTGACAGCGCCAGTACGATTGCTCCTGCAACAATTATTATCTCATCACTGATTTTGATTTTCTCTTTTCTTATCCTATTAAGAATGAATGCTACATAGAATATGGATAATGAGTTTACATTTCCATCAGCTGAGTAAGATATCATCTGTGACAGGAATACCGGTGTAGAAGCCAGCACAAAGATCAAGTACTTTCTTTCAGGACATAGCTTTATAGCCAGTAATACTAATAATGTATTTATTACAAAAGCAAAAAATCTCCCTGACATGTAATATGCATATACATTTTTAGTTACAAGATTTCCGATTAGCAGGCCTATAACCTGTGGGATATATGATAATGGTGAATAAAGTGCCTGATTAGGATTTTCTATCTCGACATTGTCAGCAGAAAAAGAAAAGTTCAGAAGATCTTTTTGTCTGGCATAAAGAAAACAGGCTCCCTCAGTATCAAGTGACTTAGTCACATTATTCACACCTTTTATCAAGCTTTCCGGAATAATAGTCTTACCCATTCCATTTTCATAATGACCAGACAAAAGATGACCATCAGATATTTCATAGCTTCTGAGAAAATGCCCATCTTCATCAAATAAAGAATTAATCGGTGTAATAATAAAGAATATAAGCGCAAAAACTATATATAAAACACTAAGAATATACTCATCCTTTATTTTCTTTTTATAAGCTATATACACACCTACACATAATACTAAGAACAGAGCTTCCAGAACAATTATCCTGGAATCAAAAGTAGCATACTCTATCTGATATGCCCATGTATATCCATCAGCTGACGATGAACCATAACCATTATCCGATGTATCATATGCCACTATACCTATTGGATTACTATTTTCTGAATAGGCATACATATGATACAAGGAATTCTCAGTTATCTCTAAGCCATCCAATGATAAATAATATGCTCCATCCGCTCCTACTGTTTCCGGACTAATTTCCCATTCCCGAAGAGCACCTCCCTTTTCATCAAGAAGTGCTATATTAAAAGCTTCACTGTTATCGTCACTCTTATATAGGTATATTAATAATCCAGAAATGGAATCATATGGAGAATAGAAACTTTGTGTATAAGGATTATCTGACGGAACGAGGATTTTCTGATTATCTGATATAAGCAGCTTACTGAATTTGTTTTGAGAAAAATAGAAACTATTTATGGAGATACAAAAAATTATATATAGTATAAAAAGACAGATATACTTTAGTAACACTTTGTAATTTAGCTTATTTTTATTTTCCATTGATAACTATGCCCCCTAAAAACATATGGTTATTATATCAAATAAATGCTATAATTCAAAGTGCATTTATATGGAGGTATCATCATGTCTAAATCAAGTAAAACAACTACTAAAAAGCTAAGTAAAGAGCATTTTCTATCATACATATTCGTTATATTAATTCCATTAATCTGTATTATGATTGGCTATATAAAGGGGGGAATATCTCCCTTCGGTGATAAGGATATGCTTACCATAAGTAAATCAGCAGATGATTTGTATAAATACTTTGATTTCTTCTGTAGTAAAGGCTTTTTATCAGAAGCTTCTCTTCCGGTACTTATAAATGTATTATATCTTATTCTTATTCCGATCAGTTGCTTTACTATGTTTATTTATTTAGATAATAGCTTTATTATAGATATAAGTCCTACATCCAGCATTAACAACAACACTGAAGATAATAATAACTCTCCCAAAAAGAAAAATATCGTCCTTGGTGGTTCTTATCTTCCTAAAACTAATATAGGTAAATTCATACTCCGACTTAATCCCATCAGAATAGTCCTTTCTATATCTTACGGACTATCGATGTTTTTTTTGAGTGAAGGTGCTGATATATCTTTTCTGCCCGCTATGACTATATTTCCATTATTAATGCTTGGACTGAATAAATTAATTGAAGGTAAATCCTCCAAAACATATATTATTTTTCTAACTATTTCGATTTATTTAAGTATATATATATCAATTATTTCTTTTATATTTTCACTACTCTATCTAGTAGTAAGTTTAATAGAAAAAAGAACTAAAGCTTTAAATATCATAAAAAAATATATCACAGCTACTATTTT
>OCTX012245703.1_pt1 | contig 13229 bp, 9 predicted proteins | sample 1539691 | NCBI WGS metagenome assembly OCTX01 (sample SAMN02144231, study PRJEB22623) | gut metagenome | biome: sheep rumen | host: Ovis aries | place: New Zealand
GAAAATATTCGTCATGTCAAAAATTTGATGTATATTTGCAAAAAATATAGAAATAGACAGTGTGGAAGAAATCAATTTCGACATTCTGAATAGCATCAATAGTCCTGCCGACCTGCGCAAGCTGAAAGTGGAACAGCTACCGGAAGTTTGCCGGCAACTGAGAGAAGACATCGTCAGGGAGACTTCCGTAAACCCCGGACATTTGGCCTCCGGACTTGGGGTGGTGGAGCTGACAGTAGCTTTACACTACGTTTTTGACACTCCCCAGGACCGTATTGTATGGGACGTGGGTCATCAGGCATACGGACATAAGATCCTAACGGGACGGCGTGAGCGGTTCTGCACCAACAGGAAACTGCACGGCATCATGCCCTTTCCTTCTCCCAAGGAGAGTGAATACGACACGTTTACCTGCGGACATGCCTCGAACAGCATCTCTGCAGCTTTGGGCATGGCTGTGGCCGCACAACAAGAACATGGGGAACGTCATGTGGTAGCGGTCATCGGCGACGGTGCCATGTCGGGAGGACTGGCCTTTGAAGGACTGAACAATGTCTCTTCCTCCCCCAACGACCTGCTGATTATCCTGAATGACAACAATATGTCTATCGATCGTTCAGTGGGGGGGATGAAAGAATACCTGATACACCTGAACACCAACGAGACCTATAACCGCATCCGCTTCAAGGCCTCCCGATGGTTGCATGGGAAAGGGATGCTTGAAGAGAATAGACGTAAAGGCCTCATCCGACTGAGCAACGCCGTGAAGAGTGCCATCAGTCACCAGCAGAACATCTTCGAGGGCATGAACATCCGATACTTCGGTCCTTTCGATGGGCACAACGTGATTGAGACGGTACGTATTCTCAGACAGCTGAAAAATATGAAGGGGCCTAAGCTGCTACACCTCCATACACAGAAAGGACATGGCTATGCGCCGGCAGAAAAAGATGTCACCATCTGGCATGCACCAGGAAAATTCGACCCAGACACAGGTGAACGTATCGTGAACGCCGATCCCAACAAACCTCCGAAATTTCAGTATGTTTTCGGACAGACTCTCCTGGAGCTGGCACGGATGAACCCCAAAATCATGGGAGTGACACCCGCCATGCCTACAGGGTGTTCCATGAACATCATGATGAAAGAGATGCCAGAAAGGACTTTCGACGTGGGTATCGCCGAAGGACATGCCGTGACTTTCTCTGCAGGAATGGCGAAAGACGGCCTCATACCTTTCTGTAATATTTACAGTGCTTTCGCACAACGTGCCTACGACAACATCATCCATGATGCCGCTATCCTGAACCTGCCCGTCGTACTCTGCTTTGACCGTGCCGGACTGGTGGGAGAAGACGGCGCCACCCACCACGGTGCCTTTGACATGGCAGCCTTGAGGCCCATCCCTAATATCACCATCTCGTCACCTCTGAACGAACACGAACTGAGAAAACTGATGTTCACTGCCCAACTACCCGGAAAAGGAACCTTTGTAATCCGTTATCCTCGTGGCTGTGGCGTGCTCGTCGATTGGGAATGTCCTTTGGAGGAAGTGGAGGTCGGCACAGGACAAAAACTGCGCGATGGCAACGATGTGGCTGTCTTGAGTATCGGTCCTATCGGTAATCTGGTCATGAAGGCTATCGACCAACTGACTTCCCAAAGCCATACGATTTCTGTAGCCCATTACGACATGCGCTTCCTGAAGCCTCTGGACGAGACGATTCTCCAGGAGGTGGGTGAGCGGTTCAAACGAATTATTACCGTTGAGGACGGAGTGAGAAATGGAGGGTTAGGCAGTGCGGTGCTCGAATGGATGAACGACCACGGCTTTACGCCGCAGGTGACACGCCTTGGACTGCCTGACCAGTTCGTGGAACACGGAACAGTGGAAGAGTTACAGCATATGGTAGGTATTGATGCCGATGCTATCGCCAAGGCGATCATAGGGAATCATTGAAGGAATCTAAATACTCATACCCTTATAATATAGGTAATATGAAAGTAATCATCGTTGGCGCTTATGCCATAGGAACCCATCTGGCTAAGTTGTTGTCACGTAACAACGAGGATACCGTGCTCATCGACAGTGATGAGGAACGGCTGGCCAGTATCAGCAGCGACCACGACCTCATGACGGTGCAGGCCTCAGCATCCAGGATCCGCACGATGAAGAGTGCCGGGGTGGCAAATGCCGACCTCTTTATCGCCGTCACGCCGGATGAGAACCTGAACATGAACTCCTGTATTCTTGCCACGGCATTAGGTGCCAAACGTACCGTGGCCAAAGTTGACAACTACGAATACATCGATCCGAAACTGGAGAGTTTCTTCGAAGGGGTGGGTATTTCATCGATCATTTACCCTGAGAACCTCGCCGCCAGGGATATCGCCAACGGACTGAAGATGTCGTGGGTGCGTCAGCGGTGGGACGTGCACGATGGTGCCCTTATCATGTTGGGCATCAAGCTGCGCGAGACATGTGAGATTCTGAATGAACCCCTCAAAGATCTCTGTAAACCGGAGTCACCCTATCACATCGTGGCCATTAAGCGCGGTGCTGATACCATCATTCCCCGTGGTGACGATGTGCTGAAGATCTACGACCTCGCCTATTTCATGACAACCCGTAACTACATCCCATACATCCGCAAGATCGTGGGGAAAGAGCATTATGTGGATGTCAAGAACGTGATGATCATGGGGGGTGGAGCTACGGCGGTAAGAGCCACAGCCCTGATGCCGGAATACATGAACACGAAGATTATCGAGATGGACGAGGCCCGATGTGAGAAGCTCAACGAACTGATTGATACCGACAGGACCATGGTGATTCATGGTGACGGGCGCGACCTCTCGCTGCTCTCGGAAGAGGGTATCAAGAACACACAGGCCTTTGTGGCACTGACAGGTAATGCCGAAACGAATATCCTGGCATGTCTCACCGCCAAGCGACTGGGTGTTCGTAAAACCGTTGCCATGGTGGAAAACCTTGACTATGTGAACATGGCAGAGAGCCTCGATATCGGTACCATCGTCAACAAGAAGGCTCTGGCCGCCAGCTATATCTACCAGATGATGCTCGATGCCGATGTCAACAACATTCGCTTCCTGATGTCCGCCAATGCCGATGTGGCGGAATTCACCGCACAGCAAGGTTCCAAGGTGACGCGCAAGAAGGTGTTTGAGCTGGGACTTCCCAAGGGAGCAACCATCGGTGGTCTGGTACGACATGGAGAGGGACACCTCGTCTCAGGAGGCACACAGATAGAGGCCGGCGACAGCGTAGTGGTGTTCTGCCACAATGTCAACATGGCGAAAATTGAAAAATTCTTCAAGTGATGCTGAATTTCAAGATCATTTACAAAATCATCGGAACGCTGCTTTTCATCGAAGCTGCGATGATGGCATGGTGCATGGGGATAGCCCTCTACATGGGAGAGGATGACTCCATGGCGTTCATCATCTCCGTGATTACGACTATCTTGGGAGGCATCCTGTTCAAATACATGGGACACAACTCGGAGAACTCCCTGGGCAGACGGGAAGCCTATATGCTGGTGACGCTTACCTGGCTCATATTCAGTCTGTTCGGTTCCTTCCCATTCATGATCAGTGGTTATATCAATGATTTCACAAATGCCTATTTTGAAACCATTTCAGGGTTCACAACCACAGGTTGCAGCATCCTCGACGATGTGGAACGATTGCCACACGGTCTGCTCTTCTGGCGTACCATGACACAATGGATAGGTGGCTTGGGAATCGTATTCTTCACCATTGCCGTCATCCCCTCCCTCGTAGGCGGGAACCTCAAGGTTTTCTCCGCAGAGGCAACAGGACCAATCCGCACCAAGATGCACCCACGACTGAGCACCACGGCGAAATGGATCTGGAGTATCTATTCTGTGTTGACCGTCGCTTGTGGTCTGTGCTACTACGTTGCCGGCATGGGTGTGTTCGACAGTATGAACTATGCCATGACGACAACAGCCACCGGAGGCTTCGCCACACACAATGCCAGTACGGGATATTTCCACAATCCATACATCGACTATACTGCCATCACGTTCATGTTCCTCTCAGGAACGAGCTTTACATTACTTTATGCCACCTTGTTCAAGGGAAAAATCAAACAGTTCTTCAAGAACTCCGAGTTCCGCTTTTACATCTCAGTGGTTGCTGTGGCCACCCTTGCCATTACATTGATCCTGATCCACGACAACGGTTATCAGTGGACGGATGCCATCAGGGTGAGTCTGTTCCAAGTGACCTCATTCATCACCACAACCGGTATTCTGAACGACGATCCTGCCAAATGGCACCATATCACATGGGTAATCTTGAGTATCTGTATGTTCCTTGGAGCCTGTTCGGGATCTACCAGCGGTGGATTCAAGAGCATCCGCGCTGTGATGGTCATCAATATCCTTCGGAACGAGTTACGTCGCATCCTGCACCCTCGTGCAGTACTGCCGGTACGGGTAAACGACAACATCATTCCTTATTCATCGCAGGTAACGTTGCTGGCATTCCTTGCAGCCTACGCCCTACTCTGCCTCTTCACCTATTTCTCCATGATTGTGACTGGGGTGGACAGCACCAATTCCATCACGATTGCCATCAGCTGCGCCAGCAATGTGGGTCCCACTCTCGGACTGGAAATCGGTCCTACCATGTCGTGGAATATCCTTCCCGACCTCGTGAAATGGCTGCTGTCGGCTCTGATGCTTATGGGACGTCTGGAGATCTTCACCGTCGTGGTGCTCTTCACGCCCTCGTTCTGGAAAGACAACTGAGAAATCCGCGAAACACATAAGAACGCCGTGAAGGCATCGCGGAATAACATACTAACAAAATAGAGAAACCTTTTTATTATGGAACCAATCAAGTTTGAGCCCCTGCTGAAATCAACATTATGGGGCGGAGAAAAGATTATCCACTTCAAGCACCTGCAATGCGAACAGCAGCAGGTGGGTGAGAGTTGGGAAATTTCAGGAGTAAAAGACAATGAGACCATCGTCAGCAACGGACCACATAAAGGGAAGTCGCTGAATGAGCTGGTCAGTGAGTGTAGTGCCCAGCTGGTAGGTAAGGAAAACTATCAGCGCTTCGGTAATGAGTTCCCCCTGCTGATCAAGTTCATCGATGCCCATCAGGACCTGAGCATCCAGGTACATCCCAATGACGAGGTTGCCCATCGGCAGGGGAAAGACAGAGGTAAGACAGAGATGTGGTATGTCATGGCTTCCGACAAGGGTGCCAAGCTGTACAGCGGTCTGAAGAAAGAGATAACTCCTGAACAATACAAGGAAATGGTGGAGAACGATACGATCTGTGAAGCCTTGGCACAATATGAAGCGAAGGAGGGTGACGTATTCTTTCTCCCTGCCGGTCGTATCCATTCCATTGGCACTGGCTGTTTCCTGACGGAGATCCAGCAGACCAGTGATGTGACCTACCGTATCTACGACTATAAACGCAAGGACAAGAACGGGAACTACCGTGAACTGCACACCAAAGAAGCAGCAGAGAGTATCAACTACGCTGTGGAAAAAGACTACCGCACACCCTACACTCCCAAGAAGAATGAAGGTGTTCCTTTGGTGGAATGCCCATATTTCACCACGGCTTTATATGATCTTGACGAACCCATGACGCTCGACTACAGTGAGCTCGACAGTTTCATCATTCTCATCGGACTCAAAGGAGAAGGAAGTATCACCGACTCTGAAGCGAACACCACTACGTTGAAAGCAGGGGAAACCGTATTGATTCCCGCTACGACACAGGAAGTAAAAGTAACAGGTACCATTAAGTTCCTGGAAACCTATGTCTGAGAAGGGGCGCTATCCTGAAGAGTGAAGCCATCAGTCACTGTAACCCCTTCCCTGCTTCCATTCAGGAAAGCCTCCACATCCGACAGGATCTTACGGAAAGGCTGAGACATCACATACCCTAAGTTTTTCTTTAACATCTGCGCAATGTCCTGCGTGCTGTGACTATAGCATGACAGTTCATTGCGCATTTGCGTATTGTGAACTGACTGCTGGCGTATCTCCACCTCACGGTCACGGATGAGACGAGCACAGACCTTCCCCATTACGGGTAGCACAAGCTTCTCGAAGAGATGATGTCCCTGTATATATAAATAGGTGGTCTGCGGGGTTACTCCCAAATCCTCTATCAGTTCCCTTTTCAAAGCCAGATAGCTCTCCTTGGCATCAGGATGTTTCCTTTGCAGCTCACCCACCCTCACATAGGCTTTATGATGGATCCGTCTGATGCTTCTCATCGGATCATCCAAAGAGAAACTGCCAAGCTCGATCACCCTGTTGAAATCAGATATTGTGAATTCAGTATAGATCGGACGGCGGTAATGCCACACGCTCCATACAAATAAAGGGAAGATGGCCTCAGAAAACCTTGTCATGAACTCATTGAAATCGAAGATCTCATGATCATTCAACGTTACGGCCACCACTGCCGTACGCAGTGAGGGAGCAAAACATTGCAGGTTCTCAATAGCATAAGCGTAGGTATGGAAGACATACGGACAGTACAGCATCTTCTTACTCGTTTCCGTAGCACCCTGTATCAGATAATCGTAATCCGCATCTACGCAGCAAATCAAGTCACGTCCTGTATTCCTTGCCAGCAGTCGCATCAGCACAGACTTCTTTCCTCGTTCCAGTCGGTGGTGCGAAGGCAGCATCACCTCAAAGTATTGTTTCTCATTCTCAAACTGTTGAAACACCGTCCGCCAGAAGAAGACATCGTCATAGCTCTCCACGTAAGCAATGATCTTACGTCGGGACTTCTTGGAGTTCAGCCGGTTGGCCGCCTCCATATAGCCTGAGGAAATATTATCCTTGAGTTTCGTCGCCATCCGTCGTCAGCTTGTAATATCACTCACTTCCGTTACATGATCGATCCATCCATTCATAATCACTGCAGGCGAATGGGTAGTGAGGATAATCTGCACGTTGGGATTCAACTCAAGGATCAGGTCGATGAGACGTTGCTGCCAATCCACATGAAGGCTCACCTCCGGCTCGTCCATGAACAGCACATAAGGCTGGGAATCTTCCACCAACACGGTAAGGAGGATGGCCAGCATCTGCTTCTCACCACTTGACAGCTGGTAGGGAACCAGAGTCTCGCCGATCTGTGAGAAACGAATCTCGTTCTCTGTACGCACTATCTTCTTCCCCGTATCCTTGAAAAGATCATCAATAGTGTCCTGGAACTTTTTCTTCGGTGCACTGATCTCCTGAGCTTTTTGTGCTGAATCCAGATCACCACTCTGCAGGGCAGAAATGATCTTGTTCCCCATGTTTACTTGATAATCAAGATATTTACGTTGCAACTTGTATAACTGCCAGTCGAGCTCCGTCGCCAGACTGATATCCATTTTGCTCACCGACTCCGCATTCAAGATGGGACGGTCGAACGAACGGATCACGTCAAAACGAATATGGGTGGCCTCGGCAGGATAGGTTTTCACATGAACGCCCTTCAACAGATGGTTGACAATGTCGCCATTGGCACTTACACTTTTTACCACCTTATTTAATATAGTACTCTTACCTACCCCGTTGATACCACTCAGGATATTCACTCGACGGTCAAGATCCCAGATGATGTGCTTCTTGCCACTCCACAAGGAATCAATCTCTATCTGCTCAATATAATCCGCGTATTTCATATCTCATGCAATTACCATCGCAAATATAGTAAAAAAACGCGAACCACGAATAAAGAATGAAAAATAATGTGTACCTTTTCCTTCGAAATAAACAAAAATTAGGAAAAAATGGAAGCTAAAAAGCCTAAAAAAGTCAATATACCACAAATATGGTATGCCATATGACCCGAATGTGCTATTTCCAGATATATTTTTTCACCGTACCTTTGCACCCAGAAACATTTCATTAATCACCTCTCCACAAGGAGAACAAAAGAAAGAAAGGGTTAGAATATGAGTAACAAGAAACTTCACTTCGAGACATTGCAACTTCACGTAGGTCAGGAACAGCCAGATCCAGCAACAGATGCACGTGCTGTACCTATATATCAGACTACCAGTTATGTGTTCCGTAACTCCCAACATGCTGCCGACCGCTTTGGTTTGCGCGATGCAGGTAACATCTACGGCCGACTCACCAACTCCACTCAAGGAGTGTTCGAAGACCGTGTAGCCGCCTTGGAAGGTGGTGTAGCAGGATTAGCCGTTGCCAGTGGTGCCGCCGCCGTAACCTATGCTCTTCAGAATATCGCCCAAGCCGGCGATCATATTGTGGCAGCGGATAACCTTTACGGTGGATCCTTCAATTTGATTACCCACACGCTGGCCACCCAGGGAGTAAGCAATACCATTGTCAACGTGAACGATCTGGAAGCGTTGGAGGCTGCCATCCAGCCAAACACCAAGGTTGTTTATGCAGAAACATTCGGTAACCCCAACAGTGATGTCACCAACATCGAGGCTGTTGCCGCCGTTGCCCATAAACACCATATCCCACTAATCATTGACAACACATTTGGTACTCCTTATCTGATCCGTCCTATCGAGCATGGTGCAGACATCGTGGTACATTCTGCAACAAAATTCTTAGGCGGCCATGGCAGTTCGTTGGGAGGTGTGATTGTTGACGGAGGAACATTCGACTGGAAAGCCAATGCCGACAAGTTCCCTTCACTGGCCAAGCCGGATCCCAGTTATCATGGCGCTGTCTTCGCTGACGTAGCAGGTGCCGCAGCCTTTGTTACACGCATACGTGCCGTCATCCTACGTGATACGGGTGCCACCCTCTCCCCATTCAATGCATGGATACTGTTGCAAGGTCTGGAAACGTTGAGCCTGCGTGTGGAGCGCCATGTATATAATGCGCTGAAAGTGGTTAACTTCCTGAAGAACCACCCGAAGGTGGCCAAGGTAAACCACCCCAGTCTGCCCGACCATACCGACCATGCCTTATACCAAAAATATTTCCCTAACGGAGGCGGCTCCATCTTCACCTTTGAGATCAAGGGTGGTGAGAAAGAAGCATGGAAGTTCATCGATTCCCTGCAGATATTCTCCTTACTGGCCAACGTGGCTGATGTCAAGAGCTTGGTCATCCATCCTTATACAACCACCCATTCTCAGATGACTCCCGAGGAATTGGCTCAACAGCACATCACACCTGCCACCGTTCGCCTTTCCATAGGCACAGAGCATATCGATGACATCATCGAAGATCTAAGTCAGGCGTTTGATCAGATAAATTAAAAAGTGGCAATCCATTTTCAAAAATAAACAATTATGGCAAAGATAGCAAAACAGCTCACAGAGCTCATCGGCAACACCCCGTTGCTCAAATTGGAAAAATTTTCAGCTTTTAAGGGCCTTAAGAACTCCCTTGTCGCAAAAGTGGAATATTTCAATCCAGGAGGAAGTGTCAAAGACCGTATTGCCTTGGCAATGATTGAGGATGCGGAAAAGAAAGGAATTCTAAAACCCGGTGCCACCATCATCGAGCCGACAAGTGGAAACACGGGTGTAGGACTGGCACTTGTGAGTGCAGTAAAAGGGTATCACCTGATTCTCACCATGCCCGAGACGATGAGTATCGAACGTCGTAATCTGGTGAAAGCATATGGCGCAGAAGTTCGTCTGACCAGTGGAAAAGACGGTATGCCTGGTGCCATCCGTGCAGCGAACGAGTTGCGTGACAGTATTCCCGGCTCCGTCATCCTGCAACAATTTGAGAATCCGGCAAATCCAGAGAAGCATTATCTTACCACAGGACAAGAGATCTGGAACCAGACCGATGGTGACGTAGATATCTTCGTAGCCGGTGTGGGCACAGGTGGAACGATCTCGGGTATTGCAAAAGCACTGAAAGAGAAGAAGCCCGATGTGAAAATCGTGGCTGTTGAGCCCGCCTCCTCACCGGTACTGAGCGGTGGACAAAGTGGTCCGCACAAAATTCAAGGTATCGGCGCAGGGTTTGTACCCAAAACCTACAATGGTAATCTCATTGATGAGATTCTACCCGTAGAAAATGATGATGCCATTCTGACGGGACGACAGTTAGCACAGCAGGAAGGATTATTGGTGGGCATTTCCTCTGGTGCTGCAGCCTTTGCAGCTGCCAAGATCGCCCAGCGTCCTGAGAATGCCGATAAGAAGATCGTCGTACTCTTGCCCGACACAGGAGAACGCTATCTCTCCACTGTGCTCTATGCCTTTGAAGAGTATCCTTTGTAACTTTTAAATATTGAAAAATGCCGAGGCTCAATACAGTCATCTTGAAGCCTCGGCTTTTTTTGTCCTCAATCTTCTCGCGGATTAACTCGCTTTAACTCTCATACACTTGGATGTTAGGAATAAAATGCCTACTTTTGCAAACCAATAAGCAAAAGTATTATTGACAGAACATCCATATTATGAAAAAACAAAACAATGAGTTGAGGCTGGCATGGGACTTCGTGAGTAATACGGGTACGAGTATCTTTCTCACGGGAAAGGCAGGAACAGGAAAGACAACATTCCTGAAAACACTCAAAGAGAAATCCTACAAACGGCTCGTGGTGGTTGCCCCAACAGGTGTGGCAGCCATCAATGCCGGTGGCGTTACCATCCACTCTTTCTTCCAACTGCCCCTTTCTCCGTATGTTCCTGAAGCCACCTTTCAGTTGAAATTTGATTTCAGCAAAGAGAAACGGAACATTATACGCACCATGGATCTGCTGGTGATCGATGAAATCAGTATGGTGCGCAGTGATCTGTTAGATGCCATCGACAATGTACTGCGCCGATATCGCAATCATCGCAAACCCTTCGGTGGTGTTCAACTGCTGATGATCGGTGACCTGCAGCAGTTGGCACCCGTAGTAACAGAACAGGATGCACAACTCATCAATAAATACTACGATACTCCCTTCTTCTTCGGCAGCCATGCCCTGCAACAGATCAATTACGTCACCATCGAACTGAAAGAAGTGTACAGACAGAGTGACGAACAGTTTCTGAATCTGCTGAACAGCATTCGGGAAGGACGAGCCACATCTCACGACTACGCCCTGCTGAACCAACGGTGCCAGCCCGATTTCCATCCCAAAGACGAGGATGGATATATACGGTTGACCACCCACAACAACATGGCTCAACGCTATAATGAAGAACAGCTGCAACGACTCACCTCTCCTACCCACGTCTTCCAAGCAAAAGTAGAAGGTACATTCCCAGAATATGCCTATCCGACCGATACTGAACTGACACTGAAGACTGGTGCACAGGTGATGTTTGTTAAAAACGATCCTTCCATAGACCATCAGTTTTATAATGGGAAAATCGGGTATATCACGAACATCAATGGCTCAGAAATCACCGTGCATTGTCCTGGTGACAACTACGACATCAAGGTACAGCCCATGGAATGGGAGAATACCAAATACGTGCTCAATGAAAACACTAAGGAGATTGAAGAAGAGGTGCAAGGAAAATTCAGCCAGTACCCTCTTCGATTGGCATGGGCTATTACTATTCATAAGAGTCAGGGACTCACTTTCGAACGAGCCATCATCGATGCCAGTCTTTCCTTTGCTTCAGGACAAGTGTATGTCGCCCTAAGCCGATGCAAGACACTAGAGGGTCTGGTGTTGGCCAGCCCCATCTCCGAACGAGCTGTCATCAACGACGCGCGTGTCAGCAACTACATTTCGCAACAAGAGGCAGAGGCAGCCCGCAGCATTGGTCTGTTACCCCAGCTAAAAGAGGATTATTATAAAGAACAGTTACGCGAGTTGTTCGATTTCTCCGAGCTGCGTGAAAAGGAGGAGTGGATGAGCCGGGTGCTCGATGAATATTTCTTCCAGCAATTCCCTACCCTATGTCGCCAGCATCGCATCGCCCAACAGGGAATTGCCAATGAGGTTTCCACTGTGGCTTCAAAATGGATCCAAATCATCAATAGCATGAACGACGGAGAGTTGCATGGGGAGGCTTTTCTGGAACGTGTAACACGCAGTGCCAAGTATTTCCATCAAACGCTTACAGACATCATGCAACAGTTGCTGGAAGACACAAGTGTATCCAGTGACAACAAGGCCATCATGAAAAGATTCGAAGAGGCTCTGGCTGATGTCACCCTGTCGTATGAGATAAAGCGACGCATCATGGCGATGATCCATGCCGAAGGATTCACTACTGCAAACTACCTTCGGTTTAAGGCAAAGGCAGCCCTTGACGCCATGGAGGATGCAAGTCCGAAAAAGAAACGCAAACGAACAGTATCTATGGATGACATCAAGCATCCAGAACTTTACAAACGACTTATCGTATGGCGCGAGAAAAAAGCAAACTTCTATGAAACCAACCCCAATAACATCATTCAGCAGAGGGCATTGGTTAACATCACAAACTATCTGCCTGCCGACAAACCATCTCTGATGGCGGTTCAGTATGTGGGGCGCATGAGCGTTACCCAATATGGAGAAGACATTTTGGAAATCGTCAACACCTATCTGGCACAGAATGATCTCCAAGGTACTTCCGTCTCGGTTATCAAGAAAGAAGCCAAGCAGCAGAAAGGGATATCGGAAACATATCAGATTACCTTCGACCTATACCGTCAGGGGAAATCACCCGAACAGATTGCCACAGAACGCGGATACTCACTATCCACCATCATGGGACATCTAGGCTATTTCGTAAAGAAAGGGGAATTACCGATGTCCGACTTCGTTACACCATCCCAGCAATATGCCATCCAACAAGCCGTAGCCAAGGTGGGAACAGCACATGGACTCACGGCCATAAAGAACAACTGTGCTGAAGAGGTGACATACGACCAAATCAAGATCGTGCTCTCCATGTGACAATCTGTCACCTCCTTGTCATACTTTTCACTTCCCCATCTCATGGCATGTGATTTGCTGATTGCTTTTCGAATTGCAACAGCATTCATGTGTTCATTTAATTCGAGTATAAACAATAAAATAATACAAAAATGGGAAAAGTAATTGGTATTGACTTAGGAACTACAAACAGCTGCGTTGCCGTATTCGAGGGTAACGAGCCTGTAGTAATCGCAAACAGCGAAGGTAAGCGCACCACTCCTTCTGTGGTGGGCTTTGTTCAAGGCGGTGAACGCAAGATCGGTGACCCGGCTAAGCGTCAGGCTATCACCAATCCGAAGAACACCGTGTACTCTATCAAGCGTTTCATGGGTGAGAACTGG
>OCTX012261120.1_pt1 | contig 13228 bp, 13 predicted proteins | sample 1539691 | NCBI WGS metagenome assembly OCTX01 (sample SAMN02144231, study PRJEB22623) | gut metagenome | biome: sheep rumen | host: Ovis aries | place: New Zealand
TTCCTCTGGGCAGAGAATTACGCTTTCTATTACAGAACCATCATCATTGTAGGTGTTCACCCTAACTCTACCACGAAGTAGCACAAACGATTCGTCTTTCGTCGGATGGCGATGTATATCAACCTTAGTTCCAGGCTCCACAGCATTCAAGAACCGATGACACTTATCTTCCAGCGACTGATGGAAGTTATAGTTCATGCGCAGTCTGTCAGACAGTTTTGCCTGCCGACTTACTTCATCTAACAATTGTTTGTCAATAAGTTTCATCACACATCTTCCATCTTCCTTCTTCCATCATCCTTCTTTCCTCTCCCGGATCAAAGAACCGTCCCCTGATTCTCTTTTTTATTTTCTATATCCTCCATGAAACTCTTCTCAAGTTCATCTTTGTAGTAAGCTATCTCCCTAAACATATCTGTTTGTGGATTAAATGTTTCTGCCGTTATTGCATTATATCGAGGAAGATACTTCACAAAGCTTAGTTTCAGATTACAACAATTACCAAACCTGTGTGTTCCTATTATGTTTTTACCGGACTCTATATTTACTCCCGATATTTCCTCCACAGGCGTTTTTATTTTATAGTGTGCCATTTGTGCTGCCATCTTCTCAAGTTCTACCCGTCTTGTTCGTGACGAATTAAATAAAAACAGTTTCCTGCTATTTACAGCCGTCAGTTTATTCAATTCCTCAACATCCTGTTCGTTCGTTATTTCAATCTCCTTTCGTTTCTTGAATCCGCACTTATATACTTTAGAATCATAATACAAAACAGCCCTGTCAGCACTTAGTGCCAAATAGAACATTATGCCTCGGCATCCTGCCCCACCATTGCTTATACCACATTTTTCCAGGAACATATTGTATAGACAAGCAGGATTATCACTCGTCACAAAACTTTTCTTTGTTCTATTAATCAGCACCTTATATTCCCTCATCACATCAATGCACAAGGGTATTAGCTGAAGGTATGCAACAACAGAAAAGGCTCCCAAATTAGCAAATTTCATTTTTACATTATCAATGAAATCGTCTGATATAGCATCACCTTCTTTATTATTATGAAACCTTTTCTCAACACGTAGAATCTGCTGTACCATTTTGTCTGCAGTCATCTGCAGCGTTTCCATTTCGTTAAGAGTACGTCCAAGCTGTAATAGAACAAACACGTAGAGCACATACTCTTCTTCTCTGGTTAACTCTGTTGGACTATCCAGCAATAACTTCTCTATAACTATCTTTGCCTCGCCCTCCAAAGAACCTATAGCAGACTCTATATTGTCTTCATTCTCCGTCTCATTCGTGTACAGATAATCCTCACTGGCTTGAAATTTTATATTTGCAGAATCTATCTTCTTCCCTTGTTCAGGAATATATACCCCTATCGTATTACCATCCACCGAGAACAATCTTTGGTAGAACTTTGGTACATAGTGTTGATTCTTTTGTTTTGGCATTTAAACTCTACTCTATCATTAATATTCCACCCTTCTTTCCTCTACCTTCAGTCCTAAGCCTTCTCCTCGACACATACACACACCTACGAAAATGCCAACATCTTACAGATGCAAAGTATTGAAAATACGATATTGCTATTGAGCAATGGTTAGGTATAACATAAGTGAGTTGAGAACTTGTTTTCATAATCACCTAGGTTATGGCTAACAAAGCATCTGTATGAAATAATCCGTGTCAATTCGTGTAATTCGTGTTCGACTTAAACATCTATAACGCAAGAATATCTTCAGGTCCAGTTGGTTCATAGGCACCATCTTTCATTTCCAGAATCACGGAACCAGACTCCAAAGCCCTCACCGTGTGCCACTGCCCTGCGGGGATGTTCAGCGCCACCACCGTGCCATTGGGCGACAGCTCGATGCGCTCCGTGCAGATTCGTTCCAGCTCATCATAGAATTCTTCCACCAATCTACCCCGCAGACAAACTACCGTTTCCGAAGTCTTCTGATGCCTATGTATCGGCACCACGCTACCAGGCTCAATAGCATTTAACATCCGCTGACTCTGGTCATCCGCACTATTCCGCAGATCCAAATTCATCCTCAACCGTGGCGAAGCTTTCGCCTTTGCTGTAAGTTCATCAAGTACTGCTTGAGTTATCTTCATAATATTAAAAGTTCAAAATGTTTAAGGTGTTTAAGGGTTTAAGCCGCAAAAGCGGTGGTTTAAAGGTTCAAAATGTTTAAGGTGTTTAAGATGTTTAAGGCGCTTAGCGCTAGTCCTCTTGAACTTTTCAACCATTAAACTCTTTAAACTTCGCTCCAGCGAACTCACTGGTGCGAATCTCCTTTATAAAATTCATTATGCCAGCTGAAAGCTTACGGCATTCTGTATATAGTTCGTCGTATTCTTCTTTGGTCAAGTAGCCAAGGTCGTTAGCTCTGATAAGCTGAGAGCGGACTTCGCCACAAGAACCTTTAGCGATATATAAGAAGTTCAAGAACTCCTTATTGCCAGTTCTTTCAAATCCCTCAGCGATATTATCCATGATAGATCCCGCTGCTGCACGGATTTGCTGAACAAAACGAGTGTCGTATTTGAACTCACCCCTTTGAGTGATTGGATAAATATTCTTGGAAAGGTCACGTGCTTTCTGAAAGATAGCAAGCTCCTCAAAATCTCGTACTGCGCTCATTTTATTCGCTTTGTAAGTCAGTTTAAAAAGTTTAATATGTTTAAAGGGTTTAAGGCGCTTTGAGCTTTTCCTCTTAAACTTCTTGAACCATTAAACCACTTGAACTCTTGAACTCTTGAACTCTTGAACCCTTGAACACCTTGAACTCTTGAACCCTTGAACTCTTGAACTACTTCGCCTTCAGCGAAGCGAGGTATTCCTCATGCAGATGATAGTACTTCATCTTGAAAGCAATATAGGCTAATCCGAAGACAAGCGCTGCAACACCGAAATAGATCCAATGCGCAGTAGGCGTGTCAGGGATGATGAATATCATTATCAAAGAGACTAACAACTGCAGTGCCATATATATTGTTGAAACAACAACATGTGGAATTTTCAGTTCGTTAGCCATCAATTGGAATACGTGTTTGCGGTGCGCTTGACCAAGATTCTCATGCAACATAATACGATGACATATTGTCAACACCCCATCAACACTGTATATCAAGTATAGCACAATCCAAGTCACATCCCCAGTAACATACATCAACCGGCTCAGGCAGAACACCAGAAACAACGCCATTCCAATGCTACCGACATCCCCAGCAAAACACTTAGCTTTTGTGCGGAAATTAAAGAAGCAGAACACCAATAATGACAATCCCATCACGACAAGCAAACTTTCATCCATAAACGCATATCGTTTATTTAGGATATACAATGGAACTACCATGGCAAGAGAATAACCGCCAGTAATACCATTGATACCATCCATAAAATTAAAGATGTTAGTCCCTCCCACACTTACAATAAGAGCAACAACAAGGATTATCAGATTCTGCCACAACGGGAAGTCATTACCCATACATACAGGATAAAGAATCATAATCATCGCAGCAAACTGAATTACCAATCTCACACTGTCTGGCAAAGAACGGATATCGTCCACAAATGAAACCCCAGCCGCCAATACCATACCCACTATCAATGGCAGGTATTCAAGCATGCACCCTTCACCCTTAATCATGAACCAAAAGTACCATACAAGGATGGAAATTGCAAATATAATCCCTCCACCCCTCAATACAATCGTCGAATGACTCGACCTCTCATTCGGTTTATCAATGATATTGCACTTATCCGCAATGCGGAAGTAAATCAACTCTGCAATGACCAGAATCACTGCTATAATTCCATATGTAATCCACATATTCATAGTTTTATTTCTTTACGTAATATCCACCGGTTTTATCCGAGTTTCTATGCTCAATAAGGTTTGATTTAGCCAACAAGGCAATATGTCTATCAATTGTAGGGACGCTCTTTCCTGTCAATTCTGAAATACGTTTTCTCTGAATACCAGGATTAGCCTTAATAGCCTGATAAGTACCATTTACACTATCACTTAGACTATCATTTCGACTATCATTTCGACTATTATCACCTATAATCATTCCTCCGGCAGCGCCTGTACATCCCCTGCTGGTGGCAAGTAGTCCGCCGCCTTGGCAGGAGAAATCACCGAGTGACCTACTCGCTGCTCCAGTTGCCTGCATTCGAGTGGGGGTACAAATTGTACCCCATCTGGCATCAAGTTCAGGATCTCGCTTTCGCATCTTCTTGATATACTGCTTGACATCTGCACTGTCCGTCAGAACCTCAACTACATCTGTCACGCTAAAGAACCACTCCTGCAATTCTTCATCCCACACGGTACGAACCTTTTTCTCTTCAAATAACTGTATCTGATGCTTCTGTGTCATTTTTTTAATCAAACTTATACAAATACAACGATTATTCTCCGCAATTATTGTCCTAAGAATCAATCATCCAGCAAAGCTTATACCTTCATTTATACACATTTTTCAGGCACATAAAAGCGTGTATAGAAGTTCCTGTCCCTCTGATTCTTCGTCATCATTATACCTCACACGCATACGGTCGAGAGTACTAATGAATTGCCAGCAATCCTCCTCGTCCTCAAAGATTTTTTGGTGATTTATACCACGCATCATCACGTGAAATATCCCTGTTCCAGATTCTATCCTTGCCTTACGTGGCATATCCTTTGATAATAACTATATAATTAATTGGGATTATGAAGAATTACACTATTATTGATTTCTGATGCCACTGACCTGTCCCCCTGGCATTTTCACCATTTACAAGACCATTCATACTGTCTTGACCTCCATCGGAATATTTTTCAACTTTTCTTCCGCACCAACAGACAATTTTGGGACAGAAATGGCCAGCCTGTTTCTTGCTCTGCTGCATGCCACATAGTAAACCCGCTGGTAATCCTCTTTGCTGCCAATCAAATCAGGATCAAGAAGAAAATCCATTGACTTTGCATTATCTTCCAATATAACCATCACATTGTCATATTCATCACCTTTAGCCTTGTGTATGGTTTTGTCTTTCGTATGAGTAACATCGGGTGAATTTATACACACAGCAAACCGCTGATATGGGGTCTTATCATAGAGCACCTTTGCAGCCCCACGGGTTGGCTTGGGTATTGATAAACCTAAATCAGCAATGAGCATATTGATAAACACGGTGGTTTCCTTATCCTGATAATCAGCATATCCAGCCACAAGTTTTTTAAGGGCCACAATACACTTTCTCTGGTCTTTACCCATCTGTTTACCAATGCTTTTCAAAGCGTCTTTCATTGCGCCTTCTCTTGCAAGCTCTACAGCCGTTATACAATCCTTCAACGCACGCAACCTCTCTTGGCTGGAGTCATCTATACTTTTCAACAAATCTGATTCATCAACAAGAGTCCCAATCTGTTTCCTGAATGCATTCGATGTAACATTCGCATACGACAAGGTGGTTATTTCCCCCGCACATTCTTTCTTAAACTCTTCATAGGCGGCCATACGATCGCCAACATATAGAATTGGCTTTGCCGTTCTTCTTTCTACAATGGGGAATTGAGGCAAATCTGTTCGGATAACATTCAAGAAGTCAATTATTTCTTTTGAACTTCTTCTGTTGCCTTGTATCGCATAACTCTCCATATTGGGGAGTTTGAAGTCATCCAATAGTTTCGGGTCAGCACCAGCAAACTTGTATATAGCCTGAGCGGCATCACCAATAACGCCAATAACGCTATTCGAAGAGTTTGCTATCTTTTTCAATATTTCCACTTGCAGCGGAGTTGAATCCTGGAACTCGTCTATAAAAATGTATGGGTACTTAGAGCCAACAACCTGTGCAATAAAAGGATGTTTTTCTATCAGCTTGTATGCAAAATACAATACGTCGTCATAATGCATCACTCCTTTTTCCCACGCATATTTCTTATACTCATTATATACTTCCTGAGTAATATAATACTTCCCTGCCTTGTATTTATGTCCAGGTTGAAACATCAATCCGGATGGTGTTTGGATCCATCTTGCTTTACCAATTGCCTCACTTAGATCATCTTCATAACCATATAAATAATGTTTCCCGGCATTCCCTATTATTTCATTAATTGCTCCTTTACTATTCAAAACGGTATCATCAACCACCCTCAGTTTCTTCAGTTCAAATCCTTCGTCAGCAGCAATGAAATAAAAGTAAGGCCCAACCACATTCTCATATAGGAAACTGTGAATCGTCATTACTTCAACCCTATCAGCAGACACAGACAGCCTTTCTTGTATAGTTTCTACACCAATATTAGTATAGGTAATACAAGCAATTTTCCTGATATGTTCTAAACGCTTAGAATTGGCAAGCACATTCCTTACATGCTCAACCAGCCAATGCGTTTTCCCGGCACCAGGCCCTGCCTTTACACAGAATGGTGATTCTATGTCTATTCTGCTGTCTGATTGGATGATTGTAGCAGCCATTCTATCGCTTCTTTTATGTATTCTGGAACAACAAAAACCTTGCGTTCCTCTTCCTTCTTCGTCAGGTTCTCCTTCAAGACATTGGATAGCTCAAGGGCATTCGCTCCCTTCTCAACAGAATTCAGATAACGTGCTGCAAGAAGCCCCTTTTTCTTATCATCGTTATCCCAAGAGCTCGATTCCAAGGTCTCTCTTATCCTGTCATTGGCTTTTGAAGAGCGTAATTCTTCAAGACAAGCAGGGTAATCCTTTCCCTGTATGCTTTCCAGTTCCTCTTTGTTAGCAAGCCCCTCTGTCAAAAGTATTGAGGAATCTGCATTATACCACATCAAATCATACTCCAGTGTTTTTCCATAGGTGGCGTTTGGGCTAAACACCCTAATGGTATCATTATCTGCATATTGATTGATAAGAGAATCAGCATTTTCCACATATTCATACCTCTCATTTCCCTCTTCAAACGGATAGCAACGCTCGAAGGCTGTATTGCCATCTTTTAGCCGCCATAACGGATCTCTGTCGGTGATGCATACAACCTTTTTCTTAATGGCATCTTTATTACGCTTGGTATCGAACAACTTAAGGAAATGAGAGAAATAACGGCCTCCGGCTGTTATCGTTGCCACGTGTGCGTCTTCAAAGCTTTTCTTTTCATACTCTGCAAAGACCGGCATTAAGAGTTCTTCAGCCAAACCCTCAACAAAGCACACCTTGTCAGCAAACAACACATCCGACTTTGTTGCGTCAAGGAAACGCTGGACATATTGCTTCGATTGTTGGTCATCTTTACTATCACTGAAAAGTCGGCCAGGATAAGCCACCTTAAACTCGCTCCCGTCATTATACATGCAAATCATCTCATCAAGAGAGACTGCCGCTGTAATTTGTGTAGAATGTGAGGTCACAAACAGTTGGCGCACCTTTTTTGTTTGTACCTGTTTTTCCTTCAGGTATTTCAGAAACTTATATTGCAATGACGGATGAAGGTGTGCTTCTGGCTCCTCAACGGCCAATACCGAATACACACGGGCATTTTGTCTGTAATAGCCAGGGTCGGCATTAGCCTGCATCTTGGCCAGCAAGAGCGACATATAAATCAGATTATTGTAACCTAATCCGTTATGCGTCGCAGCTATCTTAATACCTGTTTCATGCTCAATTATCATCTGCAATGCGGCCAAGAAGTCTGATTCTGCCAACATTCCTGCAAAATCAGGCTTAGATCTTTGGAAATCTGAGGCTCCCGTTTCATTAGCATATTCGAGAATATGCTCCTTACCATGCAGGAGCCTTCCTAAGACATTATCTAATACAGGCTTTACGTCATTAGAGAACTCTGTATGCTTGCTCGCTAAGTCCTGTTCTTTTTGCTGGTCATCTTTCTCCTTGTTCATCTTTATTTCATAGTCCAGAAAGAAATTCAGCACTTCCCTGAGCAACGGCGTTTTGCCGGAGAACAAATCCCGTTCAACATCACGTATAGGAGCCAGAAATTCAAAGTCAAACTTGCCCAGCGTATCACCATCAAGCCTTGCGCGTATAGCAGGATTTCCCGCCCATATCCTGCTGATATACCTGCGCAGATACTCATCCCGAATCAGATTCCATATTTGTTCCGTTTCTGTTGCAGCAGTAACTTTTCGTTTATACTCTGCGGCATCCTCTTCTGGCAGGAAGTAATCAAAAGTTATCTGCGCCTCGTAAGGATGTTCCAATTTTGTAAGGCATGGAGCCACCAACACCAAATCTTCCGAATCAGCGGCTTCTCCCTCGCTTTCAGCAAAGAAAACTGATATACGCACAGAAGGAGGTGCTGACTTCAATTCGTCAAGTGAGCAAACCCTACAGAAATCATAAAGAGACAACCTCTTGGGGGTATCAGTATTAAGCACTAAGTCCAAAGCACGGAGCAGATTACTCTTCCCCGCGTTGTTTGGTCCTATGATTACATTGATACCATCACGGAAGAATACCTCTTTATCCTTGAAGTTTCTGTAACCTTTTATGTGAATCTTCGATATATACATAACCTTTTCTTAAAACGGCAATTCTGAGTCATCACTATCATCACCAGCAGGCAAATACAGCCCAATGGCATCAAAAACATCTGCGAGGGTTGCTTTATTTCTCATCTTTCCACTTATCTCAGTCCTTGATACATTCAAAGTGTCCAAAGCATGAAGTGTTATCATTTCTTCTTTTGTTACTGATAGGATGTCTTGATAGCGGTTTGAACTCATAAAAGAACGCGTTCTAATAACCGGTTCCTCTTCAATAATATATGAGTGACCGTCTTTCAAAAGCAGCACCTTATCAAAAAACTCCATGACGCTACCCTTTGGAATAGAAAATGCTGAAATCACCTTTCCATAGTCAATCAAGGAATCTTTATTTCCTTTTCTGCAGTATTTAGGCAGTTCTATCTCACCCCACCCATCTATTTCTTTATAATGCTTGTCTCTCAGGGCATATACTTTGAGAGTACCGTTTTTCAAGAATACGTATGCATTACTTGAACTGTTAAAGCAATACCCTATGTCTTCTTTCTTCAAACCGCTATTCTCTATCACGGATTCCATAGTTTGCGTACTGCTTGCAAACTGTGTAATTCGCTTTGTTTCCCGATGCTCCCAGTATCTGTTTTTCTTTGGAGGTATCGATTGATATTCATTGGAAAAATACGAAAAATCCTCTTTGCCATAGTAATTAAATAGATTGGTATCAGCCCAAAGTGTTCTCACCGAGCGTCCATCCACCGGCTTATTTTCATCAACCTTAGTTCTTGTTTCATTATCCATATCAATACTTGCAGCAAAAAGACCCTCAGTATCTGCAGATACCACCAACTCACCATATTTTGCATTCACACAAGTCACCTTGCAGTCAAAACAGCGTTCAAGCTTTTTGTTTCTTCTATCTTCAATATCGATTTCATATAAGCCATCCCTACAGCCAACATACATCCTCATTCCATAAATCCTCACGTCAAGCGGTATAGAATCCCATTCACATAGAGGTTCCAACAAATCCTCAATATCTTCATACGTTAAAACAAATTCTGTTTCTGCCAGTTTGTTCCAATTCCATTCCAGAACCTTTTTCATTCCCGGAATTTTCAAGAATGTCCTACCCTGCTGACTGTAATAGAATTCGTTTCTTAAGAATGCAAGTTTCAAGAAGGAGAAATCATCTTCTCTGTAATTACTTGCCAATCTGGAAATTATTCTTGGATAAGCCGCATACATGATACTGCCGTTCTGCATAAAGAAATAGATATTTCCTCCATACAAATAACAGTCAAGCGCTTTTATATCAAAATTCAGCTTAATGGTTTTCATAAGTCACGACGTAGCATACGTGAATAAGTAACTACACTTATTATTTTTGCCTTCAAGAATTTGTCCATAATTTCATTGGTTAGCTTCTCTTCTTCACTTGAAACAGGATAGCCATGCCAATCAACAGTGCCAGCTGGTGGTACAGGGAAAAGAGCAATACGTTCGTTTTCTTCTCCCATAACCACTTTACAGTCGTCAAGAACAGAAAACATATTCTTCTTGTCCATAAATTGTCCTTTTACCCCTTCTAAGAACACATCATACTGTTGGCTTTTAGTCAGAATCCAATGTGTTTTGTCTTCATGCTCCTGCTCTTTGCTTTTCTTCCCTTTCTTAACCCGTGGCTTACCCACCTTCCCATGATAGTCTGCTGGCTTATAGTACCAACCATTTTCAGTTGGCCCATACCTTCTACCATCTATCATTTTATGTTTTTTGAACGAATAAGCCATCTTAGTACTATACTTTATTTCGTAGAGTCAGTTAAAACTCATTCTCCTTTCTTTATAAAATTCTCTACCTTCTTGCCTTTGAATTTCTCTGCCAGCTCTTTGATCTGACGCTTAAACTCTTCTGCTGGCATTTTATCATGCTCCCCTCTATACTTTGAAACCAACTGGTTATACAAGGAATTCTTGTGGAATACCACCAAAGATCCTTTCAAGTATCTGACAATATGCCTTGCCTTTAGTTGAACTATCTCTCTTTCGTCCAATTCGTCATATTTTTTCAATGGAATGGCCTTTATAGTTCCATCAGCAAGCATTACCTCTCCATATTCCTCCATATAGGGGTCAACGACATACTGTTTGTACTGTGGCTCTATTTCCTTAAGTTCAAGTCTGAAATAACTCCATTGAAAATCGTCGCTTATCCTCTCATATACCAGCTTCTTAGGTTGCGCCTCAAACACTAATCCTCCAAACTCCATCTCTATACTTTGAGGCTCTTTTGTAAGTCTTGCCCCAGTCAAATCGAGTCCACCGCCATTAGGAAAGAACAAGTGATTCAAGCTCTCATATGTGCCAAGGGTATTCAGTATTCCCACCATTCTTCCCAAGTCTGTCCATTCTGCATGGTCGGGCTCGTGCAACGGGAAAATCTTATGGTTTATCTCTACCCATTGTAGCAAATTCGCCTTGCCCCAGTTGTGATTTACAGCATCCCATTCATTGAATGCCTCCAACATTTCTTTTGCCGTTGGCCTGCCTTCCTCCAAATGGTCAGTACATTTCACCATGAGGTTATCAAGTGGCGTTACATATTTGCCAGGAAGGTATTTCATTAGCGTAAGAAAAGATGAAGCCGGACTATATTGCCCTTCAAACGAAGTAAAGTCACCAGTGAATATCATCCAAATAGTTTTCGCCATCGAATATACATCCGACTTGAACTTATCTGCTGTTGAAGCATCACGCTCCATTTGTGGAGAACGAGTCCACTTGGCTCCCATCCCACCTTTGTCCGGTGGCGTTATCAAATTTTTCCCTTGGAAATACACCAACCCGAAATCTGAGAGAACATATTTTCCATTATAGAGCAGGATATTTGACGGCTTAATATCCCTGTGAGCTATCCCTTTTTCGTGAAGACTCACCATCATTTCAAGCAGAGATCTGATAATGCTTATCTTCTTTTCTACACTTTCATAAAAAACACTTCTCGCTATAGAAGAAGCCAGCGGCATCACATAATAGTATGGAGACTTCGTAACATCATATACGGTCCTACCTTCCGGGATAAACTTTGCTATGACGGGCAATACACCTGGCAAGCCCCCGAAAGATTCCATGAATTTCACTTCATCATAAAATCTCGCATAAGGCTCTTTATATGCATATTTTAAGAGCTTGATAGCATATTCTTTGCCATCTGCATCACGACACATCCATACAACACCATTACCACCGCCTCCAATATAACGTACCAATGTCCATCGCCCATCAATCTTACGTAGTGGAACAATGTTAAACCTCTTAAGGTTATATACAAACCTTTTCTTCTTCGCCTGCGGCATATTCCGGTTACATTAAGTGCATTCCCCTCTTAATCCTATAGAACAAATAGCATAGCCAGCCTTTCTTTATGGCTTTGAGCGCAGACTCAACTCCCAACTCTGCGATATATTCATCATACTTTTTCACCTTATCCCTTACACCGCAGTTCTGGGCAGCATCGCACATTTTATTATCGCTGGTTAGAAGTATCAAATCTTCGTTCCCAACCTGTTTGTCAACAAAATATAGTATTTGTTCATCCCACAGGAAATTGGCTCTCGATTTCGTCGTAAGATCAAATCCCGGGTTTAATAACTGCTCGAAGAAAAACTCCCTTAACGACAACGCCACTTGATAACTGTGGACAAACGTATTTACCATTTGTGGTGACACAACAAGACTATTGGGCAGCAAACCTTGTTGCGTCAATTGCATATTCACGGCAACAAGCATAGCACAAGCAGTCTGATCTTTGAATGACTGTGACCTGCAAAATTTCACATAAGCAGCTCTTTTCTGTTTATCACCTACAAAAAGGTGCCAGTCTGTATAGTTCGGATCTATGCTCTTACACATTCCCAACACCTCATTGATAAGGCACTGCTCAGTGCTTTGAATATGGTTCTTAATTTGCGTTAGGTCACTTGCGTATTTTTTAACAGTTTTGCCGGTAGGCTTCTTTGCTATCTGCCCCAACATGCCCCCTATTATTTGTTGTGTATTAATAGCGAGTTGATTGGTTCTACCAAAGTACTCCATAGCAATTTGTGTCTGGGGCGATGGTAAGACCCTAAACGAATCTTTGTTTTCCTCGCAGTGACCGTACATCACAATACAGGCTTTCAAGCATGAGCGATAGTCTCTTGACTTAGGGCCATCAAGCAGATGCGACATCAGTTCACTTGCGGCGATACTACCCATCATAGCCTTAATCCCTCTTTTTCTTTCAGATCTAACCAGTTCTTTGGCGATTGCATCAAGTTTCCATTTCGCATTAACGGAAACACCCTCAACTATCTTTCTATAGAAATTTGTATCACCTGTAACTATCATCTTAAGATTTTTCTATGCTTCCTTTGTGAAACACCGTTAAGGTTTACATTATCGTTAAAGTAGAACCATTAACCCTGAACCTTGAACCATGAACCAAAAGTGACTCTAAACTATCAAGACTGTCCCTCAACACTCAACTCTCAACTCTAAACTTTCAAGATGCCCTCGGCATCATGCGGCACAAACGGCCCTTCCTTACATTCAAAGAATACACTTCCAGACTCTAACGACTCCACATTATGCCAAACATTTTTGGGGATGTCCACCCCATAGAGTCCTTCCTCTGGGCAGAGAATTACGCTTTCTATTACAGAACCATCATCATTGTAGGTGTTCACCCTAACTCTACCA
>OCTX012273360.1_pt1 | contig 13228 bp, 13 predicted proteins | sample 1539691 | NCBI WGS metagenome assembly OCTX01 (sample SAMN02144231, study PRJEB22623) | gut metagenome | biome: sheep rumen | host: Ovis aries | place: New Zealand
TCATGGATATGCTCCTGCATCTTGCCGATTATCCACTTACGTTCCTGGTCGAATAGTTCTTGAATCTTCTGCCAGTCGTCATCATTTAGTCTGACCGATACCTTCAACTGTAACTTCTTGGGCGCATCTTCCATGATCTGGTCGATATGCTTGTTGATGTTGCCAACCTTGCCACTGATGGTATCAACGGCATCACCCAGTTTCTCCTCAGCTCGCTGATACTGCTGGATTACCGACTCACATTGAAGCGTGGCATTCACACAAGTATTGGTTGCTTTGTCGATATTCGCACTCAGTTCATTCAGCTGGGGTACACGATTGATGATGTCCTGCTCGGCATCCTTCTCCTGAATGTCCTCTTCGACTTCGTTCATCATTTCATCAAAGTCGGGCTTGTTCTCGTTATTCTTATTAGCTTTTATCATAAAATTGTAGGATTATTAGCGGTGAAAACCGCTGCGTTTGACAGATTTTTGTTTTGGTTTACACATAGAATGGGCCATCTGGAGGCATCGACGGGCAAACATACGTTCGTCCTCATCATCCTTCTTGCCCCAGCCAGAATCAGGGGAAGAACCGCCACCCCCTCCGCAAGATTCGGATAAGGACGTAGCGGCATCGACGTACCCTGCAAAGAGAAGTATGGCTACATGGGAAATGTTCTCCAAGGTTGCAATTTCATTATCCTCTGGAATCTGGGCTTCATTGAAGAAGATGTCCTTAGCAGAATTGGGAATCCAGACCTTCTTGGTCTTTTTGCCTGTATCGATGAAGAATACTGTGTTAAGAGGCACTGGCTTCGGCTGGGCTATTGGCTGCACCTTAGCCTGGGTAGAAGTCGGCTTCGGAGCAACAGGGCGTGACGGACGGTTGCTCGGTGTGACGGTCGGAGTGGCTGGCTTCACCTTGACCTGAGCAGGCTGCGGATGCAGTTTCTTCCATGTGGCTTCAAGCTGTGATGCCATGAATCTGCGACCAATCTCAGAAGCCTTGAAGACCGAGGAATTCTTGCCAATGGTGTAGCCAACAAGGTTCTTGCTCTTGTCGTAACGAGGAATAACTTCATAGCCCTTCATACGAAGCAGTTTGAAGTAATAGTCCACGTCGAACTCCTGCATCTTCTGAAGGGTGTATTCGCAAAATTCCTTAATCTCTTCCTTCCTCATGTCACGTATCTCCTGCGGTTGTTTCCAGCCATGCCTCATATTGATGATTTCCGCAGCCATCATAGCCCTTCGGTAAATATCATGGACATCGTTTGTATTGCCATCGAGGTCAACACGGCAGCAATCCATGTGAAGATGCAGCGTCCCCGACTTGGAATCAGAGTGAAGTCCACCGACATTCATTGAATTGCGGAAATTGGTCTTCACCTCTTTCCTCATGCCCTTGGGGATGAGTCCGAGAGAGTCCATTGTTTCCAGACTTTCATCTTGAAGATTCGCCCAGTCATTCATGGTGAAGTTTGCGGCCTCTTCCTTTGAGGGGGAGATTACAAACTGAACCATGAGACGTTCCAAAGCCCGCCCGACCGTCCTGTCCTGCTGATGCAGTTGGCAATGATGCTTCATCATGTACCAGATGGCAGTCGGTGAGATACCTTCCGGCATGTGGTTCACTTTGACCAACTTTGCTTTTTCTTTCTCTAATGTGTACCTTACGGCATTGCCACCGTAGGGTACAACTTTTGCAAGCATAATCATGGTTCGCTCCTTTCTTTGGTCAGTACAGGTGATGAGATATTCTCTTCGATGCTATACCAATGTTGGATGAGTTCCGCACTTGACCTAATCCACCATGTCATGAACTTCTCCGTCCTGAAGAGCTTCAACTTTTCCTCTGCCGTTTTCTTGGCGAGTACGTTGCTGATGTTTATCAGGTCTGCCCTGGCATAGACAAGGGAATTGAGGGCATCGATCTCTTCCTTGGTGAGACGTTGGCGTGGGTGATGCTTCAAGCCAGTCTCGGTGAGATAGCGGTTCACGCTGATGCCACATTCCTTGGCAAGTGCTTTGAGTTGCGACCAAACTTCATCTGTACACCTGAAAGCATGTACCCTGGTCGGCGGTTTCTTGGTTATCTTCTTTTTCTTCATTGTGAATAACTTTTAATGAAGGGGATGAATATAAGGCTGTTAGAAAGAAGGACACGGTCTGCGAGCCTGCGAGTAGCCCGAGAAACTTTTAGGAGTACGAAAACTGGGTCACCTGATTTGTACTACAAAAGGATTTCTCGAAAAGTCCCTCTAAAATATCGGGGCTTTTAACTCCGAAGTTCCCGTCTGGGCTTAGAATACCGTTTCGGTTTACCCTGCGTCCTGCATCGGAAAACTTCCCTTGGGATGGTTGGGCGGTGCAGGTCGCAGACCAGAATCCTTCAAGGTTGTCACTCATTACTATGGAATTCATTAGGATTGTAATAACTGTCACACTTCTGATGGTAGTCATTGTTGCCATTAGATATGATTCTGTTAGGCTGTGGCGGTTGTCCTTCCTGCTGTGCTGATGGTTCCTCGTTTCTTTTCCCTTCATTCTGACTGCCATCGGCTTCTTCATGCGAAGAAGGGATGTCAGCAGACTGAGGGGAATTGTTGTCATGAGCAGAGTCGGAAGATGCTGCATCCGTATCAGACTTACCCGCGTTACCACTATCATTAGATTGTGGTGACGGGTGGGACACATGGCTCTCGGAAGACGAAATGACACCCACATTTCCAACATGGGATTTGTCGCTGTCCGAGTCAGAACCTTCCGCATCTTTGTTACAGTCATCAGCCACCTCGGTAGTGATGACCCTTGCAGGGGGAACATCTGCATAGATGATTGCAGTGTGGTCGGTATTTCGTATCAGGGCGAATTTATTGCCCACAAATTCACCGTCCACATACCAGCCAGACAAAGAGTGTAGTGTGTGAATGCGATTTTCGCCCACCTTCTGTGAAGAGGAAATACCCAGAGCCTCCATCGCCTCTCTAATCTTGGGAACAGTCTTGCGGTCTTTATTCCAGAGCTTGGCAAGCTGGGTATTATCAATCATCACTTGGCCGGGCAAGATTTCTACTTGTTGAACCTTGCTTATCTGTACCAGTTTCGTTTCACGTTCAGCAAGCTTTACAAGAGACATGAAGCATTCCATGCGGTCAATCTTGTACTTCTTACTGCCTAGATACTCCAGCTGTTCCTCGGACAGCGTGAAACAATAATGAAAGTTATGTGCATTCATTTTGTCTAATGTATGAAAATTGTAACCTTGAAAGAAGGGGTAGGAATATCCCTTAAAACGATGCTAAACTAAGACAGAATCCGATAAGGGATATTCCCTACGTCCTCCTCAAATAATACTCACCTTATGCTTTCTTTTCGAGCGAACTTGCCAGCAACGGCTCACCAGAGAATACCACGCTGGCCAAGCTTGAAAGGTACGACAGGATTTTCTCCTTGTCGGTCTCTCCCATATTCTCAAAGTCATAGTCGAGAACGTCAGTTCCGATGACTGAACCACGGAAGGTGAGGTCGTCACACGAAATGAATGATGTGATCTCTGGCATGATGTCCAATTCATCCTCAGCCAAGGAGAAACGAAGAAGACCATTCTCTTTGAGGTCAAGAATGACTGCGAAGACACGCTCAGGGGTCATATCCCAACGCTCTGCAAGCTCATAGAGGTTGAAGTAAGCGTCAGGGCCACTGATGAGGTCTGGCTCGTTTGTTTCCTTGTCATACTTGAAACTGACCCGGAGTTCGGACATAATGTCCATGAAGTACTTGGCGTTAACGCCGTTCTGGAGGTAGTTAACCCCGTCCTGTGACAGCTTGAGTGTCACGCTTTTTATAGATTCTTTCATTTTGTAATAAAATTAAATGTTAGTGATTTAGTGATTTGTCGGTACGATAAGTACCGTTAGTGAATACAATTTTCTCTACCATCTCGTTGAGTCGGTCGGCAATGCGGTCGCCATAATGCTCACGAATCTGCTTGGGCGTAAGGTTTGTGGTAATGATAGTGAACAGTTGTTCATCATACCGCTTCGTCAGTAAGTCAATGACGGGAGTCACCACGTTTCCGAAATCCATCACCTCCTGCGGTTCGGTGCCAAGGTCGTCTATGCCGAGCATGTCCTTCTGAGAGAGTCTGAGGAATGCAGGGTAGTCGCTCCTTCCAAGATAGGCAATATATTTGGCATCAGTAATCTGTATGCCGTAGTTGCCTTGTCCGTTCGGATTCGGAATGGAGAGGTAGTTCACCAGCTGCTGAAACGCTTTGAGCAAAGTACTCTTCCCATTGCCGCATTCGCCACAGAGCAGTATGCCGAACTTACTGCTGTCGCTCGTTATCCAGTTGGCCATCTGACGCAACTGGCTTTTGGCATCTTCGTTCTCGCAGAAACTGCGATGACGGAACTCCACTTCTGTCATAGTTGCAGCAAGCAGACAGTCGTATGCCTGTTCTGCTGACATAGGCAGTCTAAAACGCTGCTTCATAGTCCTCCGCTGTAGCAGGATGGACTTCAACTGCTCTACGTCTATTCTTGACGGAAACTGAATCATAGTGTGAATTTGAAGTTTGAGCCTTAATAGAATCTTTATCTCTATTTTTATTATTAAGCGTCAAGTCATGCGTCAAGTTTGCCGTCAACTCAAGTAGGGAGTATTCAGACGGTAGGAATCGTGACTTCCCATTCGTAAACAGGATGAGTCCTTTCTCCGCAAGATGCTTTCTTGCCGTCATGACGGTCTGCTTTGACATGCGCAGCGACTCACAGATATAAAATGTGGAGCATGGCACTGGCATCTTCCAGTAGCGGGCATTACACTCGTTTATCAGGAAGGCATACAACGCGACTTCGCTTGCTGGCATCGGTTGAACAGACGCAACTCGCCAGAACTGATTCATGTAATCAATATACGTCATACCTCTTTCGCTTTGTTATCGCCTTTGACCTTGATGGTTCCTGCTTTCTTTGCCAATTCAAGGGCAAGGTTACCATCGATTACAATCTGACGATCAATTTGGGTAATGGCATCATCTATCACACCACTCTTCTTGATGCGGTTGGCTGTTGGGACGCTGCAACCGAATATCTGAGCGATGCCTTCAATTCCATAGTAAATCCGTCTTTGACTTAGACTCGCAATCTCCGTTGCCCAAGTAGCCATACGGCTGTCAATGAGGAAACTCAGTTCCTCTCCTGTCATCATTGCCACAGGTTTTTGTTTCAAATCGTTTATATCCATTTTAATGTCATTTTAATTGATACTACGAGGTCTGCAGAACCTCAATGAATCTCTTTGGAACCAATTCCGAGTGCAAAGGTAATGACATTTCCATGGGGCATTGGTCGGCCTATTTATACCTTAATATAACCGCCCATTTTATGAGAGGAGAATCAATGTTTATTAACGGTATATCAACAAAATAAGCAGACAATCAGCATTACGCCGATTATCTGCTTATCATGTAAAAAAGTTATGAAGTGGGTCTTACACTACTGATGCAAATATATCAGACCAATGATATATAATGGCTTTAGCCCTAGCCCAACTTCCCTTCTGTGGTCCATGAAATCCAAAGTCTTTCAATTCGCCATAGCGTTTCTGAGGAGTGTCAATCCCAATCTTTCGTCCAGTAAACTGTTCAATGGCACGATGGAAAGTTGCATAACTGATATTCTTCTTGACAGCATCAGCCATTGTTAACGCCTTCAATAGGTACGCCAAACAGATTGGTCCAGGATTCTCTTCAGTAAAAAGAAGGATCTTTTCTTTCAATGCAGACTTGTTCCCTATTAGTAGGTTGTCAATACATTTGACTTCAACCTTTCTTCCACGGTTGCCATCAGACTTACTAAGTTCATAGCTGATGTCCTTCCATATTTCAGGGTCACATGAGTTTGCAACCTTTCCCCATGATTCCTTTGTCTCCACACCGAGATTGATGCTGTCTGGAACCATAAAGCCGACTGCACCACGAATCATGGTCAAATCCTCTTGGTCAAGAATGTCTTCATTCATAATGCTATTCAATGTCTCAATCATCTTTGTTGAGCCGCCATCAAACATCATGTAATAGTACATGCATCGAATGACATCATTCTCTTCATCCATGGCTTTTGCCTTTAAATTGTTCACAAACGATGGAACGAACGACATACATGTGTTCATGTAGTCAACGGATTCTTCTATCAAAGAAAGACAATCCTCCTTGGTCGCCTTACCATCCTTTTTGCTCGTTTCAGCAATATAGGACTTGGCGTATTGAGGAAGGTTTTGCCAAATCCCTTCGGCAGTCCCGTAGCCAGGCAATGAAGATGTTGTCATGCCCGCTGCCTTATCAGACAAGCAATCACTGGCAAGACTGAACATTTCTTCCAATGCAGACAGGTCTCCTGTGCTGATGTTATCCATCTTGTTCTTAAAATCCGTATAGACATCTTCATGCTCTGCCTTCCAAGAACAGATGCAGAGTGATGCTCTTTCTCGCAATTCGGGGAAATTGCTCACATTCATTAGCGCTTCAAGTATATTCTTCATACATTATACATTATTATATAGGTACTACATGACTTTTGCGAGAAGTTGTGCAAGCTCCTGATTTGACAACTTCGAGAGTTTTGTCATCAGTTCATCCCGCTCGGCTGATTCCTTATCGAGAACAAGCAGTTTGGAGTTGTACTCCATCTGCTTTTCAATCGGGTATGTGTCCAGATAAACATTGGTCATGTCGTTTGAATTGCCGGAGTGGCCCATACTTTCATCAATGTAAGTCTTTTCCACACCAGCATTACGGAGGCTTGTGGCAAACGAATGGCGGCACCAGGTACCAGAGGGTTGTATTGCTTCGTCCCATCCAAGAACGTCATGACATATCTTGGTAACACGGTCTTTTATGTTGGAGTTTTCCTGAGAGGTCAGTTTCCGACGTTCTTTCTCACTTGTCTCACCCTTGAATATCTGAGGGAAAACATATCCTCCAAGAGTAGGAGGCGCTGCAATCTCATCAAGAATAACCTGCAACGGCTCAATGATAGGGATGACAACTTCGGAACCGTTGGCACTTCTGTCAGCAGTCTTCTTGCGGTTGAAGAGGAATGCCCTTCTTCCTGTCTGGAAGTAATAGTCGTTGTATTGCAGACGTGCGGCATCGGCCATGTTGAATCCATTGCAGAGATACTGCACCAAGAACAGACCGAGCGAATAATGTGCTCGTTCGGCATAGCCCTTCTTCCATGTTTCGGGGTACTTCTTGTTGATAAACACATTATAGAGTTCTGTGAACTGCTCTCGCTTCAGATAGACCTTCTTCTTCACCTTGCCTCGTGGGATGACCACCAGATTTTTTTCTTTCTTATTGGAGAATGGATAAGGGACATCTAGCAGATAGCCCTGACTGCGGCAGAGATTCCATATCGTGCGGCAGGAACGGAGATAAAGGCCAACTGTCGCATCTGATAGTTCTCTTTTGGTTTTGCCATTCTTGACAACAACTGCGTTACACATAGCATCCTTCCATTTCTGTATTTCAGTCACACTGATACCAAATCCTTTGATGGCATCCTTTCCCAAGAACTTCTGGAAGGAATTCAATGCGCTGATGTAGCTGTCGCTTGTGGAATATCGCTTGCCATTATCGTCGTTCTGAAGATGATAGATGTACTCTTGCCATATTCCGATAAAGGAGTTATCTTCTTTGGCAACCTCAATGTTGGCATTGCCTGTGGTGACAGCCACGCGTACCATTTCATAAGTGAAAGGAGTACCTTTGTTGAGGTTGACTAGCATGTCCTTGTATTTCGGAACGATTTCTTCGCGCCACATCTTCTGCTCCTTATAGTTTTCCGAAGAACTTTTAGTAGCAGTACAGATGTCAGAGAAGTGCTTCTCGGAGTATGAGCCTCCGACTTGATGGTAGAAGAACTTGCGGTCAACCGTGAATCGGATGGCAAGAGGATACTCACTCACATTCTTACGATTGGTGCGAGTGTCAAGAACTAAAGAAGCGTTGCAATTACGCTCCTTAATGATAGGTAGAGATTTTGTTAGTTTCATTACTGAAATGAATTTAAATTGTTGAACATGTTGAACTTTCTCACATGCAGTCATTTCAGTACATGGATGTATACAAAAACAACTGCGTTTGACCATTGCCGAAGCAATAATCAAATGCAGCTGTGCAATCTCGGTCTCTTCTGTCGCTGTTTGGGAACCGGGCTTATGCTAATCGGTCTCACCCCCTGAAGAGCTTCTTATGTGGAGTTGGATAGAGCATCTTCCGACTAATACTCCCTCCGCACGATGATTCATCGGAATGGATTTTTACCAGTTCACGTTCTGGTGAGCAGACTCACTTTCCTGTCATAAACAAGAAGAGCAACATTCGTTCATGGCCCGCTCTTAATGCCAAAGCGTTGCAAAGGTACAACATTTTCCCCAAAGGAACGTAATAGTCTGGCAGAAAATAGAGTATCTTTGAACTTCTTTAACTATCATACTTGGATAAAGTATGAGAATACAAAAAGAAACAATGTTAACAAGACCAATCAGAAAAAGCTGTCTCATTACGTGATAATTTGGCTATATATCAACAATAGCAAAGGGCAAAAACATAAAAAACACTAAATCTTTTATATTATTCACTCAAAAGTTATCATAATTGATAATATTTTATTATCTTTGCACCGAAATAAATATTCACTGCATGCTAATTATAGAATATGAGGATGAAGCTATTGAGACTTTAATCATAACTGGCAAAAGCAATGACAAGAGATATAAGAAACTGGCCAGCAATGCCTCTTTCAAAAGAGATCTTTCAAAAGTCATTCTTATCTTTCGTTCTGTCTCCAATGCAAAAGATTTAGGAAGATATGGACAACTTCATTATGAAACTTTAAAATATGACCTAGCTGGTAAGAGTAGCGTCCGGATTGGTTATAACTCAAAATATAGGTTGATCTTCGAAGAATTTGAAAACGGAATCAGAATAAATCTGATAGAAATTAATGAGCACTATGGCGACAAGTAAAGAACTTAAGAACACCCCATTTGCGGTAGCACATCCTACAGATATCATAAAAGATGAGCTTAAAGCAAGAGGCATGTCACAAAAAGAACTTGCCTCTAGAATGGACATGCAGACTTCTAATCTAAGTCGCTTCTTGAAAGGAGAAAACATAACTCCTGCAATAGCTGCTAAATTAGAAATTGCATTAGACATCCCTGCGGAATTTTGGTTGAATTTGCAAGCTCAGTACGAGCTTGATACCAAGAACATTGCATTAAGGGATGAGAAGGAACGTGAAGCATTTAATATAGAGAAAATGCTTACAAACATTATCAATCTACCGGAGTTGTATAGACGGCTGAGAATTAACTCTTCTCTATTTATTCAAGATAAATTGGACAAATTAGAAGAGTTAATGGGATTTCAAGTGCTAAGTTTAAGTTCCCAACCATTCATCCTTCAGCACTGTTTCAAAAAAAACGAAAAGCATGAAACAGACGAACGAAACGAAACAACATGGCTTACGCTTGCCTATATCAAGTCAAGAAATATAAAGCCAGAAAAGGAGTATATGTATGGAAATGCCCAAAAAGCGGCAGAGGAAATTTCAAAATGTGCTCATTTAGGAGGTATAACAGAAAAGAGCATTCAATTAGTTTTAAATAAGTATGGTATAGCATATAGTGTTATTCCAAAATTGGAAAAGACACCTATAGACGCTGCATCTCTTCAAATGTCGGGATATCCGTCAATCATTACTACGCATAGATATAATGATATGAGCCGACTGATTTTTAATATACTTCATGAATTAGGGCATATACAAAAGCATATGACATTTGAAAAAGATAGTCAGTGCTCTGTATTTATCTCATCTGAACATGACTATTCAAGAGACAACAAAGAGGAAAGAGAAGCTAATGAATTCGCCGAAGATATGCTAATTCCTAAAGAGACATGGAAGAAAATGATGTCAACAGGCACAAAGAATCTATCAAACCAACATATTCTCAAAATACTCAAACAACTATCATCTGAATACTCGTTGGATTTCAACATCGTAGCATGGAGATATAAATATGAGTCGAGTAGATATAATTTATACGGTATAAAGACGCTACCTATTTCATAAAAATGACAAAACCACTCGTGCCATTCATAGAGTGGGTTTATTATTTTGTTGACATTTTCACGATGGCTATTAATCCAGCAATGTAAATGAAAAAGAACAGCAGTAAAGATCCCTCTAAAGACATGAACAATATATATAAGGATGGATTTCAGAAGAGGTGTATGAGATTGTAATGTATAGTAGAATAATTATGGATAATAAATCTCAAGACAGCATAGTTGCGGAGACAACAGAGGCTGTTAAGACAAAAACGAACAACAAAGTGAACTATTCCTCTGCAGCTGAAAAAGAAAGGCGGGAGTTCTTCGGCATTGATGCCAATACTTTCAAAGATCAAGAGTTCAAATTAAGGGATAAATCTGAAGTGGTTAGGTTTAACGAGTTGCTGGAGGACTATGTTCATGACGAAATTAACATACCATTTTATGCCATTACTCTTCCTTCATGGTTTGACAAATGCATGACTCTACCAGAAGGTGGGCGTTTGTTCACGGCACTCGTTGATTTGAAAATTACATTGGCTTTTCTATTCATTGATTCAATTAAGGCTACTCCAGATGGTAATTCAATAAACAGGAAAGATGACATAAATATTCTATCGAATCCTGTACTATTCAAGAAGAAGTTGAAAATGCTTCATCATAATATTGACATAGCTCTACGCTATAGAGCTTTTTATGATAAATTTATGGGTATACTTGTGCTAGCATTATGTCCTAATGATTATGACTCCTTTATTAAAGCAGACAGTCGCAAGAAGGAATTTGGAAAAAAAATGGTAGGCCATCTTGATTCGTCTAGCATAAAATCGTTAATAGCATCCATTTCTCATCTCGATGATACTTTCCGAACACCTGAAGTTCACCAAACTGGTAGAATGCGCAAATGGGTATTAAGTAGTCAAGATTTATTCCTTGACAATGAATTTGATCTATTGGGGTATATGAATGACATTTTGAACCTATCTATTTGGTTAGATGAGTTGATAGAAACCATAGATAGATAAAGAGATCGTCGAAAGACTGATTTTTATAGAACTTTAGAAAATAAATCTGCGTAAACAATGCGTAAACATTTTATTTCAGTTAGGGGTGTTTTCTGATATTCAGAGAAAATCACGTTTTTTGTAAACCGTTGATTATCAGTACACTTTTACAGCAACGAAATATCACAGAATATCACTTTAAGAGACTCATAATCTGGAGGTCCCAGGTTCAAGCCCTGGCTGGTCCACAAAAGAAGTCTCAGAAGATTGTTCTGAGGCTTTTTTTATTTTGCCAATCACAAGTCCACAAGTTGCCATTAGCGTATGGAGGAGATGTAAAATAACTTATTTTGCATTGTAATTTAACTTATTTTACTCTGTAATTTAAGTTATTTTACTTTGCAATTTAAGTTAAATTACAATGAAACAACACACTTCTGGCAAGTTATTAAGAGTTTAATGGCAACTTAACAAAACGCCATTGACAAGCAGATAACCCACTTTTTAAGTATTATTCGCAAACCTTTACGCACTTTTTTTTATATAAAATGTTGAAAAATGATGGTCAATTCAAAAAAAATGCATAACTTTGCAGCGTAATTACATTTATTCACAAGAAGTTAACTAAAAATTATTCGATAATGAAGATGAACTATTTAATGAAAGGAATGGCCGTGATGGCTTTGGCCCTTGTGGCAGTATCTTGTAACAAGATGGATTCGTTTAACCCTTATGCTGAGCAGGAAATTAAGCAGGAGGAGTTTACGAACAACTTCCAAACTGAAGTTTTGAATGGCAAATCTGTTGATGCAAACCAGACTTGGGCAACGACAAATGCAGTTCAGATCAACTTAACACCCAATCAGAGTGGAACGCTGAAGATTTACACCGATAATCCTGTTGGTAACAGCGTCGCCTCTCTCTACACTGCAACTGTAACAGCTAACCAGAAGGTTTCGTTCACAGTTGCAAGACCTGCCGATATAACAGAACTCTATGCTGTTATTTTAAATGAAGATGAATTAATTATAAGCATTGCTGACATCGACGCTTCAGCTGAAGAAGTAACTGTTGACATGAGTGAAACGACATCAAGCAACCGTGCTGCGCGTCGTGCTCCTGCGGTTCCAACTTACACAACATTTGGAACTACAAATCCAATTACTAAGCCTGACACTCCTACAGACTTGCCAACAGCTGACAATGCTTCTGTGAAGATAACACAAAACACGACCTCAGAATGGGGCTATCAGAATGGCGAATCCGTTTACATTGCGCCTAACGTAACACTGACCATTACTCAAGAATGGGCAGCTTTCAAAAATGGAAAGATATACCTAAGTCGTGGAAGTAAAATTGTAAACACCCACTCCACTAAAAGAATTTATCTTGAGAATTGCACGATGTATAATGACGGAGGTACGATAGAAGGATATGTAAATCTGCAAAAATCCGTCGTTTGGAATCTTGGCACTATAGATTCAAAAGGCACCGATTTTTATTCTAACGATAACGGAACTTCCATTATTTACAATGAGGGAACAATTACAGCAAAAGACTTTCAAGTAGGCCAGCAATGCAAATTGTACAACGTCGGAACTGTTACTTGTACTGGAACTCTCAAAGGTAACAATAGTAGTTCGCAGATTTATAATGGATCAGGTCATAATATGACCGCAGCACGTTTAGAGTTGAACAACAACAGCCAGTATTTGTGGAACGACGGTACGCTAACTATCACGGGTGCCATTTATTCTACAAACAATGCTATATGCGTCAACAATGGTACACTTAACGCACAGTCCTTTGATGGTTCTGCTGGTATATCTTTCCTCAACCGTACTGACAAGACTGTGAACATTACAGGTGGTACAACTATTACAAACGCTAATTCCCTGTGGGTGAATGATGGTATCTACAATACTGGAACATTCTTGGTACAAGCAGGCAATAGTCAAGTATTCAACAACTGCCGTTTGAATGTTAAAGGCAAATTTACAATGGGAAACAATGATGGCAGCCGTTTTGTTTTGCAAGGCGACGCATCAGTCATCTGCGATTCGTTTGACTGGAATGGCGACAACTACTTCTTTATGGGCGGTGGTTCACTG
>OCTX011934884.1_pt1 | contig 13227 bp, 15 predicted proteins | sample 1539691 | NCBI WGS metagenome assembly OCTX01 (sample SAMN02144231, study PRJEB22623) | gut metagenome | biome: sheep rumen | host: Ovis aries | place: New Zealand
GTCCTTCGTGGCCATATTGGCGTTTTCAATACTCTTCCAGTCGATGGCCGTCATCTTGCCGACACCGATCGCCTGGGAAATGTTATACATCGCCATGCTGGCCTGCTGGGTTCCCTGTCCGGCCAGAGCTGCCGCGTTCGCCACGCCCATCATGGCATGGGTCGCATCCTCCAGCTCAACGCCGTTATTGGTGAACTTGCCCAGGTTGCTGGTCATGTCCGTCAGGCTGTAGATCGTCTTGTCCGCGTAGGTCCGCAGATCGTCCAGATTCTTGGTCACGTCCTGGATCGACCGCCCGGTGCTGGACATGATCGTCTTGACGCTGTCCACTTCCGTCTCATACTGGTGAAAGCCCTGGCTCACCGGCTGCACTGTCAGCTGGCGTACGGCGCTTTCCACACCGCCCACGATCTTGCTGGCGAAGTCGAAACCCAGGTACTTGTTCACGTATCCGCTCAGGGAGCTGAAGGCGTGCTCGATGCTCCGCAGCGGCCCTGTACCGACCTGGAACGCCTTGTTCAGCACCGGTCCGATGCTGCCGAAGGTTTCCTTCAGCTTGTTGGCGCTCCGCTGCATCTGTTCCATGCCAAGATTGCGCTTCATTTTGCTGAATACGTCGAAGCCCTTCACGGAGTCTTCCAGGTTCATGCTGTCCTTCAGCTGCCCGAGCGTATCGATGGTTTGCTTGGCGTTCTTTTCGAAATCCCGGTTGTCGAAGTACATCGCCACCAGGCGCTCTTCCACTTCACGGTTCATGAAACGACCTCCTTCCAGACTTCGTCGGCCATTTCACGGAAGATCGGCCGGACAGCCGGGGGAATGTAATCGATTCCCTCGACAAATCCGCCGTTCCGGGTGCCGTGGCCATATTGCAGCACCAGCGCAATGTTGACGCCGTTCACCACATGGCTGTTCCGCCAGTACAGTGCGGTGCGTCCTTTCTCCTCCACAATCTCATAGCTCCAGCTCTCCGCCGTCTTTCCGGAGTCCTTTGGTGTTGCCGCCTTCAGGGCCGCCACGCCTTTCTCCCCGTAATGCCGGAGTTTCCGGGCGTAGTGCAGCTGGGCCAGTTTGCTGAGGAATCGTTCCGTTTTCTGAAAGTTCCCCCGCTGGGTGACCGAGACGATGGCTCCCATACGGGGTCACCTCCTATCCTTTTGAGTTGTACTTTTTACGGTTCTTCTGATTCAGCGCGTGATAGAACTCCATCAGTTCCCGCTGACTCTTCGGCTTCGGGGCGCCGCTTCCTTTTCCGCCGCCTCCGCCGTCATGCTCTGCGCAGTAATCGATCAGCGCGACCAGCCGGTTGAAGTGCCACTTCTCGCAGTCCATGGGAATCCCCAGCTGGAACATGGCAAAGTAAATGGACTCGGCGGTTTCCGCCTCTCTTCTCCGGGCATTCTTCTTCTTTTTTCTGCCGGCCAGATCGATGGCGCTCATGGGGTCATTCATGTAAGCGCCGATACGCTCGTAGTCCTCCTGCTCCAGATCCATATAGACATTTGGGTTTTTCGGAGGGCTTATCGTCATGCACCGGACGTAATCCACAAACTCTTCCGGTGTCATATTTTCCTTATCGATGAAAGATTGGTGCCATTTTGATTCCCAGGCGGCGATGCTGATCAGGCTGTGCTCCAGCTTCAGATGGATCGCGTCGATATGCCTGCCGGGAACCGAAATGAACTCGTTGGTCCGGGGGTCAAAGTATTCCCTGGGCGGAATATCCCTGGGCGGATGATCAATCAGCAGCATTGCCGGCCGGGATTACTTCGTGCTCGTGGGGAATCGCGTCGGAAACCGCTTCAGTCGCTTCAGCCGCTTCGTCATTCCGCAGGACCTTCAGCTCCGCCCCTTCTTCCCGCTGTTTTGCCTGCTCCGCTTCCGCTTTCTCCACATTCTTCCGGACATCTTCCGGAATCGCGCCCTTCAGGAAAGTCGCCAGGGCCTCGCCGCTGGAAACCAGTTCCAGGAACAGCTGGTCATAAGCCGGCGTCTCCCGGAAATCCTCCGCCACGGCTCCGCCGCGCTTCAGGAAACGACGTCCGTCCGCGCTCCGCTCACCCACAGCCCCGAGGATGATCTTCTCGAACATGTCCACAATCTTGTCCGGGTGTTCTTCCCGCAGCATCCGGTTCATCATGCCGTTAATGCCACCTACGCTCCCCAGCTCCATCTTCATCAGTTCGCTTTCGGAGAGGTTGAACCACCAGGTTTCCTTGTGCTGGTTGCCGTCATAGCCTTTGTAAATGAAAGTTTTGGAAAACATCTTCTTTTTGCTCCTTTCAATAAACACATAAAAAAAAGACCCCCTGTTCCTTTTGCGGAGCAGGGGGCTTGACTACCAGGATTAAGCGGCTGACGCGAGGATCGTCTTGATCTCGCCGGGCATGGGCAGCCGGGCGTCGGTTTCGCCGAAGCCGTATACGATTTTCTCCAGCGCCTTCATCTGCGCATCGGTAAAGTCAGTGGACTTCACTTCGACAGTGGAGGTCTGGGTCACACCGGTAATGCCTTCCACCGGAACGGGAGTAGAGCTGTATTCCCAGCTCATCTCTTCCGGATCGGGATTCTCGTTCTTGGTGTTGTGGGCACGGCTGGAGGGCCGGACCTTGCAGTTGTACAAGAAATGCAGCTTGTAACCGGCGGCTTCATCCGTATCGGTGCCGATTTCAGTGCGGTAGCACAGGCCGAAAGCGCTCCGGGCCTGGCCGGAATAGGTCAGACCTTCCATGCCTTCGGGGCTCACCATGCCGTTGCAGGGATAGAACTCGTTGGGGAACATATAGGCCTTGATGGTGCCCTTATGATTCTCCGGGCTCTGGAAGGAAGCATACTTGATGTTGTCCGCCCAGATGTCGTTGATGTCCGCGCCGTCGGGGTTCTCTTCCACGCTGGTCAGGCCGTTCCAGGCTACGCCAGCCTGGTACGCGCTGGCTTTCATGGGGAACAGGACACCCTTGCTGACGCCAAGCTCATATTCGCGTTCGCCGCTGAGGTCCCACTTGAGCTTAATGGTACTTACTTCAGACATTGCATTCATCCTCCTTAATAGTAGATCGTGAATGGATAATGGAACAGGTCATCGACAATATAGGGAGCTCCAGCGGAGCTGTTTCCGAATTTGGATGTAACCTGCTCAATGATTCCTTCGTTTTCCGTTTTGCTGATGTACAGAACGTCGTAGCCGTGGACAGTCAGGTAGTTCAGATTGTCCGCCCGGATCTGTTTCGGCGCGATGTGCTTGTACACAAAACACGGGTATTCCATATGATTGCCCAGCGGCCGCATATAATACGCCCTGGGCGCCAGAGTCCGCAGCTCACGCTGGAAGTCAAGTCTCGATCGGGCCATTGTATACCCCTCCCAGCGTGAGAATGATCTCCGGCACCTTGACCCGGATCGCCGTTACCTTCCAGTTGGCGCCCATGTAATGCACATGGGTAATGCTGGAAGAGTGCCGGAACGCGTAATCGTTTGCCGTGATGGCAATCTGGTTGCCGAGGACAAGATCCTCCGCTCCGTTTTCCGCGCTCTGGAAACGGCGTCCGGGTTCAAGAATGCGGCCGTAGTAAGGCTTCTCCACAGCCGTTCGTTTCGGAATCCCTGTTTCCTGGTCGTCTTCTTCAATCATGAAGCCGACATTGCCATGGAACTGCGCCATGGAGAAGCCTCCTTTCAGTCATTAGGTTTGTCCATCATTGTCGTTGTTAGCGGCCGGAACCGGAACATTGGTGGAACGGGCGTAATAGGTCTTCTTGTTGTTCACCGTGGTGTCCAGAGACCTCTTGTAGATGTCCCCTTCCTTCTCATACCAGCCTTCGCTGCGCGGATTCTCGGTGCCGACGGGTTCGACCTCATCGTAGTGCGGGCCGCCCTTCTGAGCAGTGCCCACCTTCATCACCATGGCGGAGAAGGGACGGCGCAGCATGCCGCTCAGCCGGGTTTCAATCAGGAACTGGTTCTTGTTGAATTCGATGTCGAAGTCATCGAAGAACTTGATCTCGCCCCTGCGGTTGGTGCCGGTGATGTAGTCACTCAGGTCCACGGCGATGCCCAGCACCTTCTGGCCATCCACAGTGAGATCCTCCAGGTAGGGGCAGGTCACGATCCGCTGCACCCGCAGCTTCTTGGCCAGCGCGGCGGAGTCGGCATACAGCTCATGCTGGAAGCCGTCCTCCAGCAGCAGGCATTCGCTCAGGAAGTCTTCGCTGGTGAAGAAGATCATGTTGCCGGATCCCTTGTAGAACTTCCGGTTCTTGATGAATGCGCGAATCGCGTTCTTCGCGGTGGCGGCATCATCCTGGCCGGCGGTCGCGGTCACCTTCACGGTGAACAGGTCCGCGTCATTGACGATGGGCTTGATGTGGTCTTCCTTGATCTTGTACTTATTCAGCACATCACGGCCGTCGCCGATCAGGATCGCCCGGGCGATTTCCTCGTTCAGCATCAGGCGCATTTCCGCCTTCATCCAGGCGATGACGTTGAAGTCGTCCAGGTCGATGAAGTCATCCTGGTCCAGCTCCTGATACTTGTAGATCGTCTGGGGATCCACAGTCCGGCGCAGCAGGCTGAAGACTTCCGCATCCTTCTTGTCTCCCTTGGTGTAACCCTTGGCCCGGGCTTCCTCCATCGTGATGTTGGCGAAAGTGGTCCGCAGACGGGCCTTGGGAGTCTTCTTCACGCCGTTCAGGATCACGTTGACCCAGTCGTTGTCCCGCTGGATCATCTCGGGCGTATCATTCAGCTCGGTGTAATCCGGGAACAGGTAGTCAATGTTGGCAATGCCATAGGTCTGCTCGGTGCCGTCGTCGTTGTACACGGCATGGGCCAGGGTGTCGTTGGTCGTCAGGGCTTCTTCCCACGCATGCCGCATGGAGCCCAGTTTGATACCCCGCTGGATAATGGCTTTCATATCCTCATGGCTCAGGATATCGGAAGGGGTCGGATTGTTTACGCGCTCAAAAGCTTTCTTTCTCATGGGTTTCTCCTCCTCATATTCTTCATCTTCGAAATCTGAATGCGCCGCTTCATTGCCCTCGTCTTCTCCGGCGGAGCCGACCAGGTAATGACACAGGTCCTTCTGCTTTTCGTTCATGCTTTCATAGGCGGCCTTGGCTTTCGCGGTTTCCTCCGCACTGCCTTTGGACTGACCACTGGCAACATTCACAAGGTACAGGCAGGCATTCTGCTGTTCCTCGTTCATTGTTCCGAGAATATCCTCGAGGGTTTCTCCGGCATCATCTTCGTGGGCGAGTTCCTTTTTGCCATCCTCTTCTCCGCCCTCGTCTTCGCTGTCGCCGTCTTCTTCCTCTTCATCCTCTTTGTCATCGTCTTTGGGCTCTTCTTTCTTGTCTTCCCCGTCTTCCTTGTCTTCTTTGTCCTCATGCTCAAGGAATTCGGGCATATCGTCCCAGTAGATGATGGCTTCATCGTCCAGCTCGTCCCACAGGCCGTCGCCATGGGCCAGCATAACGTTCTGGATCGTGGCGCCCATATTGGCGCCGGCAAGCACAATGCTCAGCTCCTTGATGTTGCCGTGGGCAACATCCTTGCCGTTCACGTGCTTCAGGTGGTTGGCATAAATGCTCAGTCCGTCAATGTCTTCGTTCCGGAGGCATTCCTTGATGCGTTCGGCCTTGGGGTTGTTGTTCAGAAAGCCTTCCGTCCACATGCCTTCGGGTCTTTCGTACAGGATGGCGTGGCCGAGGATCATGTCGGGATCGTCGTGATTGTGCATATACACAATCGGGACTTTCTTCCCGTCGTCCTTGGAAAACGCGCCCTTCAGGATAGTCCGGCCGTCCGTGCACTTAATGCCGAACTTAGTGGCCCAACCGCTGAAATCCGGTTTTCTGTTTCCTTTCATTGCTTTCACCTCACAAAAAAAATCGAGCCTTTCGGCTCAACTTCGGATTGATCAGATCTTCGAAGCATCTCTGCGGCGGACTTTTACCCGGGTGTTTACGGCGTTCTCCGTTTCCGGAATCTCTTCTTCCGCTTCCCGTTCGGCGCCTTCCTTTCCGGGCGTCTTGTCCACCGGCATGTTTCGATTGATCAGCTTGTTGCTTTCCGGGTCCTTGCTGGGCTTGAATCCCAGTTTGCCGCGGCTCTCGTTCGGGCTGAGGATCGCGTTGCGTCCCAGCTTATCGAAGATGTCCGCCAGGTTCGTCACCGGCACCAGCTTCAGCGGATCCTGCAGATAGATAATGGATTCGCCGCTGTCACGCTGCTCTTTTGTCAGCCATTTCCTGCGGCGTTCCGCGCAGATCGCGTCCAGCACAGCCCCTACCACCCGGTTCATATAGTTGGCCATGGTTTTCTCATCCGCCGAACCATTCATGATCTCGGGGGTCATCCCCAGCTGGGAGTAACCAAGCTCAGTCAGCCATTCCACCTGCGCCTGCAGGTTGTTCTCCAGCGGGCGGTTCAGCTGGATGACCTTCTCTGTTCCGTCAATGTAGGCGATACCGTGATCAGAGCTCTTCAGCTGGTTCTCCAGCTCCTGGATCCGACCCTGGGCTTCCGCTTTCTTGGCCTCCCCCCGAATCATGTATGGCATCTGGAAAATCATGTTCAGCTTGTTGCTGGAATAGTTTTCATCGATGGCGTCAAGCACCCGGAGTTTCCGGCTCAGCCGCTGGAACACGCTGTTCTTCTCATTCATCACCCCGTAGAAAGGGTTCTCAATGATGGAGCATTCCCGCTTGCCCATGGTGATCTGTTCTTTCCGTCCGGTTTGCTCGTCGTAGCATTCGACCTGGATTTGTCTCGGCCGCCACTCAACGATTCTGCCGACCCGCAGTTCGTAGATCTCATTGATGCGCACGGGCTCCAGCGTATCCGGATCTTCATCCACATCCATGTCCACCGGCACTTCTGCGATCACACCTTCGTCGAACAGATCCCGCACCATGTCGATCATGTAGCTGTAGCTGCTCTGGTCGATGTTCGCCTCTACCGTGAAAATCTCTTCCAGGCTTCCCTTGACCGTCTCCTGGTATGTGCCGTTCTCATCCACCTTTGCGTGATGGATCGGAACCCCGGCAACATCCAGGGCAATCTTGGTCAGGATCGCATCCACGATGGTCTGCTCCCCGTTATGACGGGAAACAAAGCGGTCCGGCCGGTCGTAGCTGCTCATGCCGCCATACCATCCGGGATTTCCCAGCTCAAAGGGATACTGGTTGCTGATGGGGTTTACGGGCCGATCCCGTCCCCGGAAAACCCGGAAGGCTTCCCTGAATCTTTCAAATACATTCATAGGCGTTTACCTGCCTTTATTAACGTCTTCTGACCGTGTATTTCTTTTCCGTCGCAGCTCTGCCCGGCATAACATATGGCGCAAACGCATATCGGTTCCCGCCGATAGCAATCGGAGAATATGGAGCGATAGCACGCGCGGCACCGGCTGCACTGATTGCTGAAAGAATAGTGGCAACTTTCTGCTTTCCGGTCTGATAGTACACCGTCCGTTCTTTGGCGGTCACTTTATAGCCTTGCTTCTTGGAATTGGCGATGATCTCGTTGAGCATACTCGTGGCTCGCTTGGCGTTCTCTGCATACTTCTCCGCTTTTGCACGCTTCTTGTCGCTTATACTCTGGTTAATCTTATCGGCTCGCCGCTGCAGCCTTTCCGCTTTATCAGTCTTTCCTTTTGCCAGTGCCCGTTGTTTTCTGGCGGCCAGACCCTCAAGTGTATATTGCTTTGTCAGGGTTTTGGCATAATGTGTGGAAGTTCCGGCTTCCCTCGCCAGTTTTCGAAGATCGCGGGTTCGTCCGATCATGCTGCGATGGCCTTCATCGCCATACCGTTCCCGTCCGAGAGCAGTCAAAGTTCCATCGGGATTCTGGAACCGCCGTACTCCCCACTTCATGCCTCTTGTTCCGTAATGTTCCAGAAAGTCACCTTCCCAGTCATCAAATCTTGTGGCGGTTCGGCTCCGACCCTGCTTCATGCCTCTTGTTCCGTAATGTTGCCGAAATTCATACACTTTATCCATATGCTCAATCTTCCCACCAAAACATATATCTACAAGTTGCTGTAACGATTCCCCGGTATTATGTTTGGGAACGTCGAAAGGAGCGAAGTCCAAATCTTTATACCGATCACGATCTCCAAATTCTCCGCTCAGATGGGCGGCGTTAATCTCTTTTTTTATAGTGCTCAACGAATCATATTCTGATAAACCAGCCCGTTCTTTCCAAGCATTTTCAAACCATATTATTTTTCCATTTTTTTCATAATAGATAAACGAATGTGTCATGCCGCCATTGCCTTTTGCATCGGTCTCCATAACAAACTCGGCTTTAGGATTTAAGCCGAGTTTTTGTAACTCTTTATATGCATATACAACCTGATCATGGCAAGAACCACTTCGAGATTTTTCAACCTCTTCTGGAGACATAAGTCGAGTGAAATTCTTATATCGAAATGAGCCCATTTTCTTAACTAAATCTTCATCACCATTAGTTTGCATAAGAGCACTTTGTTCTTTATTCAAAGGATAAGGAGGGCCATGCTTCACTCCCCATTTCTGACCTTTGATTCCGTGATGAGACAGAAAATTGCCGTCCCAGTCATCAAATCTTGTAGCCATTGGGTGCCTCCTGTCAGAACGAATCCTGGCACTGCTTGAACGCCACATACGCGTCCATCATCGCACTGACAGGATCGATCTTTTCATCATTGCGACGCTTTACCAGCATCTTGTTGTTGTTAATGTCCCGGTCGATCTGAGCATTGCCCATTGCGAACATCATCAGCTCTTCATCGAACAGAAGCATCCGGTCGCTTGCCAGATCCTTCAGTTCGCCCAGGGGCACGGATTCGGTCCGCTTCCCCTGCTTCACCTTCACCACATTGAAGGAAGTGTTCTCACTGCACCACCGGTCTACGAACTTCTCTGCATTGTACGGGTCATATCCCATACAAATCACGTCGTACTGGCAGTCCGTAATATGCTGCATCAGATCCTCGTAGACCTCCAGCATATCCAGCGTGCTTCCCGGCATAACGATCAGCGTTCCCTCATCGATGAACTTGGAGTAGGCATCCTTCATGCCGCCGGATACCGTCATCTGTGTCCGTTCGGAAATATAAGCCCGGCACTTGACGCCGAAGCTTCCGTCCTTCAGCGGGAACAGAAAGGTAAACGCGCAGAAGTCGTCGCCCTGGCTCAGGTCCACCCCGAGGGAGCAGGGCATCTGCCAGAAGGTCTGCTTCGGATGCAGCTGAATCTCTTCAAAGGTGAAGTAATAGGTGGATCCTTCCAGCGGGATGCCGAACCGCTTCGCGATGATCTCGTTCCGCAGCATCGGGTTCAGTTCCGCCGTCTCAACATCCTGTGCATATGTTTCATAAGAAACGGTAATGCCGAGATTCGGATTGGCCTTCAGCCACATCTCCGGCATTCCGACTTCCTTCTCGTCATCCAGCTGGAACCACCAGATACTCCACTGCGGCGCCACAATGCGCTCCGGATTGGCCGGGTCGCCTTTCAGGATCGCCTCCAGCTGGGCACCAATGGTGTCCCCGATCCGGTTTCGGACCGTTCCTTCCGAGCTTGTGATGGTAATGATGTAGTCTCCTGTCTTCGCGGCGCCCGCTTCCATAGCGGTAATCGGGTTTTCCCGGATGTCCGTGCTTCGCCACTCGTCAAACGTGTTGTACTTCGTCCTGAACCCCTGCAGTTTGTCTATGGAGCAGGCTTTCGGTTTCAGCACGCTGTTGGTGGCGTCGTTTCGGATGCCCTCCTTGCTGGAGAACAGTTTCGGCCGGTAGGCCCGGTTGCCTGTCGTGTTCTGCAGGCTCCCCTCTGACATAAAAGTAAACAGCGGTCCCGGATGTTTCAGGATCGCTGTTCGGATTGGATTGAGTGTTTCCTCCGCCTGGTCCATGGTATACGCCACGGCAAACTGCTCTGTCGTCTCCATGTCCACTGTCAGACCATATGCCTGAACGTCGGCATCATACACTGTTTTTGCGCCGCCACGCCCCATGACGATAGCCTGCTTGTTGGTCAATCGCCGCTTCCTTCTTTTGCGGACATACCTTCCGCCGTGCCCGTTCGGGTCCGGTTCATAGAACGTTTTCGTCTCGTAATAAAACCAGCCGTACAGGTCCTCAGCAAAAAGCTTAAAACTGTCCAGCACCTTTTGCGGGCTGCCGTCGGTCAGCACCATCTCATTCTCACAGAATTTGATGAAGCCTTCTACAGGCGCGGGGTCATAGTAGTAGATAGGGCTTGCGATCTTCTTCTCGATCCGGTCCATCTGCTGCAAAATCTTGTTACAAACCGGAATCTCGCCGCTCTCTACCTTTTCCCGAAAAGCGGCATAATACTTCGGCGTCGCCGTATTGCTAAGCATCTGCCGCTCTCCTTTCCATTATACCATCAAGAGGTTATGCTTCCCGCGGTCGTACTCTGCAGGATCAAGAGAACAACGGGTTATCTTGTCCTCTCCAGCGATCCCGGATACGGGGCTGTCGGTTGCGTTCCTTTTCCATTCGTTGCGCCATTTCTTCCGCTTGTCTTGCGGATGCGTCTTGAACCTTACTGAATAGTTCCTTGATTCGGTTCTTCCCTCTGGCCGCTAATGTCTTATCGCTCATGCCGTTGACTGTGCGGCTCCCAACTTTCCGGATGATGTTTCCAAGAGAATAGCCGATTGCACCGCGAATGGTATTCTTGCTCCTCTCGGTTTTGGCTTTCAGAACCTCAGATCTGGCTTTCTTCCGCTTGGCACCAAATGTAAGGTTGTCAATTATGTTGTCGGTTGCAGTTTTCTTTTCTGCCTGCGCCTTCACCAAAGCCGCCTTAGCATTCGTCGCATTAATGGCGAGTTGCTTATCCTTACGCTTCTGTTCGGCCCTTGCCGCCTCATCGGCAGCCTTCTTCTCACGGTACTTCAGGTAACTTTGAACCGCAGTTGCGCCAAACTTAACCACGGGGCTTCTTGTCAGCTCTTTGTATTCCTGCTCGAGCTTAATGTGTTCGATCTTCTTTCGAAGCTCTTCTTCCGTCATGTTCCGGGGATTGTTCTTCTTTTTTTCTTCCTTATAGGCAGCGATCCGTTCCTTGCGTGCCGCGGCACTTGCTGCTCTTCGCTCGGCTCTGGCGGCCTTCTTCTCTGCCCTCCGGGCCTTTCCTTCACTGCCCCAGCCTTCCCGTTCTTTTCGCTCCCTCAGTCCGAGAGGAGTCCATGTTCCATCTTTCATCTGGAACCGCCGTACACCATTTTTGGACCCCCTTGTCCGGAAATGGGCCAGGGTATTCGGCCCGTAAAGCTGGGCTTCCCACCCATCAAATGTTGCCATAGACATCCTCTCCTGTCCAAAAATTACGCAAAAAATAAGAGCCCTTGCTTTCGCAAAAGCTCTGCACGTCCATTTGTTTCATAGAGTTGTAATTAAATAAATAATCAGCGCAAACGGTAGAATTATGCAAAGAATCGCACCAATGGTCTGTAGTCTGTTGTCTACGCGGTCCTCTTCATTGCATTTTCTCCACTGTTCAAGCCATTCCACATTAGCTTTCGCCTTGGCGATTTCTTTCTCAGCTTTCAGTTCTTCTTTGCGGATCTTCGCATGATTGATAGTCTCAAACCGATACTCATGCTTCTTTACTTCGACAGTTTCATCCTGCATGATCTTGGCTCCGCAATATCTGCAGAACTTGCTGTCGTCATGAACAGCCGCGCCGCACTCTGTACACTTAACCGCCATATTCAACCCTCCTCGTTTCCTATGCGGTCATTCTACCACAGACACCCTGATTCTTAAATCCTCTTCAACATACTCAACAGGATAAATCGTTCGGGAGTGCCCTTCCAGCTTACTCTTGGACGCCAGCATCCACGCAGCCTTGTCGATGCTCTCCTGCAGAGTCTTGGCCATGGTGGCATTGTCGGGCGGATCAAACTGCATCAGCACGCTCTGCCCGAGCCATGTCTTGGCTGCCGCCAGTCGGAGCTCTCCCTCTCCAAGCCAGTCCTGCCATGTTTCATTGGTTCCGGTGATGTTGAATCCGTTGATGCCGATTCCGATTTCATGATGTGCAATCATCATCTGTGCGTTGATCAGCGGAATCAGCTTCTCATCAAATCCGGCATCCTCTTTGTCAACGTTACACATCGGCCTCACGGAAATGAGGATCGATTCGCTTTCTGCTTCACTCATACTGCATCCTCCTTCTTCCATGGGCATGTGTCATTGGGTCTTCGAATAATGAGGGGCTGCGGAAGAAGAGACTTGCTTCCGTAAGTGATCGCCTGGTGGGTTTTGAAGGAACAGCTGATCAGGTTCTCCGGGTCATACAGACACGGATCGTCATTCTTCAGCTGCTCAAGCGTAACGGGATTCATATGATGCACGTAAATGCTGCCCATGATCTTCCATCCCTTGACGCCCAGATCATATCCGCCGTCCCGGAGAATGGCTTCTCTTTTGGCGTCCTTCCATCGCTCGCTGTGGTAGAATACCTGGTTCAAATATCGCGCGTACCCGAACAGCTCCTCGCCGACTTTGCCGTCCAGCCTGAGGTATTCGAATCGTTTCTCAAGCGTAGGAAGCAGAATCAGTTCCGAATATGTGCGGAGCTCAACCGTCCCAGTCATAAGGCACCTCCTCCCACTCGTCATCCTTTCCGGCGTAGGAAGCGATCGCCTTCATCACTTCATCATACTTCTTGTCCTGCTCCTCCTGGGACTTGATGGCGTCCGTCTTGGCCTTGAGCAGGGAAATCTCATACTCAATTTTCTTCAGCTCCAGCTGTTCCTTCAGGGAGCCGATCTTGAGAAAATGGGTAATGATCTGAGAAGAAGCCGTCCCTTCCCGCATCTGCTGAATCGCCAGATTAGTGGCGAGTCCGATACCGCGCTTTTCAAGCTCCTCTTCGGATCTTGCCGCGGGCAACGGCTTAATATCGGCCTTCTTAAGGGGAGGCCGCTTCTTTCTTTCATACATCGAAAGGGCCTCCTTTACGAGTAACAAATATGTGTCTCCCTGATAGGAACGGCAGAACCCGCTGATGAATCATACTTATAGGAGGGACGTATGAACCACGAAAGGAGAACTGCGCACCAGGGTACGGCATCTGGCTTGCAATGAATGCGGTTCCTGCCGCTCGTATCAAAGAGACAAAATATGCAAAAGGCAAAGGCGGTGCCGGTGTCTGAACCTGAAAGAATCCAACAAAAATAGAGCCGCCCGGCAATCGACCGCTCCAG
>OCTX012090335.1_pt1 | contig 13224 bp, 11 predicted proteins | sample 1539691 | NCBI WGS metagenome assembly OCTX01 (sample SAMN02144231, study PRJEB22623) | gut metagenome | biome: sheep rumen | host: Ovis aries | place: New Zealand
GGCCACCCAGCCGAGCGAAGGAGCGAACCAGCTCATCCAGTAGCGGAGGATGAGGAGGTCTGCGCCCCAATCCCTTATGGCCTTGGCGGTCCTGACCCAGGTGAAGGGATTCACGGTGCTCAGGATACGCTCCGACTCAATCTTCTCCGCGTCGTCCGAGGGCGAAACGTACTGGGTCTTGCCGGGGAACAGCAATGACGGGTATTGCGTGGTGAAGTTGAAGGCCTTTACAATATGCTCGCGGCCCAGCTCGGGCGCCAGGGCGGCGTTGAACTGGGCTATTCCTCCCCTGAAGGGATAAAAGCAGGAAAGGATCGCGATCTTCAAGTGCTACTCCTTGTTTTCGGATTTGCTCTTGATGTATGCTGCGTTGAGACCGGCAAGCAGGTCGTCGGTGATGTCCAGGGACGGGTCTGCCGCAGCCACGGGAGCGGGAAGGATGTCACCCTGGGTGGTGAGAATCATGGCGTAACCCTTCTCTGCGTTGTAGGCATCGAGGAAGGTCTTGATGGCGTCTGCAATCTGGTTCATCATAACCTGCTGCTCCTCAGCGATTTCCTGCTGCTTCTGGGCGGCATACTGCTGGAAGTTGTTCTGCTGCTCCTGAAGCTTGCGGCTCTGCACCTCGGCCACGGACTGGGTCATGAGGCCCTTGTTGATTTTGTCCTGGAATGTCTTGATGTCTTTCTCAAGTTTGCTGCCGCGGCGGTTGACCTCCTGGTTGATGCTGTTGATTTTGGTCTCTGCGACGCTGCGGAGGTCGTTGGCCATGTCGTACTCGTCAATCACGCGGTCGAGATTGAAATAAACGATGGCGCCGGCCGTGAGCGTGCTGTCGGCCGCCTCGCCTGAGGCGGGGGCTGCGGTGTTGTTGCAGCTGGTGAGCGATGCGGAGAGCAAGGCGATTGCGCCTGCGGCGGCGATGATGCCGGAAAGGGTCTTTTTCATTTCGATATCTTATTTATTATTTATTTCGTTGCAATCTGCAAAGGTAACTAATTTTTCCGAATCTCGGAGAGATAAAGTCCTATAGTCTTTTCGAGCCCGAAATAGAGGGCGTCGGAAATGAGGGCGTGGCCTATCGAAACCTCGTCAGTCCATGGAATGCTATGCACGAACCAGGCCAGATTGTCGAGGTTGAGGTCGTGACCGGCATTGAGTCCGAGGCCGGCCTCGCGGGCGGCCTGCGCTGCGGCGACGTACGCCGCCACGGCCTTCTCCCTGCCGCCGGAATACATCTCGGCATACCCGGCGGTGTAGAGCTCCACCCGGTCGGCTCCGCAGAGGGCGGCTCCGCGGACCATTTCGGGATCCGGATCCACGAATATGGACGTGCGTATGCCGGCAGCCTTGAAGAGGGAACAAATCCCGGTAAGGAATTCCCTGTTCGCGACGGTGTCCCAGCCATGGTTGGAAGTAATGGCGTCATGGGCGTCGGGCACCAGGGTGACCTGGTCGGGAACGACCTCGAGCACAAGGTCCCTGAAGGAAGGTATGGGGTTCCCTTCAATGTTGAATTCGGTCGTGACCAGCGGACGTATCGCCCTCACGTCGGAATAGCGTATATGCCTCTCATCGGGCCTGGGATGCACCGTAATGCCTTCCGCACCGAAGCGCTCGCAGTCGACGGCGGCACGCACCGGGTCGGGGACATTGCCTCCGCGGGCGTTCCGCAGAGTGGCTATTTTGTTGATGTTTACACTCAGTCTTGTCATAACTCACAAATATAGCGCTTTTATCGGAAAGTGTAAAATGTTAATAACTTGTGGAAAAAATTGTAACAAAATGTAATAAAGTGGAAAATTTTTAGTATCTTTGCAACTGCGTATAAGAATTACTATGGTCACATTCATCGGAACATATTCCGCAAAGGTAGACGACAAGGGGCGCCTGGTGCTCCCTGCTGCCGTCCGCCGGAATATGCCGGTGGGTGGAGATATGAGGTTTACAATCAAGAAGGGCACCTTCGACTCCTGCCTGGAAATGTCTCCATACGAGGCATGGCTGGCGGAATCCGAAGCGATTAATGCCAAGCTCGACCCCTTCAACGAAGAGCATGTCACATTCTGGAGAGAATACATGCGAGGGATAGAAGTGGTGGAGCCTGACGCCAAATTGGGACGCATATCCATACCCCGTAATTATCTTGACGCAATCGGTGTAACCAAGGAAGTGGTTTTCCTCGGCATTGGCAGCAAGATGGAAATATGGGCGAAGGACGCATTCGAGCAGTCCCGCATCTCCAACGACAAATTCGTAGCCATTGCCAGAAGCCTCTCCCGCCAGTAGGAGAAGCGGCAATGAGCGAATACCACAATCCAGTACTTCTGCAGCAAAGCGTAGACGCCCTCGTGACCGCCACGTCGGGCTGCTATGCCGACGCCACATTCGGCGGCGGCGGCCATTCCCGCGAGATTCTGTCGCGCCTGACGCCGCAGGGCAGGCTCCTTGCCTTCGACCGCGACGCGGACGCCCTTGCCAACGCCCCTGTAGACAAACGTTTCAAGCTGATACACAATAATTTCCGATTCATACACAACTATGCTCTAATCGAGGCCCCCGAAGGGCTGGACGGCATCCTGGCCGACCTCGGAGTAAGCTCGCACCAGTTCGACACTGCCCACCGCGGCTTCTCCTTCCGCTTCGACGGTCCCCTCGACATGCGAATGAATGTGCAGGGCGCCAAGACCGCTGCTGACATTGTCAATTCTTATACGCAAGAAGAATTGGAAAGGATCCTTAAAATCTACGGTGAGGTCGATAACGCCCGCAAGCTCGCGCAGCTCATCGTAGCCGCACGGGCGAAGGCTCCTATCCACTCCACCGGCGACCTGGACAATGCAGTTGCGGGAGCCCTGCCTTCTTTCGCCGAGCATAAATACCTCGCCAAGGTCTATCAGGCGCTCAGGATAGAGGTGAACGAAGAGATGCGCTCGCTTGAGAAGTTCCTGCAGGGCGCCGCTAAGTCGCTCCGCAAGGGAGGCCGGCTCGCAATCATCACCTATCACTCCCTGGAGGACCGCATGGTGAAGAACTTCATGCGCAGCGGCCGCACCGACGGACTGGAGCAGAAAGACGTCTACGGACGTTCCTCCGCCCCCCTGTCCCCTATCGGCCGCAAGCCCGTCCTGCCCGAAGAATCGGAGATAAGCGCAAACACAAGAGCCCGCAGCGCAAAGCTCCGGGTGGCTGAAAAGATATAATGGAGAAGACCTGGAAAATACAAGACCTCGGACGCGGACTGCGCAACAGCCTCAAGGCGATACTGCGCGGCGAGTTCCTCCTGCGCCTCAACGTAGGACGGTACTTCGTCCACATCGTCTACGTATTTTTCCTGTTCGGCATGGTGATATGGATTTCGCTCATGATAGAGGGGACCATGAACAAGGTCGAACAGAACAAGTCTGCTCTGAGAGAACTGGAAATAGTACACACCCAGAAGACCTTCGACCTGGTGAGCCTGAGCAAGCGCTCATCGGTTCGCAAGCTCCTGGAGGACAAGGGTTCCAAGGTTACCGAACCTTCCGAGCCCGCAACATTGCTCGTAAAGTGACATGGAAGCGGCTGCAGCGAACAAAAAGAAAAGGGACCGTATAGGAGTCATCCTGTACGTCACCTACGTCATTCTCCTGCTGGCTTCCGTGGTGCTCTTCCTCAAGCTGGCGGGCATACAGCTGTTCTTCCGTCCCAACCCCAAGATCGAGTCGGCGCTCACACCGACCAGCCGGGCGAGGGTGATAGAGCCGGTGCGTGGAAACATCATAGACTGCAACGGCCGTCTCCTCGCAATGTCCTGCCCCACATACCAGATAGCGATCGACTGCACGGTCCGCAGGGAGGAATTCGCCTCCGACGAGAAAGAAGGCGCGAAGAAGGAGCAGGAGTGGATGCAGAAGGCCCGTGCGCTGAGCGAGAAGCTGCCCTCCGTCTTCCCCGAGAAAACCGCCGAGCAGTACTTCAAGATGATAAGCGACGGACGCAGCAACGGCCGCAAGTACGTCCGTCTCGGCAAACCCGTGGACCGCAACGTCTACAACCGCCTGAGGACCTTCCCCCTGTTCAACGAGGGTTCCAACAAGGGCGGATTCATAGCCGAACAGAAAAACATACGCATCTACCCCTACGGGAAACTGGCACGGCGCACCATCGGCTTCGTGCGCGACAACAGTTCCGCAGTCGGCAACACCCACGTGGGCCTGGAGGGCAAGTTCGACTACGTGCTTCACGGACGCGAAGGCAAGGAATGGCTCAAGATAACCGATGCCGGCCGCGTACAGGATAATGACAGTACGCGCACACGCGCAGAGGACGGAAAAGACATACGCACCACCATCAACGTTGACTATCAGGATATTGCATACCGTTCCCTGTACAACGAAATCGTAGAGGAAGCCGACCTGGAAGGCGCCTGCCTGGTTCTAATGGAGGCCTCTACCGGAGCGATAAGGGCCATGGTCAACCTTTACCGCGACGGCGACGAGGCACCCTTCGAGGAAGTGAGTAACCTCGCAATCGGCCGCGCAATAGAGCCGGGGTCGGTTTTCAAGACCGTAACGCTCATGCAGGTCCTCTCCGACGGCCACATCAAGAGCCTGGAGGACCAGATTCCCACCAACCACGGAGTCATCAAGGGCGTACGCAGCGTCCCCCAGGACGTCCACATCCTCGACCACGAACGAATCCACCACACCAACAGCATTTCCGTAATAGACGGATTCAAGATATCCTCCAACTACGTTTTCGGTTCCCTGGCAGTGAACAACTACAGCAAGAAGCCGATGCGTTTCATAGAGAACATCCACAGCTACAAGCTCGCAGAGGCGTTTGACTTCGACCTCGCCGGCCTCGCTGCGCCAACCATCCCATCCCCCAAGGACAAGAACCGCTACTGGAGCCTCAGCGACCTGGCGGTGATGGGCTACGGATACGGAACGCGCGAGACTCCGCTGCACATCCTGACATTCTACAACGCCATCGCCAACAAGGGCAAGATGATGAAGCCCTACCTGGTGGAGGACATCGAGCAGAACGGCATCGTAAAGAACCGCCGCGGCCCCGCCCTCATGTCGACCATCTGCAGCAGAGCCGTCGCCGACACCCTCACACGCGCGCTCAAGGCAGTCACGGAAGAAGGCACCGCCCGCAGGCTGAAGGACGCCAAGTGCCCGGTGGCCGGCAAGACCGGAACCTCCTTCGGAACCTATTCAGGAGGCTCCTACAAGGACGAATTCGGCCGTCGCAAATACCAGGGCACGTTCGTGGGATTCTTCCCCGCCGACGAGCCGCGCTACAGCGTAATCTGCACCGTGTTCAGCAAGCCTACGTCCAAACAGTTCCAGGGCGGCGGCATACCTGCAAGGGCAGTAAAGAGTCTGGTCAACGGACTCTTCAGCATCGATCCATGTTTCCAACCTACACTCACGGCAAGCAAATGATACTCAGCGAAATAATAAAGAACTGCAACATCCTGTCATGTTCCGGCAGCACCGCGATGGAAATCGGCGCAGTATGCAACGATTCCCGCCGCGCAGTACCGGGATGCCTGTTCATAGCCGTGAACGGATGCGGAAACGACGGCCGCGAATACATACAGAAGGCCGTAGAGGCAGGTGCGGCAGCGGTGATGTACGAGGACGACGGAAGGACGGCTCCCGAGGGAGTCTGCACGCTCCTCACCGACAACTCCCGCAAGGCGCTCGCAATGGCGGCGGACAGCTTCTACTCCCATCCCAGCGCTTCGCTCAAACTCGTGGGTATCACCGGCACCAACGGCAAAACCACCACGGTGACGCTGCTCTACCACATGTTCCGCGCCCTCGGATACGAATGCGGACTGCTCTCCACTATAGCCAACTACGTAGGGAGCGAGAGGATCGAGACTGCCAACACCACCTCCGACCCGCTGACCACCAACGCGCTTCTCTCCAGGATGGTGGAGGCCGGGTGCGAGTACTGCTTCATGGAAGTGAGCTCGATAGGAGTCGACCAGGAGAGGGTCACCGGACTCGAATTCGCCGTCGGCATATTCTCCAACCTCACCCACGACCACCTGGACTACCACGGCACGGTCGCCGAGTACCTTCGCTGCAAGAAGCGCTTCTTCGACTCGCTCGGGGCCGGCGCCGTCGCAATCACCAACCTGGACGACAAGCACGGCGAGGTGATGCTCCAGAACACGGCCGCGCGCAAGGTGACATACTCCTGCCGCAGGATGGCGGACCACAGCTGCCGCATACTGGAGAAGAGTTTCGAGGGCATGCTGCTGAGCATCGACGGCACACAGATGTGGACACGTCTCGTCGGCGAGCACAACGCATACAACGTCATGGCCATATACTGCACGGCGCTCGCCCTTGGAGTTGAAAAGGAAGAAGCGCTCGTAGCAATCTCGACGCTGGAATCGGCGCCCGGACGTCTGGAAACCATACACGGCCCACAGGACAAGGTGGCCGTCATCGACTATGCACACACGCCGGACGCGCTGGAAAACGTGCTCCGCACCCTGAGGGAAGTGGCTCCCCAGAGGCATCTGGTATGCCTGTTCGGATGCGGCGGCGACCGCGACCGCACCAAGCGTCCCGAGATGGCGAGTGTCGCCCAGAAGTGGGCGGACCGCATATTCGTCACCTCGGACAACTCGCGTACCGAACGCACAGAAGACATCATGGACGAAATCCGCACCGGATTCGATCCCGAGGGTCTGGCGAAGACGCTCTTCATAGCCGACCGCAAGGAGGCGATACGCGCCGCCCTGATGCTCTCGCCCGAGGGCAGCACCGTCCTCCTGGCAGGAAAAGGCCACGAAACCTACCAGATAATCGGAACCACCAAGACACATTTTGACGAAAAAGAAATAGTAAAGGAGATTTTTGCACAATGCTCTACCACCTTGTAGATTGGCTTCAGAGCCTCGGCGTACATATTCCCGGCATGGGACTGATGCATTACCTTTCGTTCAGGGCGATGCTCGCAGCCGTGATCAGCATGCTCATTGCCTTCATCGCCGGAGGCAAGATAATCCGCTGGCTTCAGAAGCACCAGATCGGTGAAACGATACGCGACCTCGGACTCGAGGGACAGATGCAGAAGAAAGGCACCCCCACGATGGGAGGCATCATTATCATAATATCCCTGCTGGGCTCGGCCCTGCTGGTATGCAGGCTTGACAGCATCTACACCATACTCCTGCTCATCACCACCCTCTGGTGCGGAGGGATAGGTTTCCTCGACGACTACATCAAGGTTTTCAAGCACAACAAGGAAGGCCTGAGCGAAAAGGGCAAGCTGGTGCTGCAGTTCGCACTCGGCCTCCTGGTGGCCCTCATTGTCTGCATCAGTCCCGACATCCCCACCGAGAAGCTGGTCACCACGATTCCCTTCGTGAAGGCCCACGAGTTCGACTACAGCTGGCTGTCGCCTTTCAAGGGGCAGCTGGGAGTCTACTGTTCATGGGGCATCTACATGATAATGATAATCCTGGTCACGCTGGCCTGCTCCAACGGCACCAACCTCACCGACGGCATGGACGGCCTGGCGACGGGCACGTCGGCCATCGTGGGAGTGGCGATAGGCGTCATGGCATGGCTCGGCGGCGACGCCCTGGATTCGCAGTACCTCAACATCATGTACATACCGGGTTCCGGAGAAGTTGCGATTTTCATGGCGGCATTCGTAGGCTCGCTGATAGGGTTCCTGTGGTACAACACCTTCCCGGCCCAGGTGTTCATGGGCGACTCGGGCAGCCTCACAATCGGCGGAATCATCGGTGTCAGCGCAGTGCTCATCCGCAAGGAGCTTCTCCTTCCCCTGCTGTGCGGCATCTTCGTCGTGGAGAGCCTGTCGGTGCTCATCCAGAGGGGCTGGTTCAAACACACCAAGCGCAAATACGGAGAAGGCCGGAGGGTATTCCTGATGGCCCCCATACATCATCATTACCAGAAAAAAGGCATTCCGGAGCCCCGCATCGTCACACGGTTCTGGATCATAGGAATAATACTGGCGGTTTCCACACTGGCCATACTCAAGATAAGATAGCACAATGGCAAAGATAGTTGTTCTCGGAGGAGCGGAAAGCGGCGTAGGAGCCGCAGTGCTCGCAAAAGTAAAAGGATTCGACGTGTTTCTGTCCGACAACGGGCAGATCAAGGACGAATACGCCTCCATGCTCCGCAAATGGGAGATTCCCTTCGAGCAGGGCGGCCACACCCGCGAGCTGCTGCTCGACGCTGACGAGGTCGTAAAGAGCCCCGGCATACCGTCCACTGCCCCGCTGGTACGCGAATTCGCACAGAAAGGCACCCGCATAGTGTCCGAGATAGAGTTTGCATCGCGTTTCGACAGCGCGAAGAAAATATGCATCACCGGTTCCAACGGCAAGACCACGACCACGTCCCTCATCTACTACCTGCTGAAGGAGGCCGGCCTCGACGCAGGACTCGGCGGCAACATAGGCAAGAGCTACGCACTCCAGGTAGCGACCGAGAAGCACGACTACTACGTGCTGGAAATCAGCAGTTTCCAGCTTGACGACACCTACGACTTCAGGCCCGACATCGCAATCATCACAAACATAACTCCGGACCACCTCGACCGCTACGACCACAACATGGAGAACTACGTCAGGGCCAAGTTCAAGATTACCCGCAACCTGCGTCCGGAAGACTGCTTCATCTTCGATTCCGACGATGCAATAACCATCGAGCATCTCAGCAAGATAGTGCTCCAGTGCAAGATGCTCCCGTTCTCGCAGGAGAAGAAGGTGCAGCAGGGAGCATATCTGGACGGCAGCAAGATAGTCGTCCGTTACGAGCAGAGCGAGAGCGAGATATACCTCCGCGAGCTCGCCCTCAGCGGACGGCACAACATATACAACTCCATGGCCGCGGCCATCGCCGCAAAGGTCACCGGGATAGAGGACGGCAAGATAAGGGAGGCCCTCGGGAGCTTCTCCCCCATCGAGCACAGGCTGGAGCCGGTGCTGAGCGTGAAAGACGTGATGTACATCAACGACTCCAAGGCAACCAACGTGGACTCCGCCTGGTACGCCCTGGAGTGCCAGACAAGGCCTGTGGTGTGGATAGTCGGCGGCACCGACAAGGGCAACGACTACAGCACCCTGAACGACCTGGTGCGCGAAAAGGTCAAAGCCATCGTGTGCCTGGGAGTAGACAACCGCAAGATTCACGAAGCCTTCGCTCCGATAGTGGGCGAAGACATGATAGTCGATACCGACAGCGCCGAGGAAGCGGTGAAGGTGTCGAGCATGATAGCGAAGAGCGGAGACGTGGTTCTGCTGAGCCCCTGCTGCGCAAGCTTCGATCTGTTCAAGAATTACGAAGACCGCGGCCGGCAGTTCAAGATGGCGGTCCGCAAACTGTAAGACAGAAATGGCCAAGGGAAAACGCACAGCCTGGAATCTCTTCGAGACAATCGAAGGCGACAAAGTGGTCTGGATCATCGTCCTGATGCTGATCCTGATAGGCGTCGTGTGCAATTTCTCTTCCACCTCCCGCCTGCTCGACGACGGCCAGACAAGAGTGGACATAATCCGCCGCCAGCTTGCCTACGTGGCAATCGGGCTCGGCGTCATCATCCTCTGCTACAACATAAAGAACATCAAGTTCTTCCGCTGGTTCTCGAAGTTCGGGTTCCTCATCAGCGCAATACTTCTGGCGCTGCTGCTCTCCAGAATCAACATGCCTTTCCTGAAGTCCGTCGAAATCAACGGAGCGAGGCGTATCCTGAGCGTGGCCGGAGTGCAGATACACGTATTCGAGGTGGTCAAGGTCGCGATGGTGATGTACCTCGCATGGGCCCTGGACGCATTCAAGAACGGAGAACTCAAACTGCCGCGGAAGGATGCAAAGGACATCTGGAAGAAAATCGTATACATATATGTTCCCTTCATCATAACGATAGTGGCCACCCTGCCCGGAAGCAACTCCGCAGCCCTGTTCATCGGAGGAATAATGTTCCTGGTAATCCTGCTGGGAGGCGACAACTTCAAGGAAATGGCCGTGCTCGCCGTGGCTGCCATCCTGCTGCTGGTATCGATATGGGGCATATACGAAGTCAGTTCCCACAAAGCCTTCTCCCGCATAGGGACAGCAGTAAGCCGCGTCTTTTCGGAGCACGACAACTGGGAACAGAAGGTCATCGAAAGCAAGGTCGGTTCGGACGCATATTACAAGGCCCTCGACAAGATACGCCAGCCGTACAGCGCAAAGATAGCCATCAAGGAAGGCGGATTTTTCGGGAAAGGCCCCGGACAGAGCACCCAGAGGTACGTCGTCCCCGACATGTCCGAGGACTACATGTACAGCTTCATCATAGAAGAATACGGTCTGTGGGGAGCGCTCATCGTGATTTTCCTGTATGTATCCCTGATGGCCAGGGGGTCCATAATAGTACGCAACAGCGGCAAGGACCTGTACGCCAAACTCACGGTGGCGGGACTCTGCCTCCTCATTACGGGACAGGCTTTCCTGCACATGTTCGTGAATGCCGACATCGGCCCCATGACAGGCCAGACGCTGCCCCTGATAAGCCACGGCAACAGCGCCCTGCTGTGTTTCAGCCTGGCATTCGGAATCATACTGTCATTCAGCCGCATAGCCCAGCGCAGGATAGAGAAGGAGCAGCGCGACGCCCAGCCGCTGCTGGAGCTGCGCGAGAACGTGCAGGCGGGACTTGACGACCTGGACGATTACGAGACCAACGGCGTGCCCGCGCAGGACGAGGGCGAAGCCATAGAAGACGAAATGAACGATTATGGAATATAAAGCATTGAGAGTCATCATCAGCGGAGGAGGCACGGGAGGCCATATCTTCCCCGCCGTATCCATCGCGCGCAAACTCGTGGAGGTCAACCCCGCCACCGAGATTCTCTTCGTGGGAGCGGAGGGCAAGATGGAGATGGAGAAAGTCCCCAGGGAGGGATTCCGCATCGTCGGCCTGCCCATCGTCGGCCTGCAGAGACAACTCAGCATAAAGAACATACTCAACGACCTCAGCGTGCCGGTGCGCTTCATCGGAAGCATCAACCGGGCCCGGAAAATCATACGGGAATTCAAGCCCGACGTCGCAGTGGGCGTGGGTGGATACGCAAGCGCTCCCCTGCTCATGGCGGCTACAAGGATGCATATTCCTTCGCTCATACAGGAGCAGAACGGATTCGCCGGCCTTACCAACAAGATGCTCGGTTCCAAGGTGCAGAAGATATGCGTGGCCTATGAAGGCATGGAGAAGTTCTTCCCGGCGGACAAGATTGTCATGAGCGGCAACCCCATACGTCCGGAGATGCATCCGTACAGCGAGGAGGACCGCCTCGAAGGTCTGAAGTTCTACGGATTCGACCCTTCCCGCAGGCACATCCTGGTGGTGGGCGGCAGCCTCGGCAGCGGTACGCTCAACAATGCCATGAAGGCGTGGATCGAGGCGGGATGCCCCGGAGGCGAGAACACCGAGATACTCTGGCAGTGCGGCAAGTACTACAAGAGCGGAATAGACGCATTCATGGAAGGCCGGAACGTACCGGGAGTGGTCTGGAGCGACTTCATCGCAAGGATGGACCTCGCCTACGCAATGGCAGACGTGGTAGTGAGCCGCAGCGGCGCCTCAAGCGTATCGGAAATCTGCGCTACGCACAAGGCGGCGGTGTTCGTACCGTCACCCAACGTGGCCGAAGACCACCAGACCCACAATGCAATGGCTCTCGTACGCAAGGACGCAGCCTTGCTGGTCAAGGATTCGGAAGCTGCCGGCAAGCTCATGGAAACAGCGCTCTCGCTTGCTTCCGACCAGGAAAGGACCAGGACGCTCGGTCGCAACGCCGGGCAGCTTGCGCTTCCACACGCAGCGCTCACGATAGTTGACGAAATATACAATATCCTGAAGGGATGAAAGAGAATAAATTCACACAGGTGTACCTCATTGGCATAGGCGGCATAGGAATGAGCGCCCTGGCCAGATGGTTCAAATTCCGCGGATACGACGTCAGCGGATACGACCGTACGCCCTCCGACCTTACCCACAAGCTGGAGGAGGAAGGCATTCCGGTACATTACGAGGACAATCCCGGCGCAATCCCGGCAGATGTCGCATCGACCCTGGTCATCTACACTCCCGCAGTGCCTGAAAACCTGGGTGAGCTGAAACTGGTTCGGGAAAAGGGCTACAGGCTGCTCAAGCGCTCGCGCGTGCTCGGAGAAATAACCAGCGACCAGATTTGCCTGGCGGTTGCCGGCACGCACGGCAAGACCACAACGTCGACCCTGATCGCCCACATTCTCACCGAAGGCGGCGACGGATGTTCCGCTTTCCTCGGAGGCATCTCGAAGAACTACGGCACCAACCTGCTGATGAGCCGCACCAACACCGTGGTCGCGGAGGCCGACGAATTCGACCGTTCCTTCCTTCAGCTGCACCCCGACATAGCCGCCATCACGGCCATGGACGCAGACCACCTCGACATCTACGGAGACCTCGCGCACGTACAGGAGGCATTCAGGGAGTTCGCATCCCAGGTCCACGAGACAATAATCCTCAAGTACGGACTTCCCATCCGGCAGTCCGACGTGAGCGCCCGCATATTCACATATCATTTCAACGACGAACGCGCCGACTTCCACAGCACGAACCTCCGCCTGTCCCCTGACGGCCACTATACCTTCGACCTCGTCTACCCGGGCGGCACCCTGAAGGACATACGCTCAGGAGCCCTCGGATGGGTCAACGTAGAGAATGCAGTCGCAGCAGCGGCGGTATGCCTCTGCCACGGCACCGACGGACAGAAACTGCGCCACGCAATAGGCACGTTCAAGGGTGTCCAGCGCAGGCTGGACGAACACGTAAACCTCCCCGGGAAGGTGTACATCGACGATTACGCACACCATCCGGAGGAACTGCGGAGCGCAATCAGCTCGCTGAGGGGCATATTCCCCGGCCGCAGGATTACCGGTGTGTTCCAGCCCCACCTGTACACGCGTACGCGGGACTTCGCGCCCGAGTTCGCAGCAGCGCTGAGCAAGCTCGACCGCCTCATCCTCCTGGACATCTACCCGGCCCGCGAGGAGCCCATCCCCGGAGTCACTTCCGAGCTGATTTTCAAGGACGTTACCGCTCCCGGGAAGATTCTCATCAAGCGCGAGGAACTCATGTCCACGCTCAGTGAGGAGAACATCGACGTGCTCGTCACCTTCGGTGCCGGCAACATAGACAGATTCA
>OCTX012274901.1_pt1 | contig 13215 bp, 8 predicted proteins | sample 1539691 | NCBI WGS metagenome assembly OCTX01 (sample SAMN02144231, study PRJEB22623) | gut metagenome | biome: sheep rumen | host: Ovis aries | place: New Zealand
CCCCGACGTGACCGACGGTCTGGAGATACGGGCCACGGCCACGCCGTCAGACCATTTCAGCATCGACGGCGGCCAGGGCGTGGGCCGCTTCACGCTGCCCGGCTTCGACTACGCGCCCGGCGAGGCCGCCATCAACCGCGGGCCACGCCAGATGATGCGTGCCAACATACACCACCCGGTGCACATCACCATTAGCGTGCCCCGCGGAGAGGAGACGGCACAGCGCACCTTCAACCCGCGGCTGGGAATCGTGGGCGGCATCAGCATCATCGGCGTCTCGGGCATCGTCATGCCCTTCTCTGAAGAGGCTTTCGTAGCCAGCATCCGCCGATGCATGCAGGTGGCACGGGCCAGCGGCGCCGACCGCGTGGTGCTGAACAGCGGAGCCAAGAGCGAACGCTACGTACGACAGCACTACCCACAGCTGCCCCCGCAGGCCTTCGTAGAATATGGCAACTACATAGGCGCCACACTCGCCATGGCCTGCGAGCTGGACTTCCGGCACGTCACACTGGGCGTCATGCTGGGCAAGGCCGTCAAGCTGGCCGAAGGACAACTGGACACCCACAGCCGCCGCAGCACCATGAACAAGGACTTCGTCCGCCAGATGCTGGACGAAGCCCGTTGCACTGCCGACCTCAGCCGACTGACCCTGGCCAGAGAGCTGTGGGACATAATACCCAAAGAAAAGACAAACGACTTCTGCCGCGTCGTGCTGAACCACTGCCGGCAGCACTGCCAGCCGCTGGTACCGCAGGCCGAGCTTACTCTGCTTCTGATTGCCGACGACGGAACAATACACTCGCTATGACCGGTGCACCCACCAGCGCCGTCACCGAATTGACGGGCAGCACACCCTCAAAACCCGGCATACGCGCTATGAAGTTGCACACCAGGGCCAGCAACGCACCGCACAATGCCGTGGCAGGCATCAGCTGACGGTGGTCGCTACTGCGGCAGACGGCCCGAGCCAGATGAGGCACTGCCAGACCTATGAACATGATGGGGCCGCAGTAAGCAGTCACGATGGCCACCAGCACACCTGAGCACACTATGATGAGCATGCGCGCACGCTGCACCGGAAGCCCAAGGTTGGCAGCATAACGATCGCCCAGCAGCAACATGTTCATAGGTTTCACCAACAACATGCTCAGCGGCAACAGCACGGTCATCAGCACCACGAAGAGCACCATCTGGTCGCCGCTGACGCGCGAGAACGACCCCAGACCCCATACAACAAAGGCCTTGACGTCCTCCTCGGGCGACAGGAACTTCAGCACACCGATAATGGCCGTGGCCAGATAGCCTATCATAACACCGATGATAAGCAGCGTGACATGGCCCCTGACACGCTGCGACACCCATACTATCAGCAGCAGCACGGCCATCGCACCTACGATGGCCGCCACCGAGATGGCCACATCGCCCAGATAACCCAGGCGCGACAGGGCCACCCCGCCCAGCTGCCCCGACAGCAGCACCACGAAGGCCACACCCAGAGCCGACCCATTACTGATGCCCAGCACCGAGGGCCCCGCCAGCGGATTACGGAACACCGTCTGCATCTGCAGTCCGCTGACGGCCAGCCCGGCACCGGCCACAATGGCCGTCAGCACCTGCGGCAGGCGCGAACTCAATATAATGTTAGACCATATCTCCGACCGGCTGCCACGTCCGACGAGGATGCTGCACACCTCCGACACCGGTATGCTGACCGTGCCGATAAGCAGGTTGACCACCGTCAGCACCATGACAGCAGTCACGAGAACGAGCAACAGCACAAGGAAACGTCTCATGGCAGCAGTCGGTAGAACGTAGGCTGGTAGTCCTTCTCCACCATGTCGGGATGAAAGATGGCCACGAGGTCCTTCAGCAGCACGTCAGGCATGACAGGCACAAGCTCGTAGTAAGGCGTCGACTTCATGTTACAGTATATCACCTTGCGCTCGCGGAAGGCACGGAAAAGCTCGTTGCGCGGCTCCGAGGCCTTCAGCGCCTCATACGAGAACTGGCCCGGATAGGAGTTCAGGATGCGCCAGTAGTCAGCATCGGCAGCCAGGGCGTACATCTGTTCGAACTCAACGTTCTCGCCCGCAGTCTCCTCGTCGTGAATGACGTAGTCGGCTCCTGCATCCTCAAAAATCTGAGCCAAGTAGTTCTTGCCGCCTACGGCATGCCAAGAGCCGTAGTGCATCTCGCCACTGAACACAGTGGGACGGTCGTCGATACCTTCGAGCCGTTCCTTGAGGTCGTTGTAGCGCTGCTCAATACCGCTGAACAGCTCGTTGGCCTTACGCTCCTTGCCTAAGAAGAGGCCTACCAGCTTGATCCATTCTGCCTGGCCCAGGGGGTCCAGCTCCTGATAGCCCAGGTGAGGCACCAGCGTAATGCCCGTCTCGCGAATGGCCTCATAGCCGCCACGCTTTGAAGGCGAGATGAAAATGACGTCGGGCGCTGCAGCCAGCACCAGCTCGGGGTCTACGTTGCCCTCCATGCCTATCTTTACACAGCTGCCTTCCTTGACACGCTTCAGCATGTCCTCGTTGAAGAGGTTCTTAGTACCGGTAATGCCCTTGATGACGTCGTGCGCATCGAGGACGGTGAAGTTTGACAACTGCAGCGACGTCATCACGACAGTCGAGCGGATAGGCACCACCACCTTGGTATACACCGGCGGCACCTTGGTGTTGGCACTGCGCACCAGGGCAAAGCGGTCGGTACGGCCGATGGTAACCAGGCGCACGTCGGCAGAGTCGCGTACGTCGAAGCCTTTGGCATACTTGACCTCCACGAAGGCAGAGGTGGTGTCGACAGGGGTGTCGTCGTCGCTGACCGGAGCCTGGCGCTGGCCACAGCCGACAAGCACCATAGCAACGATGACGAACAAAGCGAAGAAGGGGTTTCTGTTCATAAGCTTAGAATAAAATGGGAAAATGAAATAGGAATAGTGTAAAGCGCACGAGGACTATGAGCAGCACCCACGACACCTCTACGCGCCGGTTAATAGCAATGGCACGATGCACATCGGCAGTGACCAGCGGACGGTCGTTGGTACCGATGTAGGCCTTGTCGAAATACTGGCCAAAGTAATAGTGCGGGCCACCGAAACGACAGTCGAGTATACCGGCCAGGGCGGCCTCCGGATAACCACTGTTAGGACTGTCCTGCTCCCTGCCATACCACGTAGCGAAGGGAAGCAGGTCGAGCCGCCAGACGACGACAAGCATGAGCAGCGTGGTAATACGCGCCGGCAGATAGTTGGCCACGTCGTCAATGCGGGCCGCCCAACAGCCGAAGTCGCGGTAGCGATCGGTACGGTAGCCTATCATCGAGTCGAGCGTGTTGACCATCTTATACGCCAGCATGCCCGGTACACCGAGCAGCAGATACCAGAAGAGCGGTGCTACGACACCGTCGCTGAGGTTCTCTGCCAGCGTCTCAAGAGCTGCAGCACGCACCTCCTGCGCTGAGAGCCGGGAGGTATCACGGCCGACAATGCGCGACACCTGTGCCCTACCCTCGTCCAGAGAGCGGTCGACAGCATGGAACACCTCGCGAACCTCGCGGATGAGCGTGGTGCCGGCCAAGCAGTAGAACACCAAGATGGCCCCCACGGCCATATACAGACCGACGTGGATGCCATAGAGCCACTGCATCAGCACGCAGGTGCCGGCATAGACCGCAGCAATGAGCACGACGGCCGTGACAGCCCCCTTGGCCTTACGCCACCGCCCACGGTTGAGCCAGCGTTCGAAAACTGCAATGACACGGCCGAAAAGAACGACGGGATGAGGCAGACGGGACGGGTCGCCAAAAAGAAGGTCGGCCACCCAGCCAACGAGCAGGATGAGAATGGCCTTCATGCTAAAAGGGTCTGTACGATACGTTCGGCGCTGCGACCGTCCCAACGGTCTGGCAGCGAACCTTGTTTCCAACGGCCGGCAACGAGGTCGGAAAGAGACTGACGCAACAAGAGGGCGTCTTCGCCCACAAGGACATTGGTGCCCTGACGCACCGTCTCCTGATGCTCGGTATAGCTGTTAAGGGTGATGCAGGGCACGTTGTTGAAGGTGGCTTCCTCGGCTACATTGCCCGAATCGGTAATGATACCACGGGCATGAGCGGTAAGATAGCCGAACTCAAGGTAGCTGAGTGAGCTGACAACATGGAACTGACCACCGAAGGACTGTACCTCGTCGTAGGCCTTTCCGCGCAACGGAGCAACGATGGGCAGACTTCCGGCAGACTCGCTGACCGCCTGAAGCAGCTGAAACAGCTTCTGACGATCGGCCAGCAAAGCCCGTCGGTTAAGGGTGAACACCAGGTACTGGCCGTCCACGACACCGTCCAGACAGGCGGGACGCAGCCAGCGACTGTGGTTCATACGAAGCGTGTCCATGAGGATGTTGCCTACCATATATATCTTGTGCGACTCTGCACCTTCGCGCGTGGCTATACTGCTTGCACCGGCACCGGCAGTGAAGAGCAGGTCGCTGAGACCGTCGATGACAAGGCGGTTAATCTCCTTCGGCATACGGATGTCAAACGAACGCGTGCCGGCCACAAGGTGTGCCAGCCGCAGACCACGCTTCTTGGTCACTATGGCAGCGGCCATGGTGGAGGCAAGGTCATCGACGACGATGACGGTATCGGTGGCATGCTGGTCGAGATAATGCTCGAAACGGGCCATTACCTGACCGGTGAGCTCGTTCAGATTATCGCAGTCGACGCCCAGAAAGACATCGGGACAAGGCATCTGAAGGTCGCTGAAAAGCGTCGGTTCCAAGGTCGGGTCGTCAGGACGGCCTGCATAGACCAGCTGATAGCTGATACCCTCAGTCTGCTGGATGACGCGAATGATGGGCGCCACCTTGACAAAGTTGGGACGGGCCCCGGTGAATATACAAACTTTCTCTTCCATGCCTGCAAACTTACACAAAATTTTCGAATCATGCAAATTTTGGCACCATCTTTCTGCACCAACAGGCAGAAATCATGCTTTAGACATTCGGCTTTTTGCAATTTCCAATCCAAAAGCTTCCAACGAGCCGTAATGCCGTTGGCAACGAGAAGTAATCTCATTACCAACGGCATTACGGCTCGTTGAGGGCGATGTTACGGCTTGTTGAGATTGAAGCAGGATGAAAGGGGCTGAAGTGAGAGTGAAGCGTATCATATTTGTCAGGGATTGATGAAGACAGGAGCCTGCCCAATTGGCGACAGGTTCCCACAAAATATTACTTGAAATCCTGTTGTGTATCCTCTCCCAACTCAAAGACGTTCTCGTCAATCTTCAATGCTTCAATTTGTTCTTGCATAGCCATATTCCTACTTATTTTGAGCAAAAGAAGGCAATTCCATTCGAATTATTCAAAAAATTGACTTTCACCGATCGCCCTTTGGACGTTTTTCCAGAAAAAGAAGGCTTGTTGAAGCAATCTTTTTCAGTTTATCTTGCGTCTCATTAAAAAAAATATTCGTATCTTTGTGGTCAAAAATAGGCAATACGGAACAGGGACACCTAAAACGTTAAGTTATGGCGAAATGGGATAAGATAAAAATACAACGAGAGAATGGCGAGACTGTTGATGCTCAGGCTCCAATCATTGTCTCTGCAAGCAGGAGTACGGATATTCCAGCCTTCTATGCAGATTGGTTCTTCCATCGACTGAAGGTGGGCTATTCTGCATGGACAAATCCTTTTAATGGCGTTAAGAGCTATGTGTCATATCAAGATACTCGCTTTATTGTGTTCTGGTCAAAGAATCCTCGTCCTTTGCTCAATCATCTTGACTACCTGAAAGAAAGGAATATAGGTTGTTATATACAATACACGCTGAATGACTATGAAAAGGAGAAATTGGAGCAAGGTGTACCGGCTCTTCAACAGCGTATAGATACGTTTAAGCGGCTCGTCGACAAATTGGGCAAAGGGCATGTCATTTGGCGCTTTGACCCGCTGATACTGACAGACGATATTTCCATAGACACTTTGTTGGAAAAGATAGAGCATATAGGAAATCAGCTACAGGGATATACAGAGAAACTTGTGTTCAGTTATGCCGACATTCTGAGCTATCGGAAGGTAAAGGCCAATCTCGAAAAGAGCCATATTCCTTATCATGAATGGACGGAGGCGCAGATGCTTGACTTTGCTAAGAAACTATCTGCACTCAATAGGAGATGGGGATACACGTTGGCCACTTGTGGAGAGAAAGTAGATTTACAGCAGTTTGGTATTGAACACAACCACTGTGTTGACGATGCGCTCATCATCCGTTTGGCATACGAAGACAAGGCACTGATGGATTTCCTTAAAGTCAAAATATTCCCAATCCCTGTCCCTAACCTATTTGGAGAATCAGAGTCTTTGCCAGATGATGCAATCCTTCTTCCAAACAACACATATGCCACTCATGGCGATAATCGCGACAAAGGTCAACGCCTCTTTTGTGGTTGCATCGTCAGCAAGGATATAGGGGAATATAATACTTGTCCACATTTGTGCGAGTATTGCTATGCAAATACGAGTAAAGAGATGGCAAAGAGAAATTTCCAGCAACATCTATCCAATCCTTTATATGAAACAATAATAGATTAGAAAGCATGAGTTACATCGAAGAACTATATCGTATCGATAAACCTTCATTTGAGAAGATTATTAATCTTGCAGTAAGTAGATTACCAGAGAATTTACGAAGGACTCCTTGGGTAGGGCTCAATCATGGCGTAGACTTATTAGATACTGAGGATAAACTAAATCAATATCTATGTGCTTACGGCATGATGCACAAAGAAAAGATAATTACTGCATTGTCTTCCATTAATAATCCCTTGGAAGAGTTTTCTAATGGCATAACAATTATAGATTGGGGATGTGGACAAGGTTTGGCTACAGTTTGTTTTTTTGATTATTTGTCAAATTTAGGAATATCACCAAACATAAGAAAAGTTATCTTAGTTGAGCCTTCTAGGATAGCGATAGAACGAGCTCAACTTCATACGCATCTTTATCTTGCTGATAATTCAAAAATTCAATGCATAAACAAATATATTAATGATGTAACAGGGCAAGACATAGAGCATGCACCTACCACCTTAACGCTACATTTCTTCTCAAATATTTTAGATATAGATAGTGTTAACCTAATGACTTTGGCAAATTTGGTAAGTCATAATTTGGCAGGGCGAAACATTCTCTTTTGTGTAGGGCCTGCAAATCTGAATTCAAATCGTATTGAGGAGTTTGCTGGTTATTTCAACATTACCCCAAACGACATTTTGAACAATTATCGAGGCAATCTTACTACGCGAGGTACCATTCGGCTATTGGTGTTTAAGAAAGAAGGTGATCATACTGAGATTATAAAAACAGAGTATAATTCTGCAACTCTAATTAACAATAATAACAATGCAGAACTGGATAGAATCCTGTCTAGAACAGTACCTGCTAACAACGAGATAGACAAAATTATACAATTTTACAAACTTTCTGTTGATTTGGAAAGGTCAAAAGAACCTAATAACGATGAATGGTATAAATATCCTTTCAATAGAATAGATGAGCATACAATATCTGTTGATTTTCAATCCAATAAAGATTTCGTGTCAGTTTTTGAAAAGAATAGAAGTCCACGTACCAACTGGCCCAAAGATTTATGTATATCTATATGCATTGTATGCAATAATCAAGTTTATGACTTTCTACAATATATATTTCCTTTTGACCAAATAAAAGATATTAGAATAAATGAAAATACGCTTTCATGTAGTCTACACTCTTTCTCAGTTAATCAAAAAGTTGCTGACTCTTTAGAAATTACGGATGAACAAATTAATGCTATTGATAGTGTTGTATGCAATAGCCAAAACACTTTGCAAGATGTATTAGAAGCAATAAAGGAATACATCAATCCTTCTATTGTTTATGATGATTCCATCCATTTGTCCTTGAGCCAAAAAGCTATTGCTTTAAGCCAAATCTATGCAGAATTGAAAAATTTGAATTCAATTCTTATACGCGACTCATTACTTGCCGAAGCATTCCTTCTGAATAGCCCTATAGATAATAAAATTGGCAATATTAGGAATGAAGAACTAATAGAGATTTGTGACATGGACAATTATCAAAGGCAAGCTGTTACTACGGCCTTGAATAATAGGGTCTCTGTCATTACAGGTCCTCCTGGATGTGGAAAAACACAGGTTATTCTGAATATAATGGCAAATGCTCTTTTACATAATAAGAAAGTCTTAGTTGCTAGCAAGAACAACAAGGCTGTAGATAATGTCAAAGAGCGATTTGACACAATTGACTCATATCATTATTTGCTTCGTTTTGGGAACAAAGAAACATTAAGTCAAAGCACTATACCGGAAATAGACAGGTTTATTAACTTAATGTCTAACAATAAAGAAGACAATTCATATGAAAATTTGTTCTTAGAATACCAGAATGCGTGTAATGCTCTGATAGAGGCCAAAGATAAAATTACAGAGAGAGACAGGCTTATTGGTGTTCAGAATACTCTGAATGAAGAAATGAATGGTTTGAAAGATGAAGCTGCTAAATTAGAGGAAAGGTATAGACGAGAGCGTCAATCGCTCATTAATGAGAATTTGGACAAGGAGAGTTTAAGACCGATTGATTCTAGCACAATAGAAGACCATATTAGTCTGTTAAGGATAAGAAAAAATGTTTTGGATTCAAAATATAGTGGGATGGGAAAACTGATTATTAATTGGTTTACCAAGAGAAAGTATGCCGCAGAGATACTTAACCAAATAGAATCCTATCCACAACTTGTGAGAAACTATATTCATAAAGGGTGTAACCTACATGATGTAAAAGAACTTAAATCAGGAGCAGATGTGCTTTCTCTTTATGATTTTGTTATAAATTTGTTCTCAAAGGTTATTGACTATAGGACTTCATTGGAAGAATTTGATAAAGAATTTGAAGATAAGAGCATTCCTTTGCATCAACTTTGTTGGAGTTATCAATACGAATTTGAGCGTAATCAAGTCTATATTGATAAAATAAGTCGGCAAGACGCACAATTGCGAGATCTGATTGAAAAATCCAAAAGAGTCATTCATGATATAAGCATTCCTTTGTTAAAAAGCAAAATTGAAAACAATATCTCTACACAAAATGGGAATGTGGCTATTACTAATTATAAGAAATATCTTCCATTGCCACAGCAGGGAATCCCTAACATAACGTTTACGAACACTTTCCTGACTATTTTTCAATTAATAGCTGTAACAAGTTTATCAATTAAAAGTGCTTTCCCTCTTCAGGGCGAAATATTTGACATGGTGATTATTGACGAAGCCTCACAATGTGATATAGCATCCGCCCTTCCTTTATTATATAGAACTAAACAATTAGTGGTGATAGGAGACCCCATGCAACTAAAACACATTTCAAAGATTAGTTTAGCAGAAGAACAGAGGATAAAAGACTTTATCGGATTACATGAATTACCATACGTAAAATACAAAGAACAGTCTTTGTGGGATTATTCTAAGGACTATTTAGTGAAGTTGACGGGTGGAACAGAAGTCGTAAATCTAAAAGGTCATTATAGATGCCATCCTCATATTATAGGCTATTCAAATTTTGCGTTCTACCAAAATCGCATGGGAATGTCATTGAATATTAATACTTCTGACAACGATTATAATTACTTACCTAAGGGAATTGTGTGGATTGATGTTCCTCAAGGCAAGCAAAAAGCTGACAATGTCAATATAAATGAAATGGAAGTAAACATTGTATGCAAGAAGGCAATAGAAATTCTTCGCAGTAATAACGATAAAACAGTTGGCATTGTAACACCCTTCAAGCGACAAGCGGAAGAAATATCAAGACAAATGCCTAATGACTATATCAAACAAGTAACAATAGGAACAGTTCATACATTTCAGGGAGATGAAAAAGACATTATGCTATTCAGCCTCGTTGTCACGGCAAATTCCCCAGAAAGGAAAATCAGATGGATTGACATTAGTACCCCCAACATTGTAAATGTAGCCGTGACACGTGCAAAGAATACATTATATGTTATAGGTAATAAAGAGTATATAAGGCAGATGTCAAGGCTTGATAGACCTTTGGGTGCCTTATTAAATTATGTCGAATCTTATATGGTATAATGATGGAGAATTATTTGATTAGCGAGGCGATAGGCGATATAGCTGGGAGTGCGTACGAAGGACGGACGCACCGAGTGAAGGATTATAATAAGGTGAAGATGTTCAGTTCGAGGGCACACTTCACGGATGATACTGTGTTGACGTTTGCCTGTGCAGAGGCTTTCATTGACAATCTCGATATGACAATGAACCTCTGGAAGTGTGCCAATGAGCATCGACATGCTGGGTTTGGCAGCAAGTTCAAACTCTGGATGGCCAGTCATTATCCTAAACCCTACGGAAGTCGTGGCAATGGCTCTGCAATGCGATGCTCTTCAGCAGGATGGCTTGCCCAAACGGAAGAAGAATGCATTCGTATGGCACATGAAACGGCAGCCCCCACGCACAATCACCCAGAAGGTTTTAAGGGTGCGGAAACCACGGCTCTTACCATTTTTCATCTGAAAAATGGTAAAGACAAGGAGTTCATTCGTGAGCAAATCCTTGATAAATACTATCCAGATTGGTCAAACATGAAGTATGCAGATTTCCATGACACGTACATATTTAATTCTACATGTGCAGGAACCGTAGGCCCTGCAATCATTTGCTTCCTGGAGTCAGAAGATTATGTTGATTGCATCAAACTTGCAATCTCTCTTGGTGGTGATGCAGATACACTTGCCGCTATAGCAGGCCCAATGGCATACGCCTATTACAAAAAGATGCCAGATGCTCTTGTTCGTCAAGCACTGAAGAAACTACCTGATTGGATGGTTGATGTAAGTGGACGATTTGACAAATTTGTTAATGGAGAGGTTGTCATAAAGAATAAGGACAAGCACAATAATGAGAGTGAAAGTATTATAGGATAGTTACTAAATACACTTGAACGATGACTGATTATGAATATATCTTGGCGCAATGCCAGAAAACAGATGCAGCGTTCTGGAGCGAAGAAATGGTTGAGGACTGCATAATTCATGTTGGGACTCTGAATGATGAAGAGTTACGCGACCTGTTGCTTGAAAAGGAAATACAAGCATTGGGGACACTATGCCCTTTCTATCCAGGGGAAAATAGTGAGGCCACAGAGGCTAATGAATTTCAAGACAAGTTGAAAACTGCTATCATGAAAGCCGTGCCCACTATCAAGTTGGTGGAATTAATGTATAGCAGTCCCAATGACTATATTGGTAAGAAAGGAAGAGAACGTTCAATTGATTTTTTAGAGACATTCGGACGAGCATACAATCTTACAAGAAAAGAACTGTGTAAAAGATATTCAAATGGCATTGACACTAAAGTAATAGAAAACGTATTTAATCATACTAACGAAGCCAATAAAGAGTGGCTAAAATGGCAGAAAAGAAAGCAGAAAGCAGTTAAGATTCGCTATCAAGACCCATATTACAAAAGTTTGGAGAATCACGAATTTTATTTTACTAAAGAAGATTTGGAACATGGTTTTATAGGCTTTGATAATGTAATTAGCATAAAAGGTTGTGGACGATTTTGGAACGAGAACAGGATGCGGCTCGGTGCAGTAAATTACATGCTGTGGAAATTATGTGGTGTTAATTCACAATATATAGGAATAGGAGATGAGGTTGTGTTTGCTGTCGTCTCTGACGGCAATGCTCTTCATGAGGATTTTGACAATATACCTCTTCATGGCGAACCCTATGAGATTACGGAATATGAACGGAACCTTGTGTTAGGATGTTTGCTAATTGAAAAGTTTATCCATTTAGTAGATCCAAAAGTTCATGCAAAAGTGCGTTATTTTGACAGAGAGTATTTGCTGGGACATTTTGTCATGGAAGAATGTACCACATATCTGTTGTTCGGTGACAATCCTTTCCTTTCTTACATGGAGCAAATGACTCCTGCAGAAAAGAAAAAGCTTAATTCTTTCTTAGAGTTAATTGATATCCTCTTAAATCCGCCACCAAAAGTTCCATTTTAGTGGAAACATTGACTGGTGAAGGTTAAATCTACAATAGAACATAAAACAAAGTCTTTATTGAAATAAAAGAAGACGTTATATGACGACAAAAGACATCTGAAAGTGTACTTAAGTAATAAGATGACAAGCATAAATATGACCATGAGAAGAACCGTAATTACTGGAAGTACCTGAAGGCCAAACTGCGGAAAGAGCAGAGTGAGGTGGTTAGTGACACTACCCAACTGAAACTGACAGCGGCTGACGGCAAGAAATATAACACCGAGTGGCATCACCAGAGCCTTGAAGTTTACACCTGACATCAAGTTCGTGAACGACAAGACGCTTAATGAATTTGTGGTGACGGTGGAGCGTTGAAATATAGGAGAAACCGATGCTAAAAATGATAAAGATTGTGACAGAGAAGACAGGGATAAAAGAGACGAAGAAGACGGAGAAGAAGAGTTACAAAAAACAGAGAATAAGGATGAAAAACAAAAATTATCAAGATTCGATTCTCAAATATCAATTAAAATTAGTACCTTTGCAGCCGCTTAATAATAAATAAGGTATAAGAAAGAGATGATAACAGTCACAAACTTAGCTATCCAGTTTGGCAAGAAGACCCTTTACAAGGATGTAAACCTGAAGTTCACCAGTGGTAATATATACGGCATCATCGGCGCCAACGGTGCTGGCAAGTCTACATTGCTACGTGCCATCAGCGGCGAGCTGGAACCTAACAAAGGTACTATTGAGATGCAGCCCGGCGAACGTCTCAGTGTGCTGGAACAGGACCACTTCAAATATGACGAGTACACGGTGATGGACACCGTTCTGATGGGACATCAGCCGCTGTGGCAGAATATGAAGGAGCGCGAGGCGCTCTATGCCAAGGCCGAAATGACCGAAGAGGATGGTGTGCGCGCTGCTGACCTGGAAATGGCCTTTGCCGAGATGAACGGCTGGGAAGCCGAGAGCGAGGCAGCACAGCTGTTGCAGAACCTGGGCGTACAGGAGGGGCAGCACTATAAGCAGATGAGCGAGATATCGAACAACGAAAAGGTGCGCGTCATGCTGGCCAAGGCGCTGTTCGGACATCCCGACAACCTGCTGCTGGACGAGCC
>OCTX011913459.1_pt1 | contig 13214 bp, 1 predicted proteins | sample 1539691 | NCBI WGS metagenome assembly OCTX01 (sample SAMN02144231, study PRJEB22623) | gut metagenome | biome: sheep rumen | host: Ovis aries | place: New Zealand
AAATAAATGTTATATTTCACTTATATTTAATTTTAAATTTGTTTAATAGTTTTTAAGAAATTAATAATATTTTATTTAATAACTCAAAGAAAGTTATAAATATTTTTAGCATTTTTCTCTGCAAATATTATCAGGGCATAAATATTTATTTTCTCCACAAGAAATACTGGGAGGACAATTTTCATATTTATCAGAGCAAACATTATTCTGGCATAAATAAGGATAATTATCATTACATTTCTTTAATGCGGGACAATATATTTCATTACTTACACATTCTCCAGTGGGGCAAACAACTTCATTTTCCGTGCTACATGTAATAGTAGAAGGACATAAAGTTGCTGATGTTACAATTTGTTGCCCTATACATCTTTGTAATAGAGGAGATTTTTCTTTAGTTGTGCTACAATCTTTATAACTATCTCTACATGATAAATCAGCACAAAGGACTTTCCCTATAGGGCAAACCCTTTGATTTAAGCTTCTTTGTTCTTTTCTGCAAATACCATCATCATTATATTTCATATTATTACTCATACAAAATAGTTTTAAATTCTTAAATTTTGGACACATATCTCTTCTGTCTTCTGGAACACAATAATTAGTTATGCTGCATTTACAATATCCTTCAGGACAATCACAATCTGTTTGTGATTTAGTACATGTTTCTACATTATTTACTTTACAATAGAAAGGCTTTTCTGAGGAAATTGTTGAATCTTTGCATCTTTTATCTTCATCTATACATTCCAAAATATCATTGACACACTTTTTTCTGTTAGGACATAACACATAACTACTATTAGAGCATTGAAAAGCTTTTAACTCCCATTTTACTTCTTGTCCATATTTATCTCTACCCTTTAAAATATTAAATGAATATACACCTTTCATTGTTGGAACAAATTCAACGTTATATGAACCATTTTCATTATCGTCAACCTTAACATTATCTAATGATATTTTATCTCCTTGATTTGTAGAACTTAAATAATAAGCTCTAACAGAAAAGCTTTCTCCTCCTTTTGTTATTTCATTATTTAATTGATCATAGCAATTAAAAGTGAAATGTGATATTAAAGATACTTCTGCATCATTCAAAGGAGTTAAATCAAAATGAGAATTATCTCTAGCATAGCATGGCCCAGGTACCATTGTAAATACTGGCAAAGCTTGACCTCCATTAACTTTAGAAACACTTACATTTTTATAAATTAGATTAAGTTGATAATTACCAACTTTTCTAATGCCTACTTGATAATATAAGGTTCCTTGTTGAGCTTCAAGAGTTTGCTTTCTTTCAAAATCAATATTTTCACCATTAGAAGTAAATGATATATTAATATCATCATATAGAGGTTCAAACACCTTATTTCCATATTTATCAGATCCAGTAATAGTAAATGAAGGATTATCAAGAACAGAAATTGAATCAGGTTCAAAATTATATGTAATAAAGAATCCATTTATATCATAACTGAGGGGATAACAAACTTGGTCATATTGTACTAATAAAATACCTGTTCCATACGTTACTTTAATTTTATAATTTCCAACATATTTATATTCTTCTTCATCTGTTGTTATTATTTCATATTCATTATTACATTCAGAACTATCAGGCTCTGTAATTTTTGTCTTTCTTATTTGATAGGTTTCAACATTTTGTTTAGGAGAATCTATAGGCCCTGTTACTTGTATTTTAAATTGAGTGCTTAAATCTCCATTATCAAAACAATTATTTTTTTTATCAAATGTATATAATTTCATATCTAATTTTTCTCCTGCTTTTATTTTTTGTTTATTCTTGGATGAAATTAAAGTTTTCGAATAATCAATTTCTGATTCAATGTTAATTTCTATATCATTTTCGAAAATAAAAACAGAAGTACCGTTATTATAAAGAAGATTTATTTTCATCTTCTTTGGAGGATATTTTGGCATTAAAGTTAGTGTAACTGTTGTATCAAAATATAACGAGTTATAATAATAAGGTAATTTATCATTATATATTGTGAAATTATCTGTATTTATTATGTCATCTTTATATATGATTTTATTGTTAAATTTATCATATAAATCAAATGTTATAGTTATTGTTGAATCAATAGAAATTTTTGAAACTGGTTGACTTGTAATTTGAGTATATTTTTTGAAAGGTATCGGGTCAGGTGTTACATTATATGAAGCACTAATAATTCCCTTCTGACCTGAGGTTGAAAAAAGATCTTTTAATTCAACATACAAATTATATTCTCCTTTTTTTTCTGAATATATATTTATAGTATAAAAACCATAACTAGAATTAGTCTTTTCCACTGATGATTTAAATGAACTATCATTGGCATTTCCATTATTAATATTTATATGATTATTTAAATCGATATCATCATTATACAACAATCCATCTTCTGTTCTCAATTCTAATAAAAATTTCATATAATTACCGGCAACAAAACTTGTTTTGTTTGGTTTCAAAGCACATTTGGATATAACATAATCTCCATTTCCATGGTAATCATCACCAATAGTAATATTCATATTATAGTGAAAACTAGCATTTCCCAGAGATGATGAAACTTGTAAATTTAAATCATATATTCCTTTTACTAAATGTTGATATATATGAACAAAATCGGTGTTTTCACTAAAAGCTAAATCAAAATTAGCAATATTCTTGGTAACAATAAAAGATATTTGTTTCATTTTATTTCCTGACATTATTGGATTTGTTACGTGGGCATTTACTGGTAATTCATAAACATAATTATTATATTCATCATATAATGTCATATTTAACTTAAGTATTTCTGCAGGGTCTATAACGAAAGATGAATCATTTTTATATTCTTCAAATTGATCTAAACCTATTTCTCTTGAAAGAATTGAGTTTGATGGGAATGGGTCACCAGGAGTTATTAAAATACTAACATTAGAAGTATCTATTATTTCTATGTTGTTATATTTAACTTCAACATGTGTATTCCCTACAATTGTTACCTTTTCTTTAGATGTATAAAATACTTTTTTAACTCCGGAATCATAGCTTGAATTTGAATTAAAATTTTTATTATTAGCATCAATAAAGATAACATTGAAATTATCAATATATTTATCAAACTCTAATTGATTTTCATATTTATCATAGGCAACAACACTTATAACTGGATTATTTCCAGCTTGAATTGGAGTAACTTTTTCTTTAATAACAGTCTTACTTACATCAATTGCACCAGGTTTTATTAAGAAATGAGTTTCATTTTGAAGATAAATACCTTGAGAACCAGATTTAGAAGCACTAACCACATAAGTCCCTATTTTTTTAGCTGGGACTGTATATTTTCTATATCCTGTTATCAAATCTTTTTCTGATATTACTTCTTTAATTTCATCTCCTCCTTTTAAGATTACTTTTAATCCTATAATTTCTTGTTTTGTTTCTGCAAAATTATTATATTGATCATATGATGCTACTTCAAATATATAATTATTATCAGCAGTTCCATTTTTTAATTCATTTTTTGTTATATTTTGGAAATATTCTTCTAAAATTTCAGTCTTTACTATTGTGTTTGGTGATACTTCCATTTCTGGTTTTAAAGCTTCAACTAAATTATTGTCCACAATAATTTTAAGAGGACATTTCACCAATGAAGGATATGTATTTGCTTTTTTTGTCGTAATAGTAACTTGGAATACTCCCATTAATCCAGCTTTAGTTGTTTCTGCTTTGAATGTATTATCATTTTCATCGCAAGATTTCACTTCAATATTATAATCCCAATGATTTTTTCTCTCATCATTAATTGTTCTCATTTCTAATACTAAATAACCACTTTCACCTGCAGAGAATTTCAAATTTTGATCATTTATATGAGTTTTTTGATAATCTACTCTTGAATTAGAACCATTTTTTCCATCACCAAGAAGAGTTATATTATATTGGATATTATCAGAATCATCGAAAAAAGATAAATTATAATATCCTTTGACTAAGGTACTATATGAATAATCATATACAGGATCATCATATATAACAAATTCAGCATAAGCCTGATTTATATTATCCTTATTATTTAATGAAAAATTATAAATAATAGAAACATCTTTTTGACTTTGTAAATGTGCTTTATATACTTTTTCTTTTATTTTTTCTTCTGGAATATAATCTATAATATTATTATATTTATCTCTAGGATATAATCTATATATTGGCTCCTCTTGAACATTTTTTTCAACTATACCATCTTTTAGAATCTCAAATTCCTTTTTTGTTGAATCATATCTATATACCAAACTATTATGAAAATCTATATCTTTACTTTTAATATTAACATGACAACTAACACATTTAATCGGAATAGTGCCTAAGTAACCAAAAAAGTAAGTATAACCTCTTATATAAAATTGCCCAGAATATGAAATTTTATTTATATTCTCTACTGTTTCAATAGAATGGCTCTCATTTATTACTTTTATATTATATTCATCATTTCCATATTTGATTTGATATGGAGAATTTTTCTGATATTCATTTGCATCTATTAAATTGAAATATTTATCATATGGAGTAATATAAATTTTAATTTTTTCTTCAACCCACGCTTCTTTTTTGCTTACTTCTAATAAACTGTTATCCGGGTTAGGCTCTCCATGAGTGAAAGTGATAATATAATCACTCAATGGAAATAAAGCTCCATTGATAATATGTTCCCCAGCATATGTAGAATTTACTGTTATAATAATTTCACCATAATTTTGAGCCACAAAATTAATACTATATTCATGGTTTTTAACAGGGGTTGAAGGAGATATTTTTAATTTAAGTATTGATAAATCAACATTATTATTAGTTATTAAGTTATCATAAGTATCAAAGAGTTTATTAATCATTTTGTAATTTGTTCCTACCGTAAGATTTCCTAAATTTTGTTTTGTAATTTCTACATAATTTTCCTTAAATAATTTAGAATAAGAAGGATCATTTGGCACTACCTTTATTGATACTGTTTGTGGTACATCAACTTTATTAACCAAAATAGTAGTCTGGAGTAGGTTATTCTTTTTTGTACAAATAAATTTAAATATATATTGGCCAGGGTTATTTCCTTTTGATAATGTATAAGAACAATGAGCATTGTTGGGGAATTTTACTTCTAAATAATTATTTGGTGATTTAAACCAATGATTTTTACGAACGTTGTTTTTAGTTCTTAATTCTAATGATATCGAACCCTCAACTCCAGCAGTTAAAGTTAAGGTAGTTGGGCTTATATATGTCTTGCTAACATCTATTGGTCCTGATTCACCATCAGTATATACCCCTGTTATTGTTATTGGGTAAATTAAATTTTTATTACTTGAAGTTATTTTTAAATTATAGGTATTTTTATTCGTAATATATTGCCATTTTTCCTCATTTTCATCATTATTATCTTTGCATAAAGATACTATTTTGTTTAATTTGCTATTTTCAATACATAAAAAGACATCCGTTATTTCTATAGTAGAACTCACTTTTAAATTTATAACATCATTTTCATTAAGAATAGAATTCATAAATCGATCATAAAACTTTAGAATAAATATAGGAATGTAAGTTGTAGTTAATGTATTGGGTGAATCTTTTGACATCTCTTTATCAATAATTTGATTGAATACTTTTGTTTTTGAAAACTCTAAAGAATCAGGGCTTATTTTAATGTTACAATTTTGGCAATTAACTGCGGAATTACTATAATCCACTCCAAAATTAATATCACCTGATTTAGTAACATTAGTTTCACAAATTATATAATTATCATTCCCATTTACAATATTACAAGCTTTGGGAATAGAAGCATAATTAATTTCATCAATACTATAAGAAATTTCGAAATTTAACAAATCATCTTGGGATATTGAAGAAATAGGGTTATTATTTTTATCTCTTGGATTTATTTTAATTTTTATAACTCTTCCAGCGATAAATTTTTGATTTTTTTCTACTTCAGCAAAAGTATACTTAGAGTCAATAGGGCCACTAAGTAATTTATAAGTATAACTTTCGGAAAAATAGTTTGAAGTAACTTTTATTGTTGTAACAAAAGTACATCCATATTGAGCATATAAATATTTTCCATCAGTATATATTTTACTTGTAACTGTATATCCATTAAGGGAAGTACCTCTTATCAAAGAGTTTAATTTATCTTGAGGATATTTAATTGAATCTGATATATCTGTACAGAGATTTTCATATTCATCATATGGTGAGAAAGAAAGTATTGATGGATTAATTATGGTGCCATCTTTTGCTCCATTTATATATTTCAATTTATTTAGTGATGATGGTTTTATTGTTAATGAAATAGTTTGAGTTATTGTTTTCGAAGCATATGACAATGTTATTATATTTGGTTGTTCATTTGTAATAGATGTTTGAACTATTTTTAATTTCATTTGCCCATATTTATCTCCTTTTTCTTTCTGAATTTGTAATGTTTTATCTTTGAAATTATACGAATCAATATAACCAAAAGATATCAAATTAATTTCTTCATTCCATCTTAATCCATCTAAGGCTCTAAATTCAATTTCAACTTCTTTTTCTTCACCAGCTATTGCTTCTATCTCAAAAGGATTTATATAAACCTTTCCTGGATCAAATTCACTGGATGAAGAAGCATCTTTTTCACCTAATAAATATAAAGGATATTTCATTTCTTCACCATTATATGTAATTTGAATATAGTATAATCCTTTTGTTAATTTATCAAATTTGTCTTTTAACGATTGTTGGTATTCTAATTTAATATAATCATTTGATTTATTAACTATCATGTCCCATTTCTTTTTTTCATTATACATATAACATGTTATACTTTTTGTTTTATCATATAAAGTTATTCTTTCACCATTTGAAGTATAAAATAAGAGCTTATAAAAAGGATATTCCTTTAAATTATTAATATTTGTTTGAATTGATGCCAACATTAAATTATCATTCTTATTATCAACATTATAATATAATTTACTTGCCTTTAAATCTACCTTTTGATAATCTACTTTTATATTTTTATCTTCTCCAATACTTTTACCATTATAATAAACTGATACTTTATAATCTCCAATTGCTTCATAATTGTATGTATATTTAATATATTCAGAATTAATTGAATGAAATATATATAATTTATTTTCATTTTCAATTCTAACTTGAATTTTTCCTTTTTCAGAGTTCAATTTTCCATCTAACTTTCCTAAATTTACTCCTAATTTATCCAATAAATAAACGGATATAATAGATGTTTCCTTTAATATATATGAATTTTTATCTATTTCCCAAAAAGATTTAGTTGTATTAGGAGAACCTGGAATTTTAGTGTAAATAAATGAATATTTCCTTTTGCTTTTACCTATAACTATATTCCAAGTATGTTTTTCTATTACTTCATTAATTTTATCAGTGAATAAATAATAACGTCCATTAATATTAAATTCTAAATCATAATAAATATTATTAGACCCAAATGTCTCTGAAGTAAAAGTAAATTGATTTGAATCCTTTAAATTTTCTAATATATAATTTTTAAATTTATCCATGAGTTTAAATTTGAAATCAATTATATCATCATTTGATGGATTATCTTTCCATATATACTTATCAGATGAGGCAGAAAATTTTTCAGTATCTACTACTTCTAAATAATAAGCTGCTCCACTAACAATTCCTAAAGTAATTGTATTTTGGTCTAATTTCTTTTCTTCTATAGTTATAGTTATCATATTTTTAGTAATCGTTTTAGTACAGTTTATTTTAATATTATATTGCCCTGGATTTGTTGCCTTTTCTATACTTGAATTGCATGTATCTATATCAGTTTGAAATTCAATCTTTATTTTCTCATTTGGTTCAGGATACCAATAATTTTTCCTTATACCATCTTTAGTTCTAATTTCAATTCGGATGTTACCTTCTACACCTGCTTCTAAATCCAAATTTTTTGGTTCTATATTTGTTTTACTTAAATCAGCAACATCAGATGAGCCACCAGAATAACTTCCTATTATGGTAATAGGATATTTTATTTGCTCATTTTGATTATCTTTTATAGTTAAATAATAATTATTTCCATTTGTTAAATATTTCCATTTATTTTCATTATCATCACCGTTTGATGTTGGACAAACAGTTATCGATTTAATTTTTTCTTCATCCGCAACACATAATTTTACATCTGTTCCATCTAATGTAGCAGTTATTTTGATATTATTCACTATAGAGGCTTCTAATTGATTGTCATAAAAATCATAGAAAGATACTTCAAATTTAGGTATAGTTCCTATTTCAACTGAATTTCCTGATTTTGTTGATAAATAAATATTTTTGTTCTTGTCAAATGTTTTAGTATTTGAGAAATGAATTTTTGTAGGTACAACCATAAATGTACATTGATTATTGCAATTAATATTATCTGTTTTATGTTCAACAACAAATTGTAGCTTTCCTGCTTTTGTTATTTTTACTTTGCATTCAATATTAGTATAACTGCTAGTTGAATCTTTTTGACTTTCTGTTAATAATCCTCTAAGGGCAGAACTTGTTAATTTCTCCGTTAAATAACAATTTTCAACACTATATTTTTCATATGTACCAAATGTTCTATAATAAACAGTGAATTCTTTTAAATGTGAGCTATTTAAACCATCTATATTATTATTATATAAATCTTTCGGGCTAATTAATAAAGTATAATCTCCATTTACTTCTGTAGTTGATGAGGTAATTTCTGCAAATGATTTATCTTTATTTATTGGACCACTATAAATTCTATATTGGTAGGAATTTTCGAAATAATCTGATTTTACAACTACTTCAGTTGAAACTGTTGATTTATATTGAACAATTAAATATTTTCCATCCATTAAATAATTATTTGATGTTAATGCCACATTATCCTTAGATGTTCCTAAAGTTAAATAATTTATTTCTTCTTTTGTTACAGTAGAAGAAAATAAATCTGTAAATAAATTTCCGTAAGCATCAAGTGGTTGAAAAGTTATATATGGTGGATCTATCACATTACCATATGTTGCTTCATTAATTAATTTTAATTTATTTAATTCATTGCATTTTATATTTAAGGTAACTCCTTGAGGAATATTTTCTCCTTTGTATTTAAAAGTTAAATGGTTTTGACTTAAAGCTTTTGTCTGATTAACTAAAATCACAACTTGACCTTTTTTAGGGCCAGTCTCAATTTTATAGCCAATGTTTTGTGGAGAATAACTTATTTCGAATTGAGATGTATCAACTAAATAATTCCATCTTAGGCCATCTTTAGCTCTAAATTCTACAGTAATTGTATTAATTATACCAGCAATTCCATTGATTGTGACAGGGTTAACTTCTGTTTTTGTTATATCATAATATTCTTCATTAGAAGAATCGTTATAATTATCGCCCAATAATGATATTGGATAAATCACGTTAATTTCATTAACTTGAAGAGTCAAATTATAATTACCCATTTTTAATGCATCAAAATAAACTTCATCATCGTTATTAAAATTAAATTGAACAAATTCATCATTATCTTTGTTTACTATAAATGTTATTGTTCTAGTCATATCATCTGAATCCATTACTAATTGAAAATCAATATTTTTATCATAGTCTGTCTTTAAGTCGTCTTTAGTGTAAAAATCTAATCTGAAATTAGGTCTATAAATTTTATTATCTATAATAGTACTCAAAGTAGTCGACATTTCTGCTATATTATCTTTAATGATTTTTAATTTACTATGTTCCAAGCTAAAAATATTATCTATTACTATAAGATTATTAGTTTTTTCATAAGTCAAATTATATTTTTCATCATATATTACATATACTGAATAATTTCCACTTTCTGTAAAATTATATTTATATCTTAAAGCATAATTTGAAGTTGTTTGATTATAATTTAAATTGAATTTATGGCCTTGATCATTAACTGCAATAACTTTAGTTTTTTCTTTGATATTATTCAATTTTGTTCCTTGTAAACCATAAAATTGGTCATTTTTATCTTTGTAAATAACATCAACATATTCCTCATTTTTAATATAAATTTCAGTGTTTAATAAACTGAAATACGATAGGCTTTCATCTAAAGGACTTCCTCCTTTTTTTCCATCATAACGAACATAATATATATTTTTACAAGTTGATTCTCTCATTTTGAAAACCCATCCTCTTTGATCTTCAGAATATGGAATATCATCTTTAAATATAAAATATTTTTTATTTTCATCATATGTGACATTAAAATATTTTGGATTTTCTCCATATTCTTCAGATGATATATCTTTATATGTATTAAAATAATTTTTATTGTCAATGGTTTTATTATATTTATCTAATAATTCAAATTCTAATAAAAGATTTCCTTCATTAAAATCGCCATTATATTCATAATATATTTCTTTACCAATTATTTTTTTATTTATAAAATTAGTTTTATTCAACCATGATATATAACATGCTTGAGGTGGTATAGATACAAATGTGAAATTTTTTACAGTTTTGTTATTTATTATTAATTCAATATCTCCATCATGATTTTGTTCTGATTTAACAAATATATCATAAGTTCCTTCTATTGATAATGGAACTATTCTAAATTTAATTTTATCATTATTCAGATGATCATCAAATTTAATATTATTAATTCCTATATTATAATTGTATAAAAGATAATCTGTTGTCGATAATATAATTGAACCTAATTTAACTTCATCTTCCCCTGTAACAACATTAATACTACTAGAAATAGTAATTTTTGTTTTCTCTTCATCTAAATCATGGAAGCAAGCTGTATAAGAGCCAATGTTTAAGACATAATTAATAGAAGTAGATTTTTCTTCTTCTGAAGATTCTTTTTTATAAGTAAATTTTAGAGAATAAACAAATGAAGACCTTTTAAATAAATCATCAGTAGAGGTTTTATTGGTATAAATACCTATATAAGGCTTTCCATTCATTGAAATATTTTTTATTAATGGTTGCTCAAATTTATAAGTTTCATCATGTAGACTATAAAATTTTACTTCTAAATTGGATAAATTAAAATCATATGGGTATTGCTCATATGAAGATATAAGGATATTTCCATCACTTTCAGCAAAATCTATTGCAGTAATAAATCCATTGGAATCTGGAGTATATGTAATTTGTGTATTTTGAGATGTTTCAATGTCTATCCAAGATTTTATACTTGGATCATAAATTTTTTTCATGGTATATGTATTTGCATATCCTCTTACATTGAATTGATTTATTGTTGAAGTTATTTTTTCTGGCACTTTTGTGTCTTTCGGCCTAAGATAGGCATTATACTCGAATGTACCTACTTCAGAAGTAGTATAATTGCAATAATATGAATACTCATCATTATATATAGTAGGGCTATAAGAATTAGTTGAGGGCTTTAATTTATCTAATGAACAAATGAATTCATATTTTGAAATTAAAATAAATGTACTTATTTGGATTTTATTACCAAATGAGTCTATTAAATTGCATTTATATGCAAATTTAGAACCAACTTTAACTGTTGGAATTGATGTATAACCATCCAATTCGCAAAAAGATTGTGAAATATTTGGGAATGCCGGGATAACATCGAATCTTATAGGTTTATCCATATATTCATTTTTTTCTATTTGATAAGTTCCCTTATCCGATATACTCATAGTCATTTGATAGTAATCACCATTTTCTTTTAGTTCATAACTTATAATATTAGCACTTATAGTGGTTGTTGAATTATCGGCATTAACTCTCTTAAAAGTAAACAATGTGTTGGGAGAAGGTACTGATACTTTGTTTCCATAATTATCTGATATTTTTAAATCTAAAATAATTTTTAAATCATTAGATAAAAAAAATTCACCTTTTGAACCTTCTCCATAATTTAAATAAATTATATCAGTACTAAAATCAATTTTTTCTGTGTTAATAATTCCATCATGACCTACAATTTCAATTTTTTCCATTGGCCCTTCTTCTACAGTATAAGTTGATTCTTTACTTGAACCTTTTGTTCTTTCGTTAATTTTAATAGTATGTGTTCCTACTGTTGTACAAGCTTGAATAGATATAAATAAAGTATAATTATCAAGTTGTTCCATTTCGCTTCCTTCTACAGAGTTACAATCTTGTGTAACATAAAAGTTATAATTCCAAATCTTAAATTCAAATGCATGGGGTACTTTATTTCCTTGAGTATTTATAAAAGAAAAGGCAAAAGTTATATTGTCACCTGGTTTATAACTCATTTTGGAATATAATTTTCCATCTTTATAGAATAAACCTTGCATATTTGCAATGGCATAATTATCTTCACACATGAAAGTTCCCATAAGATTTATTTCTCCTCTATTACTTTCCATAAATCCAGTGAAGCCTACATAGGCAATATTGGTTCCTAAAGTTTTTTCAAGATCATAATAACTTTGAAACAAAACAGTATTAGGCCCTGAATATAGAGATATTTTTTTATTTTCATAAACAAATCTAAAGTCCCATTCATTGTTTTGACCTACTATGTACTTTTGACTTGTAAGTTCTTTATTGACTAATTCATATTTTTCATCACTATTACAATATGTATCGCAGTATCGAATAGAAAAGCTATTTTCAGCAGGATCATGGAGATCTTGAACAAAGTCAAATTTAATGATTAAAGAATTTATAAAATTATTATAACCAATATCAGTAAAAGACAGACTTGATGAACTACTACTCACAGATCTTTCTTCGAATCCACTTATGGTATTATTGTATCCTGATATAACTATTGTATAGCCATATATTTTTTGTTCTCCTGAACTTTCTACAACATCTATAGCATTTACTGCTGATTTGAGATGGACTTCAAATCTTGGTTCTATTAAAACTTGACGACTAAAGAACAAAGATCCTGGAAATTGGAAAAAACAAACTGCTCCTAACCATCCACGGGCTGAGCCATATTCATTCATATTTAAATCATCCATATAGGTTTTTCTCATTCCTGAAGGGCAAGAATCTTCAGCTAAGTTAGTCGATGAAAAAGGAAGAGATAATAAAAATAAAAGGATGAATAAGTTTCTTGATTTCATATTTAAATTATAATCTTTTTTAATTTAGATATATATAATATCTGATTAATTATATTTTAATAAATTGAAATGCTATGTATATTATT
>OCTX014550388.1_pt1 | contig 13209 bp, 14 predicted proteins | sample 1539691 | NCBI WGS metagenome assembly OCTX01 (sample SAMN02144231, study PRJEB22623) | gut metagenome | biome: sheep rumen | host: Ovis aries | place: New Zealand
TAGGAACTACGCTCTTTACGAATCTTTTGGCTCAGCAAATCAATATATCCGACTTAGTCCGTTGATGGCAGACTATATAAGTCGCAACCGCATTACTATGCCGTTGAATTATCGTCAGAGTCTCAGACGTGAAACTCGAAACATGTTGACATCAGTTGACGATAGCTTAACAGACTTGTCATCGCAACTTCTTGGTATAAAGGAAATTTTGAAAAATCCCAAGGTAAAGGCTAAAGAACGCTATTTAATACCCTCTTTTGTCTTGAAAGTTATTATTGAGGAGTATAAGAACAATCAAGACGAGAACGTAATAACACTTGTAGAGATGCTTCTAAATGACAATATTCATAATGGTTATGATGAAATTATCAGAAGCATCAACTATTGGTATTGTTGCTCACTATGTCGCATGAAGAATGAAAAGTTTCTTCAAGCAGTTGAGTATTTTAAAAATTCAGATTATTCATATTATTTTCTTCGTGGTTTTTACGAGCGTCACAGGAAAAATTATCCCAAGGCTGAAGAGTTTTACGAGAAAGCACTGGAAAGAAGCAGAAGTTCAAGCGACCGGGAATATGTATCGAAAGCTGAACATGAACTTGTAATAGTGAAGATGGAACTTGAAGACTATACCGGTGCTTTGGAACTTGCAGAAAAGAGCTACGAGCGTGAAAAGGACAATTCATATCATATAGAGGCCTATTTTCGTTGTCTTGTACGTAATGTCCATTCAGATAAGGACTTATTAATGGAACTCATAAACAGAATGGAACGTTCATATGCAGAAGGGAAGATTGAAATTGCTGGAACGATGAAAGCTGAATACGAGTTCTATAAAAAAAATGATTTTTCCAGTGCTGTACGTCAAATGAAGGCGATCTTGACCAACAATCCCAATAGTAAATACGCTAAACGTGCCTTTAGAAGGATGTGCAAGGATAACGATGCAGAGAATGTGTATTCTAGTGCAATGCGGGAGATTAAAAAATGAAAGTGAGTTCATGGAATATAATAAACGATAATACGGCCTCCACTCTTACCATCCTCCATGGCTGTGATGTACGTTCATGTTGTTGTGGATTATGAATAAAAGTAATGCATAGGCAAAGGAAAAACAACCATAAACCCTTAACCATGAACCATAAACCAAAAGGTCATTTGGCTCCTCTGATGCAAGAAGAGGCCAAACTGACCGCCTCCATTCACGATCTTTCCTATGACTTCGCATGCAGAATCACTCGCCTGTTCCAATATCTGACAGAAGAAGCAGAGAATAAAGAATATGTACAGTCAAAACAATTATATCGTAGTGGCACATCAATAGGAGCTAATGTTAGGGAGAGCAAAAATGCACAGAGTGAAGCAGATTTCCTAAGCAAGATTAGTATTGCCTACAAAGAAGCAGACAAAAGCGATTATTGGCTAAATCTACTTCACGACAATGTTTATTTGGATGACGAACAATTCGACTCACTAGAGAAAGATATCACTAGAATTTTAAAGATTATGACTTCTATCGTTAAAACGATGAAAGAAAAACTAAAAGATAAGAAAAATAACCATTAACCATTAACCCTAAACCATTAATTGTTAACCTTTAATCATTCACCATTAATCGTTAATCCTTAACCGTTCACCGTTCACTATTAACCACTAATTGCCTCCTTATATTTAAAAGCGAAAATACCATTATGACGCAACTATCAGATAAAGGACATAGCGTACAGATGGAGGACATGAAGTCCTTCGACGAGCAGATGCCGTGCGTGGGCATCTTCTGGTACGATCCGGAGGACAATGCGCTGTTTGGCGTACGCAAGAAGGAACTGACGCCTCAGATGGTCGAAGAGGCTGCCGAGAAGGGCAAGCCCTTCATCAACTATCCACAACTGCACAGGCAGGTGTGGGCGAAGGAGTACTTCCGTGCGCAGGCCAAGCACCTTGAGACCAAGTTCAAGGGCGACTATACCCAGGTGCCCCGTGGCCGTGTGGCGTGGACCATTGACAAGTTCATCGTGCTCGTTGGCAAATGGGCTGAGCCCATTCAGGAAGAGTTGACCGAATTGCTGGAAGCAGAGTTCTCCCTGCCGTACTTCGAGTTCGTATACGACGAGCATTGGGACCTGGGCCACGGCTGGAGTGGAGACATGCCAAGATAAGGAACACTTTGTAGATGCTATTAATCAGCTGGATACAGAAGGATTTAGCATACTAAACCTCAACGCACCTGAATATAATATCCTGAACTGGTTAGCCATCCTTCTTGAAAACCGCAAATTCAATGTGGCAGAAGGACTGTCCCAACGGGCTAAAGCCTACCTGCTGGAGAATTTCAATGTCGACTATAGGAAATACGACATCATCATAGGCTATCGTGCCAACGATTCCTATTTCTCCTACACAGGTGACTTTGTAAACGGCACACTCTCGCTCTCCGACCTGTCGGAAGCAATGCGCCTGGGCAAGTTAGGTGAGCAAGTGGTATTGAAATCGAAGAAAGCCTTTGATGCGCTGACCTTCGTAGAGGCAATCAAGGCTCCCCGTCAGGAGTATTTCGCGAAGTACACAAGTTACGCGACGATGAGGCACGTGCCAAGTATCGCCAGATCGCATCCAAGCCCATGACAGAGGACGAGACCTACGTAATTGATATCATAAGAAACAACTGGAAAAATGGCCAGGGCATATAAGAAGACATACCTCAACGGTGCCATGCGCAACCTTGCCGTCATGATGGACTGTGGAGTACGAAAGTACGGCTACACCATCGAGGAGTTCTACGTCAAGTTCCTCTCCTCTGATGTCTCGCGTCAGTTTGCAAGCGGCAACCCCCGCTACCTTGTAGGCATGTCCGGAGCCGAACTTGCCGATACAGTGGTGGAAGACACCGGAGGTACTATCCTGAAAGAAAACGACGGCACATATACCGTAGGTTCCGAGTACTGGACCGGCTGGGTGCTGGCCTACTACCAATGGCTGTCACGTCGCAGCTTTGCCTATATGTATCGCAAAGGCTTAGGCGCCACTGAGGTAGTAAGCATGTACTATCTCCTCCACGAGGCCGACCTCTCGAAATTCGCAGCTGCCACCGATATGATAATTGCCCGAAACAACACATAACCCCCAACCCCTAACCTTTAATCCCAATCGCCAAAGGGGCGCCATTAGCCATAGATGTCAATCCTATGTATAAGCGCCTGTATGATATAAAGTATAACTGGACGCGACTGTTCTTAAATCAGTAAGTATTGAAAGGATAATAAACAATGGGAAAACCGTTCAAAAGAGAGTTAGAATTATTGTCTAGAACAATTAGATGGGCAGACAAGCAAAATGTAACTAGCCTCTCAAAGTTCCTTTTTGAAGATAACAAGCAGATACCTCTGGTGTGCATTGGCTCTGGCGGTTCGCTCAGTGCTTGCCATTATGCAGTCCAACTTTACCAGCAGCGCAACGGTGTGTTGGCACAGGCCATGACGCCATTACAGTTGATGTATGCAGGACGGGAGATTATCCGAAGCAGCAAACTGCTCTTCCTCAGCGCCAGCGGCAAGAATAAGGATATCCTGAATGCCATCAAGTATGGCGTGAAATATAATGAGGCAGGCATGATGAGCCTGACACTCCGCAAGAACAACCCTACCGAGGAATTACTGGAACAAAGTCCAAAGGTCCTGCGTTGGTGTGAGGATATTCCCAGTGAGAAAGATGGCTTTCTGGCCACTAATTCATTGGTTGCAACCTTCACTTTGCTTTGCAAAGCAGCTGGTTTCATGACTCAAGATTCAAGTTTCAACTATGACCTGAAACCTGAAACCAGCAACATGAAACTCGAAGCTCTACAAAACTTCATCGTTCTCTATGGTGCAGCCGGTGAACCCGTAGCATGGGATATTGAATCCAAACTTACGGAAGCCGCACTTGGTTCAGCCCTTTTGAGCGACTATCGCAACTTCGGTCATGGCCGTCACCATTGGTTTGACAAACGGGGTGAGAATTCTGCCATCATTGCACTGGTTACTCCTATTGAACGTGAACTGGCATATAAGACTATCGGTTGTCTGCCCAAGGACGTGCCGGTTATTTACATAGAAACAGAGTTAGAAACACCTGCAGCTTCCATCGATATGCTGCTCAAGACTTTCCGCTTTGTCAACGAACTGGGCGAAGCCCGTGGCATAGACCCCGGAAAACCAGGCGTGCCAGGATATGTTCGGGTGCTGTATAATCTTGACTACTTCAAGCTGACCAACCGCATATTACCCAACGAAAAGACCCTCGATGTGGCCATTCTTCGAAAACTGGGCACAGCTGGACGTGACAATGCCCCGTTGTGGAATCATTACAGCGATTCATGCCAGCGTTTTGTAAGACAGTTAAATAGAGGCAAGTTTACAACCTTGGCATTCGACTACGACGGTACACTCTCTGCCTCCGACCATACCAGCCGCTACACGAAGGGCTTGTGTACTGAAATCACGAATGCGTTACTTCCTCTCTTGGAAAACGGGGCTCAGATAGTGGTAGCCACGGGGCGTGGCAAGTCAGTAGGCGAGTCTTTTATGAACACCATAGATAAGAAGTACTGGTCGCAAATCAAGGTAGGCTACTACAATGGTGCGTGCCTCTTGGCCTTGGGCGACGAAGCAAAACTGGAGGAATGGAAAAGTAAGCCCTTCGACAGCGAACTGAAGATGTTGAGCGATGAGTTGCGCCGTCGTTTGCCTGAAGATTTCATCAAATATGAATTGTCACCACGTAATCAGCAACTCTCCATAGAGAAGGTGAAAACCGCATCCGATGCAGAGGTGCTTTATGCCACTTGCCGCGAAATCATCTGGGATAAACAGTTGAAAGGCATCCGTGTGTGGCGCAGCAGCCACAGCATGGATATCGTGGTCTATCACGAGGTCAGCAAACTCAATGTGATAGAAGATCCCAAGACCACACTCTGTATTGGTGACTATGGCACAATAGAAGGCAACGACTACGAACTGCTTACCAGCAAATACTCACTGAGTGTTGACCGTGTGTCAAAGAATGCGGAGTGTTGCTGGAACATTGCACCCTATGGACTGAAAGGCATTGATGCCACCTTATATTATTTAAGCCGCTTCACCGTCGCTGACGGTATCATCAAATGTAAGTTTAACGTATGAACAGCAACTTAGCCAGCCAGCTTTTGTCAAGCGTCATGAGTTGGGACTATGTAGGATTAAACTCCGAACGTCCTGAGCTTGAATTCATGGGCAGCATGAAATATGATGCCTATGACCGCTTCATGCCCGGCACTCGCTTCATGAGCAGCCTGGTGCAATGGCTGAACCAGTTTGATGAAGAGGACAGGGAAATCGTGCTCAACTTCGTGAAACGGAAGCTGGTGTTCATCTCTTCCACCCAGATGAACTATCTGGTAGATTTGCTCTACGATTCCAAGATCCGTCCTATTCTTCTGAGAAAGGCCACGGAGAATGCCAAGATGCCTTCTTATATGCTTTGCAATAAGAAAGTGCAGAAACAGTTTGAAATAGAGAAGCGTTCATCATTGGTAGTAGGCTTGAGCGATGGAGCACATACCGACATTCTGCGTCGCAGTGCCGGATTCAGCAACGAGCAGGTGCTCACCAACTATTATCCCGACGGCAAGAAACTCAAGGATATGTTGAAGGAACTGCGTAAGGACAAGAAGCTGAAAGGCTTGACCAATCCATATTTCCGCAATATCTTCCTCATCGATGATTTCACGGCCAGTGGTAAGAGTTTTGTGCGCTATGATGATGATGCAAAGAGGTTCAAGGGTAAACTCTCCAAGATTATTGACCAGATCTGTGCGAAAGAGAATATTGAACGTACAGATGAAGAGATAGCTGGTGGAGAGAAGGAAGAGTTACATCTGAGTTATCTGCTCGATGCCAACCAGCCGAAGATTCATATTGACATCCTTTTCTGTATGGCTACCGAAAAGGCTGTCAGAAACATCCGTAAGGGGCTTGATGATTTCTTGGAGAAACGTGGTTACGACAAAGTGAAGTACCATATCCATGTCGTTCAGAAGCTGGATGACACTTTGAGCAACGATATTACAGGTGACCAGGAGCTGATGAAGGTATTGGAGAAGCCCAAGTATTTCCATCAGGACTTGAAAGACGACTCTGCCTATAAGGTGGGTAGCATCACAAAACCCTATCTGGGCTTTGATGAGTGCGCGTTGCCGGTGGTGCTGTCGCACAATACGCCTAACAATTCTCTGCCTATCCTGTGGCAGGATGCTGAAAATGACCAGGAGTTTAAAGGGTTATTCCCCCGTATTAGCCGTCATTAATTGACATTATGAACTACAAGAACCCATTTGCCATACGAGCTTCCGAAAGGATTGAGACTGATGAGCGGTTCCTGGAACTGTTCTCTGTTGAGCCTCTGTCTTATCTGGAAGACAACCATGCGAAGGACTCGCTATGGGGCACGCTGACATACATTCTGAGTTCTCCGGGGGCAGGAAAGACCACCCTGTTACGTCTTCTGTCACCCTCCGTGCTGCAGCGTGTGACGGCTAAGAGCCATAATGTCATTTTCAAGAAACTAGTTAAGCTTGGCGTAAAAGATAATAATGAGCAGATTCAGAAGTGCGGTGTCTATCTCTTGATGGGACGCGACTATGAGTTCCTTGAAGATGATGAGTTGTTTGGCCGTAGGGAGCAGCGACGCTATTTCCTCTCATTGCTCAATGCACGTGTTGTTCTTGCAACCCTCAAGACCTGCATGACGCTGGCGGGTATCAAATATACCTCTTTACAGGATATTGTCTATACCCCCGAAGTCCCCGTAAACCAGTTTGGGGAACTGAAAGAAAGCTACACGGGCAAGGATTTGCTTGATTGGGCAACTAAACAGGAACGAAAAGTCTGTGAATTCTTGGATAGTTTTGTGGTTCCGGCAGACGGTATTGACGGCAATGACGAACTGTTTGCTTTGGAGGCTATGAGGGCTGAATGGTTCAGCTATAAGGGTAAGCCCCTCTGCGGAGAGTTTATTTTCCAGATAGATGATGCACATAAGTTGACGGAACGCCAGAAACGCATCATTCGCAGTGAGGTGGCAGAGCGTCGCATTCATGCTACCTTGTGGATTGCAGAGCGTCTGGAAACCCTAAGCACCGAGGATATTCTGAGCGACAACAATATTCAGGGTCGCGACTATCAGGTTGTCAAACTGGAGATGCTATCACAGAGCCTCTTCAATAAGATGGCAAAAGGGGTGGCTTCCATGCGTTCCAAAGTGTCTTACGATGGTGTGGATCTCTTCACCTATCTGTCAGAGATTTCAACAGAAAACTATAATGCGGCATATAACGAAGCCAGCAAGAAATACTTTAGCCTGCTTGAAAAATTGGCAAGCTATCCCAATTACGAGACTTGTTTAAAGGCAATCAGTCAGGAAGACCCGTATGACCGTGCCAAGCACAGTCGCGCTATGCTGATTTATGCTTCCCGTGAAGATAGTGCGCCACGTCTGTTTGAGTATGATTATCAGGAAATGATGGGCATACTGAGCAAAGACTTCAACGACTACGCAGAAGAGTTGATGCCCGGAGAGATTAGCAAGTTGCCGCAGTACTATGGTCAGCAGACCTTGATTGATTTGTCATCTGGAAATATTGAGCAGTTCCTGAGCATAGCCTCCAGAATGTATGAGATGTTGCTCTCCAAGAAAATCATGGATACTGCCCGCTATGACCTCACGCCCGAAGATCAGGATAAGATTGTGAACGACTACTGTAAGAGCCGTCTGGAGGACATCAAGCAATTGAAACGTGGCAATAGGATTTATGCATTCCTGATGCACTTAATTGAATATTGCCGTGAGCAGACATTCAGTCCTACCTATTCTTATCGCACGGTCAGCGGATTTGCCGTAAAGGAGGAGAATACGGGCCTGTATAGTCAGGACGGTTTCTGGTTCCAAGACCCTGCAAACGAAGAACTGGCAACCCTGCTGAAAGATTGCATGGCCAACAACCTGCTTTATAAAGTGCCCCGCACACAAGGTAAGAAAGAACAGAATTGGGCCGTATTTTACTTGAACGAATGGCTATGTGCTTACGCACACCTGCCTTTGCGTCGTGGTGGTTGGCGTAAACTATCACTGTATCGTCTGAACCAATGGGCACACTCCACAAAATAAGATACTGAGATGAAGTATAGATGGGAATCATACGTTAAATACCACGGGAAGTATGAACTTGTAAAATTCTGTAAGGAGTTTTATGGTGAGAATCCTAAGGAGAAGGTGTTGTTCCTGTTGGGCAAGGGTTTTGATCCTCGAATGAACAATACGCTGGCCTTATTGCTCGAGAATGTGAAAGGTCTGCAACTGGATTGTCTCACATTCGACTTCCCCGACAGTGGCAACCACGCTCAGAACAGGAAACTCTACAAGGATAATGTCAAGGAACTTGAAGCCCTGCAAAAGAAATATGGATTCACGCTCACCGAGATTCCAATTGATACCACACAGAGTTGGGAAAAGCGGATTGCCATGATGAGCCGCCAGGTGTCGGAACGCGATTTAAGCCAATACCGTGATGTGATACTGGATGTGAGTTCTCTGCCCAGAGCCTTTTACTTCAACATTGCCAAGGCTCTCTTTAATAAGATGAAGGACGACACTGCAAAGAACTGTTCTTTGCAGTGTCTGAGAACGTGGATATAGACAAAGGCATTGAGACCAATGTGGCAACCGATAACGTGGAAGCCTTGCCGGGTTTCAAGTCTATGTTGAGTGTTGAGGCTATTCTTGACCGAATTTGCATTCTAATTGCCTTGATAGGTGAACGTCACGTAAAACTGCTGAAAGGCATTTATGACACTTTCAAACCGTCTGATATGTTCCCGGTATTGCCTTTCCCGTCAATGAATAGTCCCCGAAGGGCGGACGATCTGATGCAGGAGTACCACCAGTTCTTTGAAGAGAAGCTGTTCCATGACCCGTTGAGCATCACGTATGCTGATGAACAGAACCCCTTTGAACTTTACCGCATTGTGTCGCAGATGATACGAGAGCATAAGAAGACATTAAAACCCATCAGCGAAAACGTTTGTTTTGGCATTGCTTTGCTTACTAGTAAACTCTTATCGTTGGGTGGCTTGCTGATAGGTTTGGAGTTCAACGACTGTGTTGCGATATATAATGTCAGTTCTAGGGATTATACCATTGAGGATGCTGATGCGCTAAAGGAACTGAACAAAAAGAGCGAACCTTTCCTGCTCTGGATAACAGGCGAGGCATACTCTGAGAGTTAAACTTTTGAAACTTGAAACATGAATCTTGAAACTTCTAGTATCTGTGTTGGTGCTGGTCTCATTAGCCTTGATGTCCTGATTTGGGACGGAAAGCGTATCCCCGTGGCCTATTATGTGGGCGGCACTTGTGGCAATGTGATGATGATACTTTCCCACATGGGCTGGGACTCTTATCCCATTGCTCGCCTGGATGGAACTAGAGACACCGAAAGATTGCTGGCTGACATGAAAAAGCACGGTGTGCATATAGACCATATCACTACCATAGACGGTAAGACTCCAGTCATTGTGCAGCGCAATTTCATCAGTAAAGATGGTGTGCCAACGCATAAGTTTGAGTCACGTAACGGCAAAGGTCATTTTTATCTTGATTTCAAACCTTTGACGGTGAAGCAGGCTGAGTCTGTTATAGAAAAAATTTGCTTCGTCCCAAAAGTGTTTTTCTTTGACCGTGTGGCTCCTGCCATCTTGAAGTTGGCAACCGCTTTCAAGGAGAAAGGTTCTGTTGTTTTCTTTGAGCCTTCCAGCAGAGGCAACAGTGTAAAATTGTTCAACGACTGTGTTGAGATTGCTGATATTATCAAGTTTGCCGACCAGCGCATCAAAGACTGTCGCCGGTTTGACGGTATTTCGGATAAACTGTTTATCCAGACTCAAGGTGCCGACGGGTTGAGGTATCGTTTGAATTCGGAGTGGATTCATCTAAATCCTATCGTTAATGAAAATGTCGTTGATACTGCTGGTGCAGGCGACTGGACTGCTGCTGCTTTGATTAATGAATTATTTAGAGATAAAGCAAAAGGGAATATAGCAGAATTATCTGTATCTGAGATTGAAAGGGCCTTGAACGAAGCCCAGAAAGTAGGTGCTAAGAGTTGCTCTTTCGAAGGTGCTCGAGGAATGATGCAAAAAGATGTCTAGTGCTAGATAAATCACTCAACAATGAACGTTATTTTCACAGATAGGAGAATAATATAAACATTTCCCACTCTTACTATCCTCCATGGCTGTGATGTACGTTCATGTTGCTGCGGATTATGAATAAGAGAAACGTATCGGCAAAGGAAAACAACCACCTACCGTTAACCAAATATTATATAATACGTAACCTGAATACCCAAACCCGAACTGGTCAACATTTTTGACCAGTTCAAAAAAAACACGAACCTATCGAAAATTTCGATAAGTTCAACCGCTTACTAATCAACATAGAAGAATCAGTGTCAAGTGATATACCCCTCGCCCCTTGACTCTAGACCCTCGACCCTCGACCCTTGACCCTTAACCCTCGACTCTAGACCCTTGACTCTTGACTCTAGCCCTGCCCATTATTTATCCCCAAAAAGTTGGAGAGTAAGGACTTTATTTATATTTTTGCGAGGTAAAATAAAATATTTGAAGTTATGACAGCCATACAACTGGGCAAAATTAACGCTGAAATACTTCGTAACCTCGGAGTAATTGCTGAGGACGAGAATTTGCTCAATCGAGTAGCCAAATATGTAAGGAAACTGGTAAAAGAAAAGGAAAAAGACCCTACACACTTTACCAAGGAAGAATTCTTTGCTTGTGTGGATGAGGCAGAGCGACAGATAGCCAATGGCAAGGGCATCACTTTTACAAATCGTGATGAAATGAATAAATGGCTTAATTCCCTCTGATTATGTACACCATCACTTATGCTCCTGCAGCCAAAGAGGGTCTTGCCAAACTGAAACGTAGTGAGTTCGTCGAACCAAGGTCGAAGACCGACAGGCAAGTGCCCCCACGCGCTTGCCCTAAAAGGCATATAACCACTTTTGGACGCTTACTTTCAACCGTAAACTGTAAACCCTAAACAAAATTTAGACATAGTTCTTCCTCCATTCCGAATAAATTCACTATTTTTACCGCGTAAAACTGAGTGTAGTTCAACGAAAAAGAATGATACAGCAATTATCAGACACATACAGAAAGGTGCATTTCGCGGTGATGGCTATTGAGGCCAGTGCGGCGAAGGCGCGAACCAGTGGCAAGGAGATACACGACCGACTCAGGCAGCAAGGCCTGATTCACGGGCGTCTGTTCAAATATTATGACCAGTTGCATACGCAGAGTTTGGAATGGGTTGTCGATGACACCCTAGAGACGCTTCACAACTGGGAAGCAGAATCAAAGCAGCAAACCATATGATTAAACTTTATCACGGCTCATGGGTCGAAGTCAATGAACCGTTGGCCAAGGCTGGTAGGCGGAATTTGGACTTTGGGCAGGGTTTCTATCTCACAAAACTTCGTCAGCAGGCCGAGCACTGGTCTGAGGTTATCGCAGGTCGGAGAGGACGCAGTGCAAAACCGGTAGTGAGCGTTTTCTGTTTTGATTATGAAGGTGCGCGTCGCGATGGAGTCCGGTTCCTGGAGTTTCCGGAGTACAATCTGGATTGGTTGGACTATGTAGTGGAATGCCGCCGGGGCAAGGATGTTTCGTCGGAATACGACATCGTGGAGGGTGGCATTGCCAACGATAATGTCATCGATACCGTTGAGGATTATGAAAAGGGTGTAATCACGGCTGAACAAGCCCTTGGGCAGCTTCAATATAAGGAGGTAAACCACCAGTTATGCATCCTTAGTCAGGCAGTCATCGATCGCTACCTGCGATTCACCGAGAGTTATTCACCCGAGCAAGAGGAACAGTAATGAGAGACACCGTCCTATGGCGCAAACAGAGCCACATCATCATGATGATTGCCGAGGCGCTCGATATAGATGCCGAGCGTGCTTTGGACCTGTTCTATTCTACCGATACTTATCGTAAGTTTTCCAATCCAAACTATGGTCTTCAGCTGATGAGCGACCTCTATATTGTAGACGAAGTGATCAGAGAATTACAAGACAAAATATAAGTGATTACATATATTTGCACAAATAGCCAAGCCCGCTTGAGCTCTCCCGAGTGAGACCAGAGCAAGTGCCCCCAAGCACTAGCCCTAAAAGGTATGTAACCACTTTTGGACGCTTACATAATATATGATAAATAACGTAGCTTCCACTCTTACGCTTAGGCGGAGCACCTGACAGGAATAAGTAGGAGAATAATTCAGTTCGCAAAAACATGACACGAAGGTTTAGCTCGACGACCGTAAGGGAAAGTCAACCTGTCCCCTGTCTGTCCGTGTCCGTAGTAACGATAATATGGAAAATAATCAAAAACATAGAGGATTAATATTCGGATATATTGCTATTACCGTTTTGACAATTGCAATTACAGGAATGTCTATTTCTGTATGGGCTAAGCCATATACCTCTGCTCATGATACAGCCAAAGCCATAGTTAAAGCTATTGTTGATACTACACAGACTTGTGTTATAACAGACAAAGCTAAAGATGTTTTTGTAGAATCAAAACGAGTGGATACGTTGGCTATAAATACTGCTTTCTTGAAAAAAATGCGTGAAAATGGCGAACTACTGTCATCTGACGAATTTGCTTCCCGTATAACTGAGTACTACAATACTCTAGTAGCTGTTCTGACAGCTCTGTTCGTATTATTTACTATTGTGACGTACGTAACCATCAGAAACAAATTCGAGGCGAAATTTGAAGATAAGGCAAGAGAATTTGAAGAAAAAGCTAGAGACCTTGAAAACAAACAGCGTCAGAAGATTGTTGATGAGTTGCGTAGCATGCTAAATGACTCCAAAAGAATAGATGAGGTTGTAAAATCAGCCGTAGGTGGTCATGTTGAAGACCAGATAGCAACAAAAGAAGAAGTTGATGGTTTAACATTTGATATGGAAACATACGGAAAGAATATTACTTCTTTGGCAGCAAACCTTGACGACGTTAAGAAAAAACAACAAGAATTGTTCAAGGTCGTGGCAGAATTACAAGATCTGGTGGCTGAGGGTGCTAAAGTTAGTCAAGCAGA
>OCTX011368128.1_pt1 | contig 13207 bp, 10 predicted proteins | sample 1539691 | NCBI WGS metagenome assembly OCTX01 (sample SAMN02144231, study PRJEB22623) | gut metagenome | biome: sheep rumen | host: Ovis aries | place: New Zealand
TCGTTGCAGGGAAAAGATAGTTAGTAAAAGTCAAAGCCGGGCGGGATACTGCTGAGGCTTTGGCTTGTTTTGCTGAAAAGAAAAAAAGAGGGCTTATATTATGAAACAAAGAATAATAGCGGTATTTGCAATGCTGGCTGTATGCTTTTGCTTCGCATCCTGCGGTGATGATTCTACCAGCCTGGACCTGACAGACCTGCTGCCCGTTCAGAATACTCAGCAGGACAGCCTGCCTGAATCCTCAGAGAACGAGGACGAAATGGTGATGCTTGTATTTAAGACAGAGCCAAAGGGCGAGCTTGCAAAAAAGCAGGAAAAAACAGAATATAAGGTCTACTATTCAGGGCGTGTAAAGGACGAGGAAGAAGGCACGCAGAAGACTATAACGAGTGCAGAGCTTGAAAAGCTGAAAAAATATGCAGCCGATATTATAGACAAGAAGATCGAATCAAAATTTGAAGGCGGCAACGTTGACCTTGATATCACAGTTGCGGCTTATACTAAAGACAGCAAGACTTACCAGCTTTCAGCAATGGATAAGTGCAGCATAGACGGATTCGACGAGATGTATAAGATAGTTAATGATAAGTTCAAGGGGTAAAGGAAAGTTTGGAAAAGTAAAAGGAGAGTAATGTTTTGAACATTTTTAACATCATTGCAGCTGTCGGAGGACTGGCGTTTTTCATGTACGGTATGAATACGCTAAGCTCGGGGCTTGAAAAGGCTTCGGGCGGCTTGCTTGAAAAGGTACTGGCTAAAATGTCGGGTAATATCTTTACAAGTATATTCTTCGGTGCAGTCGTTACCGCAGCAGTCCAGTCATCAACAGCAACGACCGTTATCGTTATAGGTCTTGTTAATGCGGGCATACTCAAGCTCAGGGGAGCTGTGGGCATCATCATGGGCGCTAATATCGGCACCACCATGACAGCGCAGATACTAAGGCTCACAAAGCTCGAAGGCTCGGGAGAGGGCAATTTCTTTATAAACTTTATAAAGCCGACCAACTTCTCGGCGATACTTGCAATAGCAGGCATCATTCTTATAATGTTCTCAAAGAGAAGCAAGAAGAAAAATGTCGGTGAGATACTTATCGGCGTTGCTATTCTCTTTACGGGAATGACTATAATGAGAAATGCTGTCGAGCCGATGGCGCAGATGGAGATATTCAAGAAGATATTCCGTGTGCTTGAAAATCCGCTGCTCGGTATCCTTGCAGGTGCAGTTGTAACGGTATGTACACAAAGCTCTGCCGCTGCCGTTGGTATCCTTCAGGCTATCTCCGGCTCGGGTGCGATAGTTTTTGCATCAGCTTTCCCGATAATCATGGGCACGAATATAGGAACCTGCGTAACACCGCTGCTTTCAAGCCTTAATTCTTCAAAGAACGCAAAGCGTGCAGGTCTTTTGCACTTCTACTTCAACCTTATAGGTACCATCATTTTCCTCATAGCTATATATACTATCCAGTATACAGTAGGCTGGTCGTTCTGGGATAAGGAGTTCACAACGGGAGATATCGCAAACTTCCATACAATATTCAATATCGTTGTTACCTGCATCTTTATTCCGTTTGCGGGATTGCTTGAAAAGCTCGCCTGCATGACGGTAAGAGATAAGCCGGGCGAGGACGATGACGAGCTTGAGGAGGATACCCTTGACGAGAGATTTCTTGTTACCCCTAATGTCGCTATCGCTCAGACAAGCGAAGCTGTCGTTCAAATGGGCATACAGGCGCAGAAGAACTTCAAGTCCGTTGTAGCTCTTTATGAGGAATACAGTCCTAAGCTCGTTGAGAAGATAAGAGAGCGTGAGGATACTATCGACAGGCTCGAGGACAGGGTAGGGCAGTACCTTATCAAGCTCAATGACTGCGGACTCAATGAGGACGAATCACGAAAGGTGACCGCTTATTTCCACCTTATATCAGAATATGAGAGGATAGGCGACTACACAATAAATATCCTTGAAACAGCACAGGCGCTGTTTGATGAGGAGGTCGAGTTCTCACCCGATGCCAAAAAGGAACTGAGCGTAGTATTTGCAGCTATCTCCGAGATAATAGAGCTTGCTATCAAGGCTACAAAAACTATGGAGATCGAGGATATGATCGAGATAGAGCCTCTTGAGGAGGTCGTTGACCGACTGGTCGAGGAGCTTAAAGCTATACATATCAACCGGGCAAAGAGCGGTATCTGTAAGGTCGATGTCGGCGTGCATTTCATAGATATACTCACCAACGTTGAGAGAATATCCGACCACTGCTCCAACATTGCGGTCTACCTGCTCGCCAGCAGACAGGAATACTCAACGCTCAAAAAGCACGAGTACCTTGAAAAACTCCACAGGAACGGTCCTAAGACCTACGAGGAAAAGATCGAGGAATATTCAAAAAAATATGTGATAGCATAAATTAAAGCCATATCGCACGCAGCGGTATGGCTTATCTTTTTGAAAAAAGCTCAAAAAAAGATTTAATACTCACTCCTGCATCAGAAGTAAGTATTAAATCCATGGAATTATGAAAGGGAAATTTAGAATAATTCTTTATTAGTGAACCCTTCAGGCTTATATTGGGGAACCTAAAGGATATAGCCGTCTTTTTTGGTTGCCGCAACTGCTCTTGTCCCTTGCGACAACTATATAATAACAGCTCTGTGTGAATTGAATATGAATTTTCGGGAGGTTTCCAAAATTTTTTGTGAGTTTTTTTGGACTATTGAAATCCCATCGCTAAAGGGCTTGCGGCGCTTTTGGTGAAAAAGTTCATAAAAAGTATGCAAAAAATATTTGTGTACTAAGTTCATATTCTGCGTAAATGCGCATAAAAAAATTAAAACTCATTCTTAGGGAATGAGCTTTAATCTTTATGGAATTATGAAAGGGATTTTTTTGACATTCAGTAAAACCTGAAATCTTATACAGCGACTTGGGGGATCGCAGAAAACGTATCAGCTTTTAGATTTTACTCAGTGTCAAAGTCGTTCGAGAGGCTTCTTTCTCTCTTCGTTGTATACATAATAACAGCCCAACGTGAACCGAATATGAATTTTAGGGATGCTTTCAAAAATTTATTCTCACGGAATTTCTAAACTTCGCAAACGTTATCTGAAATTTTGTGGGCAATGTGCACAATGTTAGGGCATATACGATAAAAATTAATCACGAGTTCACAATTTTGAGGTAAACTAAATTTGACTTGGGAATTATACGGATCTGCAGAAAGGACGTGGGATTATGTTTCAGATACTCGTAGTTGAAGACGATGCCAGCCTGAGAAAGCTGATGAGCGCCGCACTTAAACAGCATGGCTATTCGTGCCATACCGCAAATGACGGTGCTGAGGCGCTTGACGTAATGGAAACAACTAATATTGACCTTATCATATCAGATGTCATGATGCCTAATATGGACGGCTATGAGCTGACAAGACAGCTGCGCAGAGCTAATTATGACCTGCCAATACTCATGGTCACCGCAAAGGAAACGTTTGAGGATAAGCAGGAGGGCTTTATTGCGGGAACTGACGATTATATGGTAAAGCCGATAGATATAAACGAAATGCTGCTGAGAGTGGGTGCACTGCTGAGGCGTTCCAAAATGGCGTCGGAGCATTCGCTCACGGTAGGAGACAGCGTGCTTGATTACGATGCGCAGAGCGTTTCGATAGGCGGCGGACCGGCTGAAACTATCCCTACTAAAGAGTTTATGCTGCTGTTCAAGCTGCTTTCATACCCCAACAAGATATTCACACGCCGCCAGCTGCTTGATGAGCTCTGGGGAATGGAAAAGGAAGTAGATGAACGAACCGTTGATGTGCATATCAAGCGCCTGCGTGAAAGATACGGCGATTGTAAGGATTTCAACATCGTGACCGTAAGAGGTCTGGGCTATAAAGCAGTTAAGCAATAGGAGGACATAGATGAAAACCACGCTGCAATTCAAGTTGTCGTTTATGTTTTTCATGGTAATGCTCATATCTTCAACTATCTCTGTAACGGTGCTGCTGCTGATATTTTCCCCGATAATGAGGAGAAATGCCGAAACACAGCTTTCCGAAATGGCGGTGTCTATAAACGCTCTGAGTGAGCAGTTCAAGGATAACTCCGAATATACGCCTTCAAAGATCGTTTCGCTTGTTACAAACTCGGGCTTTACGGTTTCAAATGCCGATATGAACAAGCGTGATATTTCCGATAATATCGAGGAGCTTGAGGAAAAGGGCTACCATATAGATTCTTCGGGGATCATCCCCAAGGCGAGTATGCTTGTCAAGGTAAAGGGAGAGTATTACCTTATAGATAACTTCTCAAACGACAGCCTTTACTGGATAGTCAACTTTGTAATAATCCTTTCATTTATCGGCTGCATAGTTATCGGAACGATAATCACATCATTTGTGGGCAAAACCATCCTTCAGCCTCTTCACGAGATAAGCAGAGCGACTTCCGAGGTCGCAAGAGGAAACTTTAAGGTAAGGGTGCGTGTGCCCGATGATATCGAGTACGGAATGCTGGCGAACAACTTCAACAAAATGGCGGTACAGCTTTCTGAGATAGAAACGCTCAGAGGAGATTTTATTTCCAGCGTATCGCATGAGTTCAAAACACCGCTTGCATCTATCCAGGGCTTTGCCAAGCTGCTTCAGGATGACACCATCTCCGAGGAGGACAGAAAGGAATATACTCAGATAATCATTGATGAAACATCAAGGCTCACAAAGCTCTCAACAAATATCCTCAGCCTTACCAAGCTGGAAAACCAGAAAACTATCGGCAAAAAGTCGAAATTCCTGCTTGATGAGCAGATGAGAAATATCCTGCTCATACTTGAGCCTGAGTGGTCCAAAAAGAACATTGAGCTTGATATCGACCTTGAGCAGATAACATATATCGGCAACGAGGAGCTTATGGCGCAGATATGGCAGAATATCATCAACAACGCTATAAAGTTCACAGGTGAAGGCGGACATATCGGCGTTAAGCTGTATAGGGGCGACCAGTGTATCGTTGCCAAGATCTCCGATGACGGACCGAGCATACCCGATGAAAAGCGCAAAAAGATATTTGAAAAATTCTATCAGGGCGACCATTCACGTTCGACCGACGGAAACGGACTGGGACTTGCACTTGTGCAGAGAGTCGTTGAGCTTTGCAACGGAAGCGTATGGGTAGAAAACACCATGCCTACCGGAGTGTGCTTCACCGTCCAGCTGCCTTATATCATCGAGGATATGATGTGATAGGGCATTATAAAAACAGTAAAGACCTGTACTTTTAAAGTACAGGTCTTTTTAAGTTTCTGTTTATATGCTTTTTATCGACCAGCTTGCCTTTTCGCTCTTAGCCTTTTCAAGCTCCTTTTCAGCTTCCGCAAGCAGCTGCTCACAGCTGTCGGGCTTGTCCGCAACAACAGCTCCGATAGTGCAGCTCAGGTAAGCCTCTGTCAGCTTCATATCAAGGTTTGATACCTTTTCGGTTATCTGATGACACTTTGCTTCCACAGCTTCCTCGCCCGAAAGATTGCACATCAGCACGCAGATGCTGTCATCTCCGAGCCTTGCAACGATGTCGTTTGTCCTGAACATCGAACTCAGCATCTGCGCAAGCTCAAAGATCATTCTGTCAGCGGTCTGCATACCGTTTTCCGCACTGATCTCACTGAACTTGTCTATCTGTATCACAAGCAGCGAGCACACTCCGATGTTTTCGTGTATCATCGCCTCGATCAGCTTTTTGCCTGTGCCTGCATTGTAAATGCCGGTAGTGTAATCGTTTATAGCATTGCCCGCTGCGCTGTGCTTGTTTATCACCTCTCTGAAATACCTGTCCGATTCAAGCACATTATCGACTCTTCTCACCATAGTTTCACGCACAAACGGCCTTACTATGTAATCGTTGACGTTCAGGCTGAGCATTGCCTGCTGCTGCTGAGGCGAGTCCTCAGCGGAGGTTATGACCACAGGTATGCTGCGCAGCGACTTATCGGCGTTTTTCTCTTTAAGGAATTCCTCACCGCTCATAACAGGCATATTCAGATCAAGCAGAATAATGTCGATAGTATTGTTGTCATGCAGTATATCCAGTGCCTGCTGTCCGTTTTCTGCCGTCGAGATAATAAACTTGTCCTCAAAGAACGATGTCAGCATCTCACGGTTCATCTCCGAGTCGTCAACTATGAGCATACGGTTGAAAATGCCCGTTTCAGACTGCATAGAGCTTCTCAGCTTTTCCAGCTTCTTTTCAAACTCACGCTCCACCGTAACATCCTCAAGCTGAGCGAGTATGATGTTCTTGTTGCCTATCGTGTCGATATACTCAAATTTAGCGTGTATGCTCTTGTAGCTGTTGCTGTATGTCACATATCTGCTGTATTCACACTCGCAAAGCTGTTTTGTTGCAACAGCCTGCCGAATGGTCTCGATTATCTTCCACCTGTCCTTTTCGTAAACGATGTCCAGCGGATTATACTTGTAAAGCACCCTTGAAGGTGAGTTGAGCATCTCAAAGAACGCATCGTTCACACGGATTATCTCCATATCCTCTGTGTCCTGTACATCACATTCAAAAACAGCGGCAGGGCAGAGGTTGTCGGTGAAGATAAGGTCGTTGTCTATGCGGCTCATTATCTCGGCAGACTGCTTTGAACCTGCGGTAAGCTCGCTCATCGGTGAATCCGCAGCAAAAGCGTACCTTTCGTAATCCTTAACGCTCATCGGCTTGGCATAGTAATAGCCCTGTATGTAGTCACACCCCACCTCACGCAGAAAGCTCACCAGCTCAGGTGTTTCAACACCCTCTGCGATAACAGGTATATTCAGCCACTTGCTCATTCTTACGATAGATGCAACGATGCTTTCGCACCTGCTCTTTTTGTTTGCATCAACGAAAAAGTTCATATCTATCTTCAGTATATCCACAGGTATGTTCTTGAGCATACTCAGTGATGAATAGCCGCTTCCGAAGTCGTCCATCAGTATCGAAAAACCGTTGCTCTGCAGCTTGTCTATCGCCTTTACCATCATCTCAGGGTTGTCCGTATAGGCGCTCTCTGTAAGCTCTATGTTGAAAAGGTCGTGCGGTATCCCGTACCTGTCCACAAGGTTTATCAGGCTCTCAACAAAATGAGGGTTGTAAATGTTAACTCGTGAAACGTTCACGGATATCGGGTTGGGCTTTTTGCCCAGGTCGAGCCAGCCCTTGAGCATCTTGCAGGCTTCTTCCCAAACATAAGCGTCCAGCTTGACAACAAAGCCGTTCTTTTCAAACAGCGGAATGAACAGTCCCGGAGGTATCATGCCCTTTTTGGGGTGTATCCACCTTACCAGCACCTCACCGCCTGCGGGCGTGTTGGTCATAACGTTGTACTTTGGCTGAACGTAAATGGTGAACTGGTTGTCCTGAAGAGCGTAGTTCATATCGTTGACGATCTCCTGCTCCTTTTCTATCCTCAGGCGCATATCGTCGGTGTAGTATTCGTAATAATTCACATAGTTGCCCTTGCAGTGCTTTGCCGCAAGTGTGGCACGGTCAAACATTATCGAGATCGGAAGCTCCTCCTCACCCGTGATGTAAATACCAAAGCAGGGGACAATGTAATAATCGCTTGAAAAATTCTGCAGTGCATTCATGCTTCGCATAACAAAATGCTCCATGCTCTGCTTATCGGTGTAGGGTACACAGATACCGAAAATATCAGCCTCGATCCTGCCAAAAGCGCTTCCCATGAAATCCGCCGTGTTCACACGCAGATGGTTGGCGATATAGCGCAGCAGCGAGTTTCCCTCATCCATGCCGAAGAAGGAGTTGATAATGCTGAAATGGTTTATATCCAGCCTGATTATCGCAAAGCGCTTATCGGGGTGCTCGCTGATGAGCTTCTGCGTTTCGCTGTAAAACTTTTCTTTGTTGAATATCCCCGTAACAGGATCAAATTCAGCCACATATTTCAGCTGCTCGTAAGCAGCAAACTGGCTTCTTTCGATAGCGTTTTTTATCCTGAATTTGAGCACCTGCGGGATGAACGGCTTTTTGATAAAATCCCAGGCGCCGCATGAAAGCGCCTTTATCTCGTTGTCCGAATCGTCGCCGCCTGTTGTAACAACAACGGGTATCTTGTTCAGCTCGGGGTCTACCCTTATAGCGCTGAGCACATCAAACCCGTTCATCACAGGCATCTCCAGATCCAGCACCACGCAGGCGATCGTTTCATGCCCGTTTTTCAGGGCGTTGATCGCAGCCTTGCCGTTATCGGCTTCAATTATGCTGTAAGAATCAGAAAGTATTTTTTTAAGCAGAGCACGATTGATAAAAGCGTCATCCACTATAAGAACAGTCTTTGAAGATTCCACTTATCGACACCCCCTTTGTGCGTTATCTGACATTGTAATTATAGCACATCTTTTCTCTCAGTTCAAGCAATTTTTCGTATTGTTTGCACAAAATATATAATTAGTGCAACAAATGTACTCTTTGTACAAATCCGATGCTGCCTTTTTGTTTATTTTCCCTCGTATTTTTTCCGCAGAGTTTCCAGCGCCTTTTTTTCTATCCTTGAAACGTAAGAACGGGATATATCAAGTCTGTCTGCGACCTCACGCTGCGTGAGCGCCCTGCCGTTGTCAAGCCCGTACCTCAGCCTGATTATAGTTCTTTCTCTCTCGTCCAGCTCCGTTTCTATAAACCTGTAAAGCTGCTCGCAGCGGATAACAAGCTCTATCTTGCCGGCAACATCGCTCCCGTCTGAGATAAGGTCGATAAGGCAGAGCTGGTTGCCGTCCTTATCCGAGTCCACGGGATCGTCAAAATGTCTGTCCAGCGCAGATTTTTTCAGGCTGCGAAAGTGCATAAGTATCTCGTTCTCAACGCACCTGCTGCCGTAAGTCGCAAACCTGCATCCCTTGGTGTAGTCAAAAGTCGAGACCGCCTTGATAAGCCCGATAGTACCTATCGAGATCAGGTCCTCCTGATCCTGCGAGGCAGAGTAGTATTTTTTGATAATGTGCGCAACGAGCCTGAGATTGTGTTCTATCAGCTTATCCCTTGCAGCCTTGTCGCCTGCCGCCATAGCCTCAAAGCAGCGCCGTTCCTCCTTAGCCGAAAGCGGCTTTGGGAAAGTCCCCGAGCTGTCAACGTGCAGCGCAAAAAAGAGAAAATTTGAGCATAAAAATTCCAGCAGCTTGAATAGCATATAAATTACCGCCCTTTCTTTTGGCATGGTTAGTAATTTATATTGCACAAAGCTGCCGGATATGTGTTTATTATCAGCCTGTTATCTCAAACGAGTGGCTGTCCTGAACGGGCACCGCCGTGTATTGAGCGCTTGTTATATCAACGAACCTGCCGTTTTGTATCTGCTCGATCATGCGCTCGATGCAGTAAGGCTCGCCCTCAGCTTCCATAACAACGCTGCCGTCGTATTCGTTTTTCACCCAGCCCGAAACTCCGTTTTCTCTTGCAGCGTAAAAGGCACGGTAGCGAAAGCCTACCCCCTGAACGCTCCCCGTGAAAACATACCTTCGCCTGACAATAGCCATTTTACCGCTCCTTTTCCTGATAAACGGGGTATTTGTTCTTATCCTCCTCGGTTATCCTGCGCACGGCTTTGCAAGGGTTGCCGACGGCGACCACACCGCTTGGGATATCCTTTGTAACAACGCTGCCTGCACCTATCACCACATCAGAGCCGATAGTAACGCCCGGCAGCACCGTAACATTTGCGCCGAACCAGACGTTGTCGCCTACCGTTATCGGCAGGGCGATCTCAAGCCCCTGATTGCGCTGCTCGGTGTCGATAGGGTGACCTGCCGTTGAAAAAATGCACCCCGGCGCAATAAAAACGTTGTCCCCGAAGGTCACCTTGTTTCCGTCGAGAATTGTGACATTATGGTTTGTGTAAAAATTATCCCCCACGCTTATGTTGCACCCATAGTCGCAGTAAAACGGCGCAGTTACGACAATGCTGCCCTTTATGCTGCCGAGTATCTCGTGCAAAAGCTCGTTCTGGCGCTTGGTGTCTGAGGGTCTGCACATATTGAAATCATAGCAAAGCTCATTGCATTTCACCCTTGCCTTGTAAAGCTCCTCATCGTAGTTGGCATCGTAAAGAAAACCTGCCTGCGCCTTTTCCCATTCGTTCATAGTAATTTCTCCTTTTTTATGCAATACCCGTGACCTCGTAGCCTGCATCTGTAACAGCCTTTTTAAGCGCCTCAGCCGAAACGCTCTCATCAGCGCTCACATAAGCCTCACCCTTGTCAAGATCGACCTCTGCGCTCGCACCTGTGCCCTCAAGCGCCTTTTTAACGTGTGCAACGCAGTGCTGGCACATCATTCCCTTAATGCTGACAGTATACTTTTTCATCTTTTTATCCTCCTTGTTTTCATTTGTATCCGTAATTATTTCTTTGCTTGTCTGTTCGCCCTGCTGCGCAAGCTGCATCGGCTTGAAACGGCGCAGCCTGAGAGCGTTGAAAACAACGAAAATGCTGCTCATGCTCATCGCAGCCGCACCTATCATCGGGCTTAGCTTCCACCCGAAAGCATGGTAGTAAGCGCCTGCCGCAAGCGGTATCGCAAGCGAGTTGTAAAACAGCGCCCAGAAAAGATTCTGCTTGATGTTTTTGATAACGCTCCTGCTCAGGTCTATCGCCGCAACAACATCGCTCAGGCTGTTTTTCATAAGCACCGCATCAGCGCTTTCTATCGCAATGTCCGTTCCTGCGCCGATAGCTATCCCGACATCAGCCCTTGCAAGTGCAGGCGCATCGTTTATCCCGTCGCCCACCATAGCGACCGTTTTGCCCTGAGCCTGAAGCTGAGCGACCTGCTTGTCCTTGTCCGCAGGCAGCACCTCATATATCACCTTGTCAGCGCCTATCTGCGCAGCTGCACGTTCAGCCGCAGTTTTGTTGTCGCCCGTGAGCAGGATCACTTCAATGCCACGCCTTTTCAGCTCGGCAACAGCCGCCGCACTGTCCGGCTTTACGGTGTCCTCAACATCTATCACGCCCAGTATCTTCTCATCGTTTGCGAAAAGCAGGGGAGTTACGCATTTTCCCATTACCCCGCCAAGCTCATTGCTTTGGCTGAAAACGCCCTGTTCACGCAGAAATCTCTCGTTGCCGGCATAGTATTTCCTGCCGTTTATAACTGCGCTTACGCCCAGCCCTGCGTGAGTTTCAAGTCCGCTGCACTCGTCCTTTTCAATATCATTGCAGTATTCGCAAACGGCTTTTGCAAGCGGATGCTCGCTTCCCGATTCAAGAGAGCAGGCTATCCGCAAAAGCTCGTCCCTGTCCGCACCGAGAGGGAACACCTGCGTAACAAAAGGCTTTCCGCCCGTTACCGTGCCCGTTTTGTCAAGTACCACAGCGTTTGCCGAGTGGAGCGTTTCAAGTGCTTCGCCCGATTTTATAAGGATCCCGTTCTCAGCGCCCTTGCCCGTGCCGACCATTATCGCCACAGGCGTTGCAAGTCCCAGCGCACAGGGACAGGATATCACCAGCACCGAGATAGCGCACGAGAGCGCAAATTCAGCCCCCGAACCGACAACAAGCCATATTATCGCAGTGATAAGCGCTATCGCCATAACTATCGGCACAAAAACGCCCGAGATCTTGTCTGCCATTTTCGCTATCGGAGCCTTTGATGATGAAGCCTCGTCCACAAGAGCGATTATCTTTGAAAGCGTTGTGTCGCTTCCTACCTGCGTTGCACGCACCTTGATAAATCCGCTCTTGCTTATCGTCGCACTTATCACCTTGTCGCCCGTGCCTTTTTCAACGGGTATGCTCTCGCCCGTGATAGCCGACTGGTCAATGCTTGCCTGCCCCGAGATTATAACTCCGTCACACGCAATGCTTTCTCCAGCCTTAACGATAACTATATCGCCCTTTTCAAGCTCCTGTGCATCTATCACTGTCTGCACTCCGTCACGCTCGACCGTTGCGGTTTTTGGAGAAAGCTCCATAAGCTCGGTGATAGCACGGCTCGTTTTGCTCTTTGATCTTGCCTCAAGATACTTTCCCAGGTTGACCAGCGCAAGTATCATCACCGCAGATTCAAAATACAGGTCGTGCATATAGCTGTGAACAATGTGCATCTCATCGTGCGAAATGCCCCAGCTCATGCGGAAAATGCCGAAAATGCCGTAAACTACCGAAGCAGTCGAGCCTACCGCAATAAGCGTGTCCATGTTGGGCGAGCCTTTGAACAGGTTCTTCCAGCCACGAGTGTAATAGCCCGAGTTTATATACGCAACGGGCAAACACAGCAAAAACTGCGCAAACGCATAGCTCACCGCATTTTTTTCACCCTCAAGGAAAGAGGGGAGCGGCAGCGAGACCATGTGCCCCATAGAAACATACATCAGCGGTATCAGAAATACGAAAGACCATATCAGCCGTGACTTCATAGCCTTTTGTGCCTTGTCCGCCGCCGAGCCTGCGTCCTGCTTTGCATTTTCCTTCTGTCCGCCCTTGACGCTTGCGCCGTAGCCTGCTTTTTCGACCGCACTGATTATCCCGTTGTCGTCAACTGCACTGCTGTCGTATTCAACGTTCATGCTGTTGGTCAGCAGGTTCACCTGAACGCTTTGCACGCCGCTCAGGCATTTAACGCTTTTTTCAACCCTTGCGCTGCAAGCAGAACAGGTCATTCCCGTAACATCAAATCTTTGCTTCATAATATTTAATTACCCTTCTAAGCGCAGCTTTCAAGGCGCTGCACAGCCCTTTATCTCATCAGCTTTGAAAGCAGAGATATCATCTCATCTATCTTTTCGTCCTTTTCATCGTCAGTGCGTGCGTTGGCGACGCAGCCCTTGCAGTGTGCAGTGAGCACCTTCAAATTCGCCTTTTTCAGCACCGCCAGCACCGACATTATCTGATTGGAAATATCAACACAATACCTGTCATCCTCGACCATGTTGAGTATCCCGTCTATCTGCCCTCTGGCAGTTTTCAGCAGCGTGCTCACGCTGTTTTTGTCAGCCATCATCCCGATCACCTCCGTGTTGTGTATACCCCCCTCTCCCCCGGGGTGTCTACCGATATGATAGCACATTATCTCCGCTTTGTCAAGAAACTATTGAAAAAACGAAACGTATGGTGTATAATGTATTTGTATTTTGTTTTTACAGGGTAACTTCGCCTCAGCTTTAAAGAACAAATGTTTCACGTGAAACATTTTAAAAGTAATGTTCCATT
>OCTX011843372.1_pt1 | contig 13203 bp, 12 predicted proteins | sample 1539691 | NCBI WGS metagenome assembly OCTX01 (sample SAMN02144231, study PRJEB22623) | gut metagenome | biome: sheep rumen | host: Ovis aries | place: New Zealand
AACATGGCTTGGCAGGTATTCCAGTCACGAATACCGCCAGCCGCTTTGACTTCTACTAAATCGCCGACTGTTTCTTTCATCAGCTTTACATCTTCTACGGTAGCACCTCCGGTACCAAATCCGGTGCTGGTTTTGATAAAGTCAGGCTTTACTTCTTTTGCAATTTCACTTAGTTTTTTAATTTCATCTTTCTCCAAATAACAGTTTTCGAAGATGACCTTGATCTTTACCTGATGATCATGACAAAGCTGTGTCAGCTGATCCATTTCTTTTTGGATATAATCCCAGTTGTGCATTTTTGCCTGTCCTACATCAATTACATAATCGATCTCATCTGCGCCTTGTTCAATGGCATATTTACATTCAAACAACTTTGTTTCCAATCCGCACTGTCCTAATGGAAAACCAATGACCGAACATACTTTTACATCGGAATCTTTTAAGTTCTCTTTGCATGTAGATACCCAACATGCATTTACGCATACGCTGTATGTATGAAGTTCTCTAGCTTCCTGGCATAAGGTATCAATTGTCTCTTTAGTTCCGAATGCCTTTAAGAAAGTGTGGTCAAATTTTTTTGCGATTTCTGATTTTGTGTACATAAGTCCTCCCCTAATCAATGTGTGTGGCAATATAATGGCTGATTTCCAACGGTGAATCCAGATCCACGATTTGATCGATACTTTTTTTCTTGGAGAAAATATCGAGTACATCGTTTAGAATACGAATGTGTTTTGTCTGGTCTTCAGCCGCCAATACTAATATAATTCTAGCATATTTTCCATTTAGAAAACGAACCGGTTTTTTAAAGGTACAAAGACTGACATCCACATGATGAACACCGTTTTCAATGGCAGAATGGGCAAGCACCAGATCATCGGCCAGGAACATATAAAGTCCTTTATATTTTTGATCATTGATAATGGCATTGACATAGTTTTCCGAAATAGATTGATCTTCTAATAAAGGCTTGCAGGAAATACGTAATGCTTCTTCCCAATCAACTTCTCTGGAACATACTTGAATATGATTTGAAGACAGATAATACGATAACGTCTGTCCGAAGTTTCGGTGCAGTACTTTAGGAATCTGAATGCTTGAGTAATATTCCTGCAGACTTTTTTGAAACTTGATCAAATTGGTATGGTTCATATAACTGCTTGCGATTTTTGTAATCTCATCAATCTGCATTTTCGCATGAGGATCGGTGTACATACAATTCCTTAAGATCGTTACTCGATCCTGATCGGTCAAAATAGGATGCACGACAACAAGCTTTTCCTCTTTGGGAAGAATGACCGTCGATATGATGATATCATAACCATGATTTTCATTGTATAAGCTTAATGGCAGGTTACAGATTTCTGTAGCCTGAGGAATCAAAGCTGTGATTTCATTGCGCAGCATATTTCCGGTTCCAATACCATTGGGGCAAATGATCAAAATGCGAAATTCTTTTTTATCATCTTGATTAATGGTTAAAAAAGCACCGAAATGAAGAGTCAGATAAGCCACTTCAGCATCACTGATCATCGTACCGATTTTCTTTTCCAGAACATGACAGGCTCGCTTTGTCAGTTCAAACAATTCTTCATATTCTGTTTTTATATTGTTCAGTAAAGGATTTCCTAATTGAATACCGTATCGATAACGATACAATGATGTTTTTAAATGCGCATTGATCGCATTGATCAGTTCATCTTCCTGTTTAAAATAAGTGTATGAAAGTCTTTCAAACTCCGAAACCAATAATTTAGACATTTCATAGGTTTCTCCTTGTTCTTTGGAAACATTTACCGGAATCGTCTGTAATCGAGAACCTAAAAGATGCAGGGTCACATAGATCTTTTCATTGGTATCTAAAGTGGAAAAGTATTTTTGGACCAGGTTGTATTCTTTGGTCTGTACAATTTCTTCTTCATCCATATCCGCAAAATTTAACGTGTCGTGTTGATTTGGCAAGGTGGCCATAAATAAAGCCAAAGTAGGTAAAATTCCACTGACATATTCAGTATCCAATTCTTCTTCGATACGTCGAAGTTTGGAAAGGACAGGGATGACTTCTTCTTCATATTCTGTGAGTATCTTTCTGTTTTGATAATGGCTTAATATCTGAGGAAACAGCATGAAAAAGATGGCTCTTTTTTTGACAGCCTCTCCTACGATTTCATAACCGGATTTAATATCATAATGTAGTTCAATATTGTATTGTTTTAAAAAGCGGATCACAGCCTTTAAATCGTTAATGATGGTATTGCGGCTGACCTGACACAAGTCGATAAAATCCTCGATGTAAAGCTTTCGGTTCTTACAAATGATTGTACAGATTTCAATGTATTGTCTATCTTCCGGTGTGAAGACTTGAAGGTTGCCCATATCTTGCGAATCCATTTTCTTCTGAATCAAGGAAATGGCCTGGGATGAAACTAATACGCCTTTTCCTCTTTCCTGGATCAGTAATGGAAGATCGTTGTCTGTCAACCATTCATTGATTTTCGTCAAGTCGTAATAAATACTTCTTTTGGAAATATGAAGCTCATCGGCCAGATCCTGTGCTTTGACATATCCTTTGGCATACATGAGTATCTTTAATATTTCCTGACATCTTTTATCCAATGTATAGATAATCGACATAGAATCTTCCTTTCTCTTTAACCGTGTGCGATAAGTTGTTTTGCCTTTCGGTAATAGGGCGTGTTTTTCAAATTATTTCTGGCTTTTCTGGCATAACTTTCTTTTTTTGATGTATTTCCCTGATATCCATATTGCAGAGCCAGTAAATATTGGAGCAAGCCGATATGGAATGCATGATCTTCCCGGTCACTCTTTTTTACAACATCCTTTTCCTTATTGGAAAGCATTTTTTCGATCGTTTCTATATCTTTACTCTCTTTTTCGATCATGATCCGATATAACATACAGTCGTATTCATATTCTTCGGGGTGGTTGGAATCTTTGATCTTTTCCAAAAGAAACTTAGACCATTCTTTATTTTGCGCATCCAGAAAATAAAAGTATGTCTGACTTGCGATCTGATAAGTTTGTCTTTCGGAAAGAGGCTTTTGAAACATCAACTCTACTTGTGCGGCAATTTTCTTATAATCTCCAAGCAAGATATACGCACGAAGAATATTCCAGTTTTGATCATATTCGCTGAAAAGAAGCTTATAGCTTTTAGACCGTAAAATGGAAAGGGCTTTTTGTGCATCTCCTTTTTTCATCTGATTGATAAAACGTGACCAGACAATACTTCGCACGATAAAGGGAATGGCCAGTGCGATAAATAGCAGGGTCACGAAAACAGCCGCTTGCATGGTTGTCATAGAAATTTACACTCCTTTTAACATGTTTAATATTACCAACTCCAAAAAGGGAAAACGAGTACAGATTTTTTCGCATTTCCTAGATTTTTTGTGCAATCAAAATACGAAAATGTTTGTAGAAACAAGGTGCATATATAAGGAAAGTGTTTTATTTTGAAGATATTTGCAACTAATGCATTGCACAAGTTTGGGAAAAAGTTTGGTCTTGTTTTCGCAAGAATCGACATTGATAATTTGGGTAGAAAACAACGACAAAGGTAGGAGAGAAAAGAATGATCACAGATTTGATTCAAGAAAAAAACTGTTTCATGATCGATAGCGTTTCCGATTGGAAAGAAGCTGTCAAAGTAGCCTGCCGGCCGATGATCGAGCAGGGATTCTGTACCGAAGAATATGAAAAAGCCGTGTTTGAGAGTACAGAAAAATTTGGTCCATATTATGTGCTGTGTGAAAATCTGGCGCTGATTCATGCCAGTCTGGCAGCCGGTGTCAACGAGACACAGATGGCGGTGACCGTATTAAAGAAGCCGGTAAAATTTTCGCCGGATGGTTATGATGTCAGAGTGCTTGTGACTTTGGTTGCCAAAGACAGAGTGAGTCATATGGAAGGAATTCAATCCGTAAGCAATATATTTTCAGATCCTGAAAAGGTTCAAAAAATTTTGGACGCACCAAGTACAAAAGAGATATATGACCTGTTTATCTCCAGTACTTGCGAAAATAAATAAGCGTTGAGTAAAGAGGAGGAAAAAGAGATATATGTTAGATTTTGTCATTAACATATTGTCAACCCCGGCCATTTTAGTAGGTCTATTATCATTATTGGGGTTGGCGCTTCAGAGAAAACCCATTGAAGATATCGTTAAGGGAACAGTAAAAACGATCGTTGGGTTTTTAGTACTGAGTGCAGGTTCCAGCTTCCTGCAGACAGGTTCATTGAATGCATTTGGTGATATTTTCAACTATGCGTTCAATATGCAGGGCGTTGTGCCAAACAATGAAGCTATCGTTTCATTAGGATTGCAGGATTTCGCAACAGATACAGCGTATATCATGTGTATCGGTATGATCGCTAATATCGTGATCGCCCGATTCTCCAGATGGCATTACATCTTCTTAACAGGTCACCACACATTGTATATGGCATGTATGTTAGCGGTTATTCTGAATGTCGGTGGTTTAACAGGTGTTCAGTTGTGGATCGGCGGCGGTCTGTTTCTGGGATTTATCATGGCTTTCTCTCCGGCAATTTGTCAGCCTACCATGAAAAAGATCGTCAAAGTCGATGGTTTAGGTTTTGGACACTTTGGTGGAGCCGGTTACTGGTTTGCGGCACAGTGTGGAAAATTGTTTAAAGGCAGCAAATCTAGTGAAGATATCAACTTCCCACAGCGTTTGACATTCTTGCGTGATACAACGGTAGCTATTGGTCTGACCATGGTCGTATTCTTTTTGATCGTTACCGGTATTGCGGTAGGTAAAGGAATCTTGGCCGAAGATCCGGAAGCTTTATTGGCAACTTATACAAACTTAGGCGGATTGTTGAATGTGGGAGCTGAAACACAGACACATTGGGCTGTATGGGCCATCACATCTGGTTTAAGCTTTGCCGGTGGTGTTTATATCATCTTAAGTGGTGTACGTCTGATCGTTGGTGAAATCGTTCCGGCTTTCCGTGGTATTGCGGAAAAACTGGTTCCAGGTGCCATTCCGGCTATCGACTGTCCGGTTGTATTCCCTTATGCACCAAATGCGGTACTGATCGGATTCTTAGTATCTTTCTTAGGTGGTATCGTAGGTTTATTCATTCTGGTATTCATCAACAGTGCCTTTGTCCCGGTGGCATTGATCCTGCCAGGTGTTATTCCACACTTCTTCTGTGGTGCCACAGCCGGTGTATTCGGTAATGCCGAAGGTGGATTGAAGGGTTGTGTATTTGGATCCTTCATGCACGGATTATTGATTACTTTCTTGCCAGCTATCTGTATGCCGGTCATGGGTGCATTGAACTTTGCCAACTGTACATTCTCCGATGCCGACTTTTCATGGATGGGAATCGTATTTGGAAACATCGCACAGTATGTGCAGGGATCTGCCTTGTTGATCGTATGTATCGTTGTATATCTACTGCCTATTATTTATAACTTTGTAGCACCAAAAAAGAAAGAAACTACGGCAGCTGAATAAAAGAAAGAAGGATTGAACTTTATGGAAATCAGAAAAATTATGTGTTGCTGCGGCCAGGGATTGGGAAGCAGTATGATCGTTGGGATGAACGTTGAAAAAGTTCTTCAGAAGCTTGGAATCAAAGGTGTAAGCGTGGAACATACCGCCATCGGAGAAATCACAGAAGGAAGTGCTGATTTGTTTGTGGTCGGAAAAGATTTAGAGCCACAGGTTACACATTTAAAAAATAAGATCATTTTAGACCAGCTGATGGATCTTAACGAAATGGAAACAAAACTCAGAGAAAAATTTGGTCTTTAATCAATCGGAGGGGCTGAAAGCTCCTCCCTTATTCTAACTGAGGAGGATGACATATGAATCAAGAGCAAAAACGAGATTTAGAACTGTTGGCTGCCAGAATACGATTGGATGTGCTTAAAATGCTGCAGCATCGAGGATATGGACATCTGGGAGGCTCTCTTTCTATTGTTGAGCTGATGAGTGTTTTATATGGTAAGCAGCTTCATATAGATCCTAAGAATCCCCAAATGCCAGATCGTGACAGAGTGGTATTGTCCAAAGGTCATGCCGGTCCCGGATGGTATAGTGTATTGGCCGAAAAAGGATATTTTGACCCTTCCTGGCTTTATACATTAAATGAGGGCGGAACGAATCTTCCCAGCCACCCGGATCGTTTAAAAACACCGGGCGTGGATATGACAACCGGGTCATTAGGACAAGGTACAAGCTCGGCCGCCGGAATTGCGACAGGATTAAAATTAAAGGGCTCCAAAGCTTATGTGTATTGTATTGTTGGGGATGGAGAACTTAATGAAGGACAATGTTGGGAAGCTTTCCAATATTTGGCACATTATCGTATGAACCATTGTATCGTGATCATTGATGACAATAAAAAACAATTGGATGGTTATACCAAAGATATTATGAATCCATTTGATATTGCGGAAAAGATGAAAGCGTTTGGCTTCCATGTAGAAACCGCAAAAGGAAATAGCGTTGAAGCAATTGATAAAGCTATCGAAAAAGTCAAACAAGTGCAAGATCAGGCAGTATGTATCGTCTTAGATGCGATCAAGGGAGCCGGAGTGCCTTATTTTGAAAATATGATGGCCAATCATTCGGTTAAATTTAATACGGATGAAATCAATGCGGCTACCAACCAGGCGATTCAAGAGCTGGAAGCATACATTCAAAAGGAGGAAACTTCTCATGTTTAAACGGACAGAAGATCGTACAAAGAAAGGGAAAGAACTGCGTTCTGTTTTTGTCGATACATTGCTTAAACTGATGGAAACCGATGAGAATATTGTCGCCCTCGATGGGGATCTTGGCGGTGCCAGCAAGTTTACCGATATTGCCAAGACTTATTCAGATCGTTTTATTCAATGTGGTATCAGCGAAGCCAATATGGTGGGTATCAGTGCCGGAATGTCAACGGTTGGCTTTAAACCGTTTATGCACACCTTCGGACCTTTTGCGACAAGACGCGTATATGATCAGATTTATTTATCCGGAGCCTATGCCGGAAATACGATCAATATTTATGGTTCTGATCCAGGCTTTTGTGCAGGTCCTAACGGCGGAACGCATACAACATGGGAAGATGTGGCATTGATGCGGGCGATTCCTAATACCATCGTTTGTGATGCCGCGGATGAAGTACAGTTAGCCTGGATCATTGAAGAGTTTGCGAAAAGAAAAGGTGTTCATTATATCCGGGCCAATCGTAAGGCATGCCGCAATGTCTATCAGGAAGGATCTACTTTTGAACTGGGAAAAGGAAATCTTTTACAGAAAGGATCGGATGTACTGATCATAACAGCCGGTCAGATCGTCAGTGATGCCCTGGATTGTGCACAAAGCCTGGAAGGACAAAATCTTTCAGTTTCTGTAATCGATATGTTCTGTATCAAACCATTGGATAAAGACTTGATCATCAAAGAAGCAAAAGGAAAAAAAGCAGTTGTGACCTTTGAAAATCATTCGATTACAGGCGGTTTAGGAAGTGCCGTTGCCGAAGTGCTGGCGGAAAATCAAATCAATGTGTCTTTTAAACGCCATGGTGTAAATGAAAGGTTTGGTCAGGTGGGTACACCGGAATTCCTTCAAAAAGAATTCAAGCTGACAGCACAAGATTTAGAAGAAACAATTCAAACATTGTTACAGTAAGATTGGATCAAAAAATCCAATCTTTTTATAAGGAATAAACATTATAATGTTATGATAATCATGAGGTGAGATCATGAAACTTTCCATCATCAGCGATCAGGTGAGTCAGAATTTAGAAGAGGCTTTAAAAATTATAGTCAAAGAGGGCTATGAATATGTAGAGCTGCATAATGTATTTGGTCATTCTATTGAAACATGTACCAAAGAAGAAGTGGAAATAATCAAACATCTGTTGAATCGATATCATGTCAAAGTATCCAATATTGCCAGTACTCTATTCTTTTTATGTCCTCTGTATCAGGGGGATGAGGTTTCTTTATTTAATCCAGGCTTTTATTCGATACAAGGGGATTTGGCATACCATTTAAAAGTATTGGAGAATGCTTGTTGGATAGCCAACGAATTAGATTGTCCAAAGATTCGTATTTTTCCATTTCGCTGGCCGGATAATCGAAAAGGTCCTTATGGAACCAAACTAGATTTTGAGAAGATCATCGAGAACATTAAAAAAGCTTTGGATATTTCTAAAAAACATCATGTGACATTAATGCTGGAGAATTGTCCCTACTCCCATTTACCAAAAGGAAAAATGACACTACAAGTCGTACAGGAAATCAATGATCCGTATTTAAAGCTGTTATGGGATCCGGCCAACTCTTATCGTGCCATTCGAGAAAATGTGCCTAAAGAATATATGGATTGGAGCCTGGAAGAAGAACTGCTGCATCTATATCCATATATAGGGCATATTCACTTGAAAAACTATCATTATGTTTCCGGGCTTGTAAAACCGTTTGTGCATGTTCCACTATTGAATGGGGATATTGACTATAAAACATTAGTAAAGTCAATACAGGAAACATGTGATTGTATTCTTTCCCTGGAACCGGAAGTGGATACACAGGGAACAATTCAAAGTATGCGACAATTGATACAATTATAATTCTAGACAAGCTCAATTGAAAAAGTAAAATCCATTAAGAATAAGTAAATTCAACGGGAATGAATCGTTTATGGTGAAAAATACAGATTCATTTCCTTTTTATTGAGTTTTCTGTTGTCAGGGGATACTATTTTTATAGAAAATGTATAAAAAGTTTGATTTTTGACCGCATGAAAAGAAAGAATGGAACATACTGTTTTTTTTTGATAGAGTTATTTCCACCTTTGTTGTGCTTTCCAAATAACCGATTTTCTGCAATCCCTCATGGATGTTTAGTGTTTCTTAATTCTGTTTAATTCTTTGATTTTCTGTTTCAAATAGGGACGTTCCTTTTTTCTGTATATTTTATAAAACATCTGTTTGCCGTTCAGATAATCCGGATCGATGTATTCCAGCTCCAGTACGTTTTCGTCCCATAGATTATCGACCAGACAAAGCAGATCACCTTTGTCTTCATACAGGACATATAAATCGAGTGGCATCCCTTCATTTATGAGTTGGATATAGATCCGTATTTTGTTTCTAGACATTCGGGTTGTGTACAGCGCATTCAAAATGGCTCTACTTCTTGTCGTGTGCATCATCATGGTGATTTTCTCCTTTCGATCTGTGGTCGGCAATGAGGGCCGGACTCAGTAGAACATCATCGGGTTCGACATACTGAATATTCCAGGCTTTCAGTGGCACATCGCCGTACAGGAACCGAAACATCGCAAAAGGTGTTTTCCCATTCAGAGAGAACCGGCAGAAATTGTTGATTTGACTAAAAATGCGGTCGATGAGTTTCTGATCGAATCCATCCATGTCGGTTCCCTTGGGAACGATCCTTCTAAAATTGATGTGGTCGTTTTCACAGGCGCCTTTCTGATCCGAACGGTTGGGATCACAGTAAAAGACACGGGGATGGATCTCCGGACTTCCCAGTGCTTCAATGGCGGAAGGATCGCTGAATTCACTGCCGTTATCGACAAGAAGCACATCAAACAGTTTATGGAACAGGTCATGATCCAGAGTATGATACTGCTTGATAAAAAATTCCCTTACACTTCGGGCATCGTTCCGCTTGCGAAGATATCCGAACTGAAATCGAATGTCCGGGAAACACAGAGTGAGGATGCAGCTTCCTCCTTTTCTGCCGATCACCGAGTCCAGCTGGCAGACCCGGCTGTTGGGATGTTTCTCCATATAGGACAGGTAGTCGGTATAGGAACGGCCCTCCCGACAGCGGGCATCGACCTTATGAGTTCTGGATTTGGTTTTTCTGGGTTTTCTCCGTGTGGCACGGGGCAGATCGATTGGTTTTACGTTGAGGATGCCGAGATTGATATAGTTGTACAGGGTGCGAAGAGAACAGTTAAACATGTCTCTGTGAGAAACGAAGACATGATAGGGAGATTGCCTGTTCTTTCCGATGCAGGTCTGTAAAAGGCGGTTCAGATCATCGATCTCCGCCTGTGTCAGATCGACACCTTTTCGGGAGTCCGACAAAGTACGGCTGTATTCGGCATCGGCATCCCTGGCGTAATAAAACTGTTTTTCCAGAGGGCAGCGGTTCCGGATGGAACATCCATTGCAGACATAGGGGGGCTCTGGAAAGCCTGTCACAATGATTTTCCAGAAAATCCGGACAAACAGAATTACAGTTTTGGACACGGCAGCGGCTGCATCGTTCGTCTCTTCGGGCCGTACAGCGGCAGCAGACATGATGACGGTCACAGGATGTGGCATACTGGCAGCAATTGTTGTTTTTACCGTAAGGTCTGGGAGAATTGACGACCGTCCTGTGATTTCGTACTTCTTTGGAAATGGTGGTGCAGTCCCGATGGATCAATGCGGCAATTTTCTTAAAGGAAAGATGACTGCCAAGACAGGATTGAATCTGGATGCGATCATCCAGAGATAAATGAGTAAAAGATTTCATGAGATACCTCCGTTTCACTGGGCAACGATTGTCAAAACAGAGAGATCACAGAACATAAATGATTATTTGGTACAACTTAATGCTACTCTAATTGTATGTATTATGGAATGACTTACTTCTACTGTTTAATAGAAATTACTTTTTCAATTCACCTAATTCTAGACAACATCTTAAAAGATGTTCTTTTTCGTATTTAATTTTGGTATGATTAAGACATGAATAGAAATAAACGTGTATTTTTATATTTATTAGCAATCTTAGTTGTGCTGTCAGTGGGATCAAGCATTGTTTCCGGTGCTATGTATTTTATGCGCCCTAAACAAGAGACTGTGAAGCAGGAAACCGAAACAAAGTCTGAATCGAAAGAAGAAAAAGGCAGTTCATCCTTTACCTTTGCGGGCGTAGGCGATAATTTGATTCATCAGGCTATTTTTTCGCAATATGAAATGGGTGTCACCGATTATGATTTTAATGAAGACTATGCCTTGATGAAGCCTTATATTGAACCGGCCGATCTTTCTTTTATCAATCAGGAAACAATTTGTGCGGGTGAAGAGTTCGGATTAAGTCATTATCCGCAGTTTAACGGCCCGACACAAATCTTGGATGCGGTTGCCAATACAGGATTTGACTGGTTAGCTGCCAGCAGTAATCACAGTTTAGATAAAGGCAGCGATGCCTTACTGGCGGAATTAAACTATCTTCATGAAAACTATCCGGATGTTTCGGTGACAGGAGCATATCGTAGTGAAGAAGAATCTAATCAATACATCGTCCGTGAAGTGAACGGTATCAAGGTAGGCCTTTTAGGCTATACCTATGGTTTGAATGGAATTCCACTGCCAGAAGATATGCCATGGTTAGTGGAATTAATCGATGAAGATCAAATTCAAAAGGATATGGAAGCATTATCGAAAATCAGCGATGTGCAGATCGTCTCCATGCATTGGGGAACGGAATATCATACAGAAATTGAAGCAGATCAACAAGCCTTGGCGCAAAAGATGAATGAGTGGGGCGTTGAAGTTATTATTGGAACACATCCGCATGTCATCAAACCGGCAGAAATCATCCAAGGCGAAAAACAGGATACTTTGTGCTATTATTCTTTAGGAAACTTTTTAAGTGCACAGGATACCAATGAAGGTATGGTTGGCGGTATGGCCAGCTTTACCTTACAGTATGATTTTGATACGCGGGAAACATTATTTAAAAATGTGAAATTTACACCAACGGTGATGTATTATGATCCTGCTTTTACTACTTTTAAAGTGATGACGATCCATGATTACAGTGATGATTATATTCTAACACATTATGTAGCTTCTTTGGGCTATGATATGTCTAAGGCTTGGATTCAAAATTATGTAAAAGGAATCATGGGCTCACCGGAAGGAATCGAGGTGGTAGTTGAATAATGAATCAGAAATTAGTTGCGGAAAATCGTAAAGCACGTCATGAGTACGAGTTGTATGATCGATTTGAAGCCGGCCTTTGTTTAAAGGGAACGGAAATCAAAAGTATTCGAAAAGGAAAAGTACAGTTAAAAGACTCTTATATTAGTTTTTATGGCAACGAGGCTTATATCAAGGGAATGCACATTGCACCGTATGAGCACGGGAATATATTTAATCATGAGGAAACAAGAGATCGAAAACTATTGTTGCATAAAAAAGAGATTTTGAAGTTGGAGCAGTCGGCACGTATAAAAGGCTATACGGTAGTACCTACACGACTGTATTTAAGTAAAGGCTTGGCGAAATTAGAGATTGCTCTGGCTAAGGGTAAAAATCTGCATGATAAACGAGAAGCGCAGAAGAAAAAGGATGCGCAAAAAGAGATTCAGAAGGCCTTGAAGAATGATTATTAGTGCGTTATAATGGCTTTCCTGGGGATGTTTATGGTATTCGATGAGTAAACGTTTGGATATGACCACAGCCACGAAGGACACGTGTAAAAACCACTTAAAATTAATTGCTAAAACTAAACTTGCTAATGTTTTTGGTGTAAACCAGAGCATGGCTTTCGCTGCTTAATTTAATTGCCTACGTTTGGCTTGCAGCCCCAATAGTCTAGGTTCGCTTTCTTATTAGCTATTGCAGGACACATAAAGAAGATAAGATGAAGTAGTGATCCGATACTTCATACGAAAATTTTAGGATCACATCTTAAGATCTTTGTTCTTATCCAAAGCTTAGGATTATTTTGATAAGAAAAGCTGTAAACGTTGTATCGTGGGACTTTGCTTAGACAGGAGTTCGACTCTCCTCATCTCCACCAATAGCTTGTAACTCCTTTATGTAAAGGAGTTTTTTTAATTTTTTATCAAAAATTGCGAAAAAATTGCGAAAATTTGCGAATTTTATTCAATTTTACATGTTTCATCCAATATTTTTTCATGTTTTGTCTCATAGAATCATATATATGTGCATAAGTTTTTCTTAGCTCTGTCACTGTATGTCCTAATCTTTCGGCAATCAAAGAATCATCGATTTTGTTTTTGATCAAAAAAGAAGGTATCAGAATATGGACAAAGATAAAGTAAACCAATCTCTGCTTTTCATGGTGTATATACAAGTCCTATAGCCATTTTTACGGAAGAAGGTAGGATTGAATCTGAAATTAATTATTACAGACGAAGACTCAATGAGTGTAAACCC
>OCTX012281936.1_pt1 | contig 13199 bp, 10 predicted proteins | sample 1539691 | NCBI WGS metagenome assembly OCTX01 (sample SAMN02144231, study PRJEB22623) | gut metagenome | biome: sheep rumen | host: Ovis aries | place: New Zealand
CCGATCCGCAGCAATTGCTCGACCTGCTGAAGAACCTCTCGCAGTATAAGCACACCGTGCTGTACTACGGTCCGATGAGCACCGACGAGTTGAGCCAGGCCCTGAAGCCCCATCTCACGGCCAATGTGGCCAGCGTAGAGCCCCTTGCCAATAAGCCTTACATCCTGCAACCGACACCCGAGAACGAGATTCTGCTGGCTCCCTATGATGCCAAGAACATCTATATGCGGATGATTCACAATGAGCAGAAGGCGTGGAATGCCGACGAGGCTGCCGTCAAGGCCCTCTTCAACGAGTACTATGGCGGCGGCATGAACACCGTGGTGTTCCAGGAACTGCGCGAGGCCCGTGGTCTGGCCTACAACGCCTATGCCGCTTATGTGGAGCCCCGCTTCCAGGATATGCCGGAATATTTCTTCACCCACATCATCACACAGAACGACAAGATGATGGACTGCATACGCCAGTTCCACGTCATCCTCGACACCATCCCCGAGAGCGATGGCTCGTTCCAGATTGCCAAGGATGCCCTCACCAAGCGGCTGGCCAGCCAGCGCACTACTAAGTTCGGTCTGATCAACGCCTGGATCACCGCCAAGGACCGTGGCATCGACTACGACCTCAACGAGCGTATCTACAACGCCCTGCCCGCTCTGACCCTGCAGGACATCGTGCAGTTTGAGAAGGAGCAGGTGGCCGGCAAGACCTACCGCTACGTTATCCTCGGCGATGAGAAGGAACTGGACCTCAGCGGCCTGCAGAAGTACGGCACCATCAAGCGCGTCTCGACTGAGGAAATCTTCGGCTATTAAACAAAGTAATTTCTTTGCGGCAACTAAAAAACGAGGCTCAATACTTGCGAGTCTCGTTTTTTTTTGCTACTTTTGCCCCCAATAATAAAAAAAGTAAATACGATTATGGCAAATCCCGTAGCATTCAAGTACGCCCCGATGTTTCAGATGGGCGAAGACAAGACCGAGTATAGATTGCTTTCGAAAGAAGGCGTCGCCGTTTCTGAGTTTGAGGGCAAGGAAATTGTGAAGGTTTCCCGAGAGGCCCTGACGCTGTTGGCCCAGCAGGCCTTCCACGATGTGGAGTTCATGCTGCGCCGTGAGCACAACCTGCAGGTGGCAAAGATTCTGCAGGACCCCGAGGCCTCTGCGAACGACAAGTATGTAGCCCTGCAGTTCCTCCGCAACGCCGAGGTGGCTGCCCGTGGCATCCTGCCTTTCTGTCAGGACACCGGCACGGCTATCATTCATGGCGAGAAGGGTCAGCAGGTGTGGACGGGCTTTGAGGACGAAGAGGCCCTTTCGCTGGGTGTGTTCAACACCTTCACTCAGGACAACCTGCGCTATTCGCAGAATGCCCCGCTGACGATGTACGACGAGGTGAACACGCGCTGCAACCTGCCCGCCCAGATTGACATCGAGGCCACAGAGGGTGCCGAGTATCGTTTCGTGATGGTGGCCAAGGGTGGCGGTTCGGCCAACAAGACCTATTTCTACCCGATGACCAAAGCGACCATTCAGAACGAGGGCACGCTTATCCCCTTCCTCGTAGAGAAGATGAAGAGCCTGGGCACCGCTGCCTGTCCGCCTTACCACATCGCCTTCGTGATTGGTGGCACCAGTGCCGAGAAGAATCTGCTGACGGTGAAACTCGCCTCTATCAAATACTATGACTCGCTGCCCACCACGGGCGACGAGACGGGCCGCGCCTTCCGCGACATCGACCTGGAGCAGAAACTGCTCGACGAGGCTCATAGGATTGGTCTCGGCGCACAGTTCGGCGGCAAATATCTGGCTCACGACATCCGCGTCATCCGTCTGCCGCGCCACGGTGCCTCTTGCCCCATCGGCATGGGCGTCTCTTGCTCAGCCGACCGCAACATCAAGGCCAAGATCAACCGCGACGGCATCTGGCTGGAGAAGATGGACTCGAACCCCTCGGAACTCATTCCCGCCGAGTATGCGAAAGCCGGCGAAGGTCAGAACACCATCACTATCGACCTGAACGAGGGTATCGATGCTGTGCGAAAGGAGTTGTCGAAGTATCCCGTTTCCACGAGGGTGAACCTGCGTGGCACGATCATCGTGGCTCGCGACATCGCCCATGCCAAACTGAAGGCCCGTATCGATGCCGGCGAGGAGATGCCCGAATACTTCAAGAAATACCCCGTGCTCTATGCCGGACCGGCCAAGACGCCCGAGGGCTATCCCTGCGGTTCGATGGGGCCGACCACGGCCAACCGCATGGACCCCTATGTCGACGAGTTCCAGAGTCTGGGTGCCAGCCTGGTGATGATTGCCAAGGGTAACCGCTCGCAGGTCGTCACCGATGCCTGCAAGAAATATGGCGGCTTCTATCTGGGAAGCATAGGCGGTGTGGCTGCCGTGCTCTCGCAGTCGAGCATCAAGAGCATCGAGTGTGTGGAATATCCTGAACTGGGCATGGAGGCCATCTGGAAGATTGACGTAGAGGACTTCCCCGCCTTCATCCTCGTAGATGACAAAGGCAACGACTTCTTCAAGACGCTGAAACCTTGGACACCATGCGGCAAGTAGTATCCTTTTGTCTTACGGTCGTCTTGTCGCTGCTGGTTGTGGCGACGGCCACGGCGCAAGAGACGTTCCGAGTTGTGCGGGGCGACTGCATCTCCGGTTTGTCGGTCGATGGCGGGGATGCCTCGCTGAACCGTGCGCCGCAGAGTCGCCGTTTGCCGGCAATGAAGACCGACTGGGATCCGGAGCGGGTCTACAAGCAGATGGTGATTCTTGTGGAGTTCAGCGAAGGAACGGAAGACACGTCGGACGATACCAAGTTCAACCGTGATGATGCCCGTGGCGTATATGACCAGATCTTCAACCAGAAAGGTTACAACGAGCGTCAGGGCGTGGGCTGTGTGGCCGACTATTTCCGCGACCAGTCGAATGGCCTGTTCAACCTCTCGTTCGACGTGTTCGGCCCCTATCTGGTCAATCAGAAAGCAAAGTCGTCCAGTTCCAAGAATTTAGGCGCCGGTACCTTCCGCGAGGCTGCTCAAAAGATGATAGCCGCCAATCCCAATCATGACTTCTCTGTCTACGACTGGGATGGTAACGGCACCATCGAACAGGTCATCTTCGTCTATGCCGGACTGGGGGGCAACACGACGGATGGATATATCTGGCCGAATACCGGTTCTTTCACTTCCGTCACCACTCCTGACGGCAAGCGCATCAACAACTATACTGCGAGTGCCGAACATTGGCCCACGACCAAGAAGGCATCGTGTGGCATAGGTACTATCTGCCATGAGTTCAGCCACTCGCTGGGTCTGCCCGACATCTATCCGGCGCATAATACTTCATGGTCGGTGTCCGTTTGCGACGAATGGGATCTGATGGACGGCGGAAACTTCACCAACTACGGCTGGTGCCCGCCCAACTATACGGCATTGGAGAAATACCTCTTGGGATGGCTCTCTTTCGAAGAACTGACCGGGCCGACAACCATCACCGGACTGAAACCGGTCTCTGAGGGCGGCGCGGCCTATCGCATCAAGCATTCTTCCAGCGAGTGGCTGGTGTTGGAGAACCGTCAGTGGACAGGCTGGGATAGTGGTATGCCCGGCAAAGGACTGGTAGTCTATCATGTCTATTACGATGGCAGTGTATGGAGAGGCAATTCGGTGAACGATTCCCAGGAGCATCCGCGCTTTATATTGATGCCGGCCGACAATCTCAACTATAACCAGTGGCGCGACCAAATCGGTGATGAATCGCCTTATGCTGTGTCGGACCATATGAATAATCGCATCCTCAGTACGTCGTCCTATCCCTATGTTACCGATGGCGTGGTTATGAACAATAGGCTCACCGACGACTCTACACCGGCCTCGACGATGTATTTCCCAAATGAGCAAGGCTCTGCTCAACTGGCTAAACCACTGACCAACATCGTGCTGGCCGACGATGGTAGCGTCTCGTTCGACTTCATGGGCGGCGACCCGACCGGCATCAGGGAGGTGGGCATGCTATCCTCAACGCCCGCCGCCGTCTACGACCTCAGCGGTCGTGCTGTGCAGCGGCAGGGGCGTGGCATCTTTGTCATCCGTCAGTCCGACGGTACTGTCAGGAAGGTATTTAAATAAACTTTATATTTATTTTTTCACAAAACAAACTCAACAACTATGAGAGTAATTATTGAACCGAATTATGATTTGATGTCTCAGTGGGCAGCAAATTACGTGGTTGCGAAGATCAATGCTGCCAAGCCGACGGCTGAGAAGCCCTTTGTGCTGGGGCTGCCTACCGGCTCAAGTCCCATTGGCATGTATCGTGGTCTGGTGAAGGCGTATCAAGAAGGGAAGGTGTCTTTCAAAAATGTCGTCACCTTCAACATGGACGAGTATGTCGGCCTGCCTGTGGAGCATCCCGAGAGTTACCACTCGTTTATGTTCTCCAACCTGTTCAACCACATCGACTGCCCGAAGGAGAATATCCACATATTAAACGGCAACGCTCCCGATTTGGCTGCTGAGTGTGCCAACTATGAGAAGGAGATTGAGAAATTCGGAGGTATTGACCTCTTCCTCGGCGGTATCGGTCCCGATGGACATATCGCCTTCAATGAGCCGGGCTCCAGCCTTTGCAGCCGCACCCGCCAGAAGACGCTGACCACCGACACCATCATCGCCAACAGCCGTTTCTTCGAGGGCGACATCAATAAGGTGCCCAAGACGGCCCTGACCGTTGGCGTGGGTACCGTGATGGCTGCCAAGGAGGTGCTTATCATGGTGAACGGTCACGCCAAGTGCCGTGCCCTGCAGGCCGCCGTCGAGGGTAGCGTGAACCACATGTGGACCATCTCGGCCCTGCAGATGCACCCCCACGGCATCATCGTGGCCGACGATGCTGCCTGCGAGGAACTGAAGGTGGGCACCTATCGTTACTTCAAGGACATTGAGCGCGACAACCTCTTATAATACACCTATTATAACAAGAAGAAAGGCGGCCCTGCAAGAGCCGCCTTTCTTTTTTATTACTTGTCGCTGTCGAGGAATCCCTGCTGCTTGAGCGTCTCAAGGAGGGTCTTCGACATCGCTTCGTTGTCGCGCTTGGTGTAGCGTATATCGGTGAAGACCTGTGCGAGTGTCTCCTTGTGGTTGATGTCGACGAAGTGGCGGTTCTCTTCCAACTGCTCCTTATATATATAATAGGTGTCGATATCCTCGGGGGTGTAGTCCTTGTAGGTCTCGTGGTGGACAAAACTCTCCATTGGCAGGCGGTCGGAGAGGGGAGGCTCTTCGGCCGGCCATCCCACGGTCAGCGTGGCAACAGGCATCACCAGCCGGGGCAGGTGCAGCGTGTCGATGATCTGCTGTGGCATGTAGACGGTGGTGCCCAGGTAGCAGTAGCCCAGCCCTTCTTCATCCATCAGGTTGCAGAGTGTCTGTGTGTAGAGCAGGGCGTCGATGGCGGCATTCTGATAGGAGAGGAAATTGTCGTAGCCTGGCTCGGCGTTGCGGCAGCGTGCCCACCGGCTGGTGCGGTTGAAGTCGGCACAGATGGTGAGCACCACCGGGGCCTGTGTCACCATTGGCTGGTTGAAATGGGCAGGTGCCAGGCGTTCCTTCATCTCCTGCGACCGTGTGACGACAACGCTGTAGAGTTGCAGGTTGCCCATGGTCTGGGTGCGTGCCGCCTCGTTCATCAGTCGGTTGAGTAGTTCGTCGCTGACATCGCTGTCGGCATATCTCCGGATGCTCCGGCGCTTCAATAGGTTCTTCATTTTATCATTATTATTTTTCTGTTCTTATTACCGGGGGCAATGATGAGGAGCAAGAAACAACTTAGAAGTCTTTTCATAATCATTGCATATTGAGTGCAAAGGTAGTCATTTTATTTGAGATGGAAAAATTTATGCTCCTTTAACGCTTGGTTTCCAATATTTTTTTGTACTTTTGCAAACATATTCTATTTATTTAATACATAAAGTCAAAAACATTCTATGGGATTAATTGAACAAATCATTGCGCGTGCCAAGAGTAACAAGCAGCGCATCGTTCTCCCCGAGGCTGAGGAGGAACGTACCCTGACTGCCGCCGACCGTGTGCTGGCAGACGACATCGCCGACCTGATTCTGATTGGTAACCCCGAAAAGGTGCATGCCTTGGCTAAGGAGAAGGGGCTGACCCATATCGACAAGGCTACGCTCATCGACCCGCTGAACTGCGAGAAGAGCGAGGAGTATGCCCAGTTGCTCACCAAACTGCGTGAGAAGAAGGGCATGACCATCGAGAAGGCCCGTGAACTGGTGAAGGACCCTCTCTACCTGGGGTGTATGATTATCAAGACCGAGGGTGCCGACGGTCAGATTTCCGGTGCGCTGTCTACCACCGGCGAGACGCTCCGTCCCGCCCTGCAGATCATCAAGTGTGCCCCCGGCATCTCTTGTGTCAGCGGTGCCATGCTGATGATTACCGACAAGCCCGAGTATGGCGAGAACGGCGTGCTCGTGTTCGGCGATGTGGCCGTCACTCCGATGCCCGATGCCAACCAGTTGTCGCAGATTGCTGTCTGCACGGCTCAGACCGCCCGTTCGGTGGCCGGTTTTCAGGATCCCCGTGTGGCCATGCTGAGTTTCTCTACCAAGGGCAGCGCCTCCCACGAGGTGGTCGACAAGGTGGTTGAGGCCACGAAACTGGCCAAGGCTCTCGACCCGAACCTGAAGATCGACGGCGAGTTGCAGGCCGATGCCGCCCTCGTGCCCTCCGTTGGCAGCAAGAAGGCTCCCGGTTCTGATATTGCCGGCAAGGCCAACGTGCTGGTGATGCCGTGTCTGGAGGTGGGCAATATCGCCTACAAACTGGTGCAGCGTCTGGCCGGTGCCATCGCCATCGGTCCCATCCTGCAGGGTATCGCCCGTCCTGTGAACGACCTCTCTCGCGGCTGCTCTGTCGAGGACATCTACTACCTCGTCGCCATCACCGCCTGCCAGGCTATGGACGCTAAAAAGTGAAGATAATCTGTACAGAAATCATTTGAAGTAATTTAGGACAGGAATTATTTAAGGTAATTAGGACAGAAATTATTATAATTAGTATAATTTCTTTATGACACGCTCGGAGTATAAGAGCATCTACGATGTGGTCGGAGCCGCTCAGGAAGTGCACAAGACGCTGGGGCGGGGATTGGCTGAGCCAATCTACCAGGAGGCGATGGCCATCGAGATGAAGGAGCGCGGCATGACGTTTGAACGTGAGAAGCAGTTGAATCTTTATTATAAGGATCATCTCATGGAGAAAACCTACTTTGCCGACTTCTACTATCAGGGCGTGATTGTAGAACTGAAAGCGGTCGAGTCGATAGCATCTGAGCACCGTTCGCAGTTGTTCAACTATATGCGGATCACCCATGTTGACCGCGGTGTGCTGATAAACTTCTGCGAGAAAAGTCTACGGGCGGAGCGCTATTTGTATATCCCGGAAAGAGACCGGTATGTCCTGCTGACTCAAGCCAACTATAAGTTCTATATCGGCGAAAAATTATAATAATTATAATAATTTCTGTCCCTTAAAAAGCAAAGACAATGAAAATTTTAGTTCTTAACTGTGGAAGTAGTTCTATCAAGTACGCACTGTACAACATGGACGATAAGAGCGTGATGACCAGCGGCGGTGCAGAGCGTGTGGGCCTCGACGGCGCTTTCGTCAAGGTGAAACTGGCCAATGGCGAGAAGAAGCAGATCATGCACGACATCCCCGAGCATACCGAGGGCGTGAAGTTCATCTTCTCTCTGCTGACTGACCCCGAGATTGGTGTCATCAAGGACCTGAAGGAAATCGATGCCGTGGGTCATCGCATGGTGCACGGCGGCGAGAAGTTCAACAAGAGCGTGTTGCTCACCGACGAGGTGCTTCAGGCTTTCGAGGCCGTCAGCGACCTGGCTCCCCTGCACAACCCCGCCAACCTGAAGGGCGTGAATGCCGTGAAGGAACTCATGCCCGGTCTGCCTCAGGTGGGCGTCTTCGATACCGCTTTCCATCAGACCATGCCCGCCAAGGCCTATATGTATGCCATCCCCTACGAACTCTATGAGAAGTACGGCGTGCGCCGCTATGGCTTCCACGGCACCAGCCACCGTTATGTGTCGGCCCGTGCCTTGCAGTTCCTGGGCATGAAGGCCGAGGGCTCGAAGGTTATCACCTGCCATGTGGGCAATGGCGGTTCTATCGCTGCTGTCGTCGATGGCAAGTGCGTCGATACATCTATGGGCCTCACCCCGCTGGAGGGTCTCGTGATGGGCACTCGTTCGGGCGACATCGACGGCGGTGCCATCACGTTCATCGAGAAGAAACTGGGCCTCGATGCCGACGGCATGTCGAACCTGCTCAACAAGAAGAGCGGTGTGGCCGGTATCACCGGTGGCTCCAGCGATATGCGCGACGTGGAGAATGCCGCCAAGGCCGGCGATGCCCGTGCTAAGTTGGCTCAGGACATGTATTTCTACCGCATCAAGAAGTACATCGGTGCCTATGCTGCCGCTATGGGTGGCGTCGATGTTATCGTCTTCACCGCCGGTGTCGGCGAAAACCAGGTCAGCATGCGCTCTGAGGTCTGCAAGGGTCTGGAGTTCCTGGGCGTGAAGTTCGACGAGCAGAAGAACCAGGTGCGCGGCGAAGAGGCCGTCATCTCTGCCGACGACTCGAAGGTGAAGGTGGTCGTCATCCCCACCGACGAGGAACTGATGATTGCCACCGACACGATGAACCTGCTGTAAGCATAAGGTTAACTAAAAAATGCTACCGTTCCAATTGGGGCGGTAGCATTTTTTTATACTTGGCTTTCGCCCTCGATGTACTGTTGCATGAAGAAATGCTCGCCGTCGTAGACCACATACGAGAAGTGGTTGATCCAGTCGCCCAGGATGACGACGCGCGCCTTCTTCGTCAGTTGCAGGTCCACCTCGATGTGGCGGTGGCCATAGATGAAGTAGTCCACATTCGAGTGGTACTGTATGTATCGCTTCGTATATAATATAAGGTGTTCGCGGTTCTCGCCCATGTAGGGCGGCTCCTCGCCGTTAGGGCGCTTCAAGCGCGAATGCTTGGCCCAGTTCAGCCCGAACCACATGCCCCAGCGGGGATGCAGGGCCGAGAAGGCCAACTGTGCCAGCGGACTGTGGAAGATGCTCTGTATGAACTTGAACTTGCGGTCAGGGTCGCCCAGTCCGTCGCCGTGGGCCAGATAGAACACCTTGCCGTAGATCTCCACCGTCTGCGGCTTCTTGTGCAGTATGACGCCACACTCCTTCTCCAGATAGTCGTAGGCCCAGATGTCGTGGTTGCCCGTGAAATAGTGCACCTCGACACCCATGTCGGTCAGTTCCGACAGTTTGCCCAGAAACCGGGTGAAACCACGCGGCACCACATACTTGTATTCATACCAGAAGTCGAACATGTCGCCCAGCAGATAGACGGCTGCAGCCTTCTCCTTGATGTCGTCAAGAAAGCGTACCAGCCGGCGCTCCTGCATCCGTTGATGGGGAACGGCCAGCGAGCCGAGGTGGGCGTCGGATAAGAAATAAACTGCTTTCATCACTGCAAAAGTAATACATTAAATCGGACTTACAAAATTTATCGTCTCTTTTTTTTCTTCATTTCCTTTGGCGTTTCGGGATTTTTGTGTACTTTTGCATCGGAGTTTTCTGCACGAGGCAGACACACGCCGGCCTAATGAGGCTATCGCAGCAGAGGTAGTAAAGAGAATAGTTATGGGTAAGTTTATCAATCCTTTTACAGATGTGGGGTTCAAGATCCTCTTCGGACAGGAGTTCTCCAAACCCCGTCTGCTCGACTTCCTGAACACGCTGTTGGAGGGCGAACGCTCCATCACCGACCTATCGTTCCTGGACAAGGAGCAGCCGGCCATCTTCGATGGCGACCGCTCGCCCATCTACGACATTCTCTGCGAGACGGCCGACGGTGAGAAGATCATCGTCGAGATGCAGAACCGTGAGCACCCCAACTACAAGGAGCGCATGGTTTACTATGCTGCCGAGGCCATCGTCCGTCAGGGCGAGAAAGGCGAGACTTGGGGCTACGATGTAAAAGCGGTCTACCTGGTGGCCTTCACTAATTTCGTGATGTCAGGCTATGCCGGACAGTTGCGCATCGACGTGGGGCTGACAGACCGCGAAGGACGGCCCTTCACCGGCAAACTGAGGCTGATATGCCTGCAGATGCCCTGCTTCACGAAGGAGGCTGAGGCGTGTGAAAATCATTTTGAACGTTGGATGTATATACTGAAGAATATGGAGATACTGGATAGAATGCCGTGGGCGGCGCAGAATGCCGTGTTCCAGCGCCTGGCCGAAGTGGCCGAGGTGAGCAAGTTGTCGAAGGAAGAACGCTTGCAGTACGACCATGCCCTGAAGCGTTACCGCGACACGGTGAACGCCATGACGGGAGCGGAACAGAAGGGACGTGCTGAGGGACGTGCTGAGGGACGTGCTGAGGGACGTGCCGAGGGACGTGCTGAGGGACGTGCAGAGGGACGTGCAGAGGAGCGTATGATAATAGCCAATAAACTGAAGGCCATTGGAATGTCGGTAGCCGACATCGTCAATGCCACAGGTTTGACGGCCGAGGAGATCGCTTCGCTGTAGCGGCTCGCTGTTGGCAGAAATTGCCGGAAATTGACATAAATCAAAAATAAATCCCGGAATGCTTTGGCGTTTCGGGTTTTTTGTGTACTTTTGCATCGGAATTTTCTGCACGAGGCAGACACACGCCGTATCGCAGCGGGAATAATCCCCTGTAGGTCAGAGACATAGAGATGCCGGGCGGAGCGGCGGCTCCAAAGACATCGCTGGTAAAAAACGAAGATGCAGACGGTATAGCAAAGAAACATTTAACACCTAATAAATTATTATTCTAACTAACAAAACAAAAAAATGAAAAAACTAAGTTTACTAACAAAATCGCTCCTCGTAGTGGCTGGACTGCTGATGGGGACAATGAGTGCGTGGGCGGATGTCGAAGAAACTGTTGTCGTCAATTGTAATTTTGACAATGGTGAGACGTTGTTTACTGATGCAAGTCGAATGACTATAACCAATGACAACAATGTAAAGTTCACCTGTGCTGGTAATTCCCAGAATGGTTACTCTCTTGCTACGTACAATTTCTCTTCTGCTATTGGAACTGATGCTACGGCTGTCAAGATTGAGTTCTTGTTCTGGATTCCAAACGAGAATGCTGCTTACCGTAGATTCTTTACTGTAGGTCAGGCAGACTTGCGTACAGGATTTGGTAAGACTTCGTATTCAACAGCAGGCTCTATGTTTGCCTTTGGTTTGGCTCGTAACAGTAGCGCTAATTATTTCAGCATTAATGGTGCCTCTACAACGGCTGCTGCATCCGCTGGCTCAGTACTCGGAGCATGGGCACGTGCTGAAATCTATGTAGACCATACTTCAAAGAAAGTTAACTACAAAATTACCAATGTAGAAAACACAACGACCTATTATAGCGCAGATAATGTCGCCTTTGTTGACGGTTCTGCTTCTTATTGCAATCAGTTAGACTTCTTTGATTGCCAAAACAACATAATATCCTACCTCGACAACCTGGTGATTACCAAATATGTTGACAGTAGCAAAATCAATTATACGCTTAATGCTGTTGATGAAGAGGACAATGTATTGACGACTCTTTCGTCAGGTTGGGCAACGTCAGGTGATGAAGTACCTTATAGTAAGTATCTCTATGCCAACGGTATGTGGTATGAAACATCCAGCCCCTATGTTAAGGCAATAACATCTGCAGACAACAAGGTAGTCTATGCCCCGTCAAAAATTGCCTATTTCTATGAGTTTGAAACACTTTCGCGTAGTGGTGGCAGTGCTACTGTTACAGAAACAGGAACTGCTTATTCAAATAATACTGTTGGACGAATTGCAAATAGTAAATCCGCATACGCAACATTATCTACTCCTGCTCTTTCCGCAGGTAAATACACCTTAAGCATGCCATATTTTTGTGGAAATAGTATAAGTGATGAAGATAAAATATATGTTTATGTAACTTCCGATATCAGTTCTTTGGGTGAGCCAGTAGAGACTTTTGATATTCAGAAGAGGAATGACGGTAATTTCACTGGTGAGATTACTGTTCCAGAAGGAAATTACGTTGCATTCCAAGGAGCGAAATCATTTAGTCATAACAGCAAGGCTCGTATCGACTACATTACCCTTACTCCCGCTCCAATAGAAGGCACCATCGCTACCAGCGGCTACTCTTCGTTGGCAAGCAAGTATGTGCTTGACTTTAAAGGTGCTACTGTAAGTACCGGAACGCTGACAGCCTATGTCGTAAGCAGCATCACCAAGGATGCTGTCACCTTGACCAGCGTCGACGAGTTGCCTGCTAACCAGGGCGTGATATTGAAGGGTACGCCTGGTGCCACCTATTCTATTCCTGTGAAGGCTACAGCCGCTGCACCCGCTACCAACCTGCTGAAGGCTGCCGTCACGGCCACCGACATCACCGCCAACCAGACTTACATCCTGCAGGGCGGCAAGTTCTGCCTGGTGACAGAGGCCAGCACCGTTCCAGCCGGCAAGGCTTATCTGCTGGCTAGCGACGTGCCCGCTACTGCCCGTGCACTGGACTTCGCCTTTGGCGACGGGACGACAGGCATCAATTCGGTTCAGGGTTCAGGGTTAAAGGTTAATGGCTCTGAGAACTTCTACAACCTGCAGGGTCAGCGAGTGGCTCAGCCCGGAAAGGGCCTATATATTGTGAATGGCAAGAAGGTGATTGTGAAGTAAAGCACTTTATTCCAATTTGTGAAGGAATTATTCCAATTATTCAAATTCGTTTCAAAAAAGACTATAACAATGAAAAAGACATATCAGAATCCGGAAATAAAGATCGTCAAGATAGAAACCACGCAAATGATTGCGGCTTCGGAGCAGATGGGCTTTGGCACAAGTGTAACCACGGCCACAAGTGCAGATTCGCGCCAAAGTTACGACTTCTGGTACGACGAGGAGGAAGACGAGTATTAATCCTCTGAACCGAAGAGTATGACGAGGAGTAAGACAACTCCTCAGAACCGATGAATATGACGAGGAGCGACCTCCTCTGAATCCTAAGGCGACCAGTCCGTGAGGACCGGTCGCCTTAGTTGCTGTGTGGAATCGAATTG
>OCTX012257090.1_pt1 | contig 13198 bp, 3 predicted proteins | sample 1539691 | NCBI WGS metagenome assembly OCTX01 (sample SAMN02144231, study PRJEB22623) | gut metagenome | biome: sheep rumen | host: Ovis aries | place: New Zealand
AATAAGTGATACCATTGATATTATATTCAATTATCGTGATATTGCAGAACAATACAAGTATTTGAATAAGAATGACAGCAGTATATATTTCTACCAATTGGCACTTAAATATGCAAATGATTATGGAGAAATAAATAGGATTACAGAATTAAACTCACAGATAGCCAGATACTTTAAAGATTTAGGTCAATATCAAATAGCAAGGAAGTATATGCAACCTGCTATAGACAATTTTGATTCTGTTAATATAAGTAGCACCTATTCAATTTTATCTGATATATACAAAAACACAAATAAGTTTGATTCAGCTTTTATTTATTATAACAAACTCCTGCAATATGGAAACATATATGGAAAATTTAATGCATATAAGGGATTATGCGAATTACGATTAAGAAAAGGGGATGTTGAATCTGCTTACGACTATTTCCAACAATACAAACTGCTTGACGACTCTATCCAAAAGCGAGATAAAGCCGAGACCGTCGCCCGTATGCATGCTGCCTACAACTACCAAAAGCATGAACGGGAAACAGCACGGCTAAAAGTTGCTAATGCCCAAAAAGAGAAGATGATCGTCATTTCGGGCTTTGTTATTGCCTTTCTAGCAGGAATAATATACGTTCTTATCTATCGAAATAATCAGAACAAATTGCGGAATGCCCGCCAGCAGCAATTGTTGAGAGAAATACAGAGCTCCCTTGAGAATGAACACATAGTTCAGGAAAAAAGAAGTAACATCCAAGAAGAGTCATTGGCAGCATTCAAGAGAACAAACATTTATAAGACTTTTCTTCTCTTATCTCAGACTCAAGACCGAAATGTTAGCAAAATAGAGTGGGATGACTTTTCCCAAGAATTCAACAACTACTTCCCAGACTTTAGACTTAAGTTGTCAGGCATGTTTAATTTGTCAACTAAACAGTATCGAGTCTGTATGTTGCGCAAATCCGGTTTTGGCACTACCGCCATCTGCCATCTTGCTTGCTATGAAAAGATCTCTGTATACAGTATTTATAAGCGCCTATATTTTCAAGCAACTGGAAAGAAAGGAAGCACAGCAGATTTTGACAATCTTTTGAAAGCATTATAATCTTCCATTATCAACGGTGTACATTCTTTTTTGTACATCGTTTCGTACTCTTTTTCTTACCAATAGTCATTTGCATACCTTTTTGCATACCCTGAATTCTTGTTCGGAGTATGCTTTTATCGTATTTTTGCAGCAACAAACTCTAAATTATTTATCTTATGAAAAATCAAGTTTTAATGTTATTGGCATTGTTTGCCATGGTATCAATGACAGCTTCTGCTGACCAGAATTGGGGTGGGTATTTCATTAATAATCCTACCTTCGTACAATTGTTCTACATGGATAATGGAAATCATGGAGATCGCCCCATCGATCATCGTGATCAGGAACAGCTTCCCGAGTTTGCATACGAGGGCAATACATTTGTACTTGCAGTTCCATATGAGTTAGAGGATGTGACCATCGTTATCCGCGACGAAGATGGTATCGTACTATATTATAATACGGTGTCCTCCATTACCGACTACTACATGTTCCAACTCTCTAACGATGTCATCGCCGACATGTTCTCTATCGAACTTTACTATGGTGACTATCACTTATATGGTGAATTCTAAGGAGATTGTTAATTGATTTGTAATTCTGTGGAATTACTGACATTTGTATTGGATATGAGAAGTTTTTTAACATCATTAGTAGCTTTGTTCTTTCACAGTGTCATCCTTTATGCCCAGTCCCCAGGTGGTGTAGAAGGGACTGTAGCATGGATGATACCAGAGCCGATGACTACTAATCTGGGAGGTCAGTATCACTGGGTAGACCATTCGGGAGATTCTATCAGGGCATATCGTCGCGTCACGGCAACCGATTCCCTAGAATTTCAACAGCCTGCCGACAGTCTGTTTTTTCTGAACTTCCATCCAGCACTGAGCCTTTCTGCCGACACAGCGTTTTTCGTGCTTCCACAGACGTCCCTGGGACAATACACTGTGATTGGTGTCTTTGCTCCCAGGGACGCACAATCCTCCCAGCAATTGCTTCGGTTGCCCCGCGATGGATATGAAACATCATCCCTATTTCAAAGAGCATTCTCGCATGACTCGGACACACTGTTTCTAAGTTCATATTTTATTGATCGGCCACGCATCGTAACCCTTATGCGTAGCAATACCCCTCCCGCACATTCCACATGGGGTCACGACGGGGATAGAGGAAGTCATCTTGTCCTCGGTAGCCTCCTGTCAGGAAATGGAGAGCACTTTTATGGTTATTGTGCTGAGCTTATTGTTTTCAACAGGATGTTGAACTATCTAGAAAGATGCCAGATAGAGACATATCTTGCGCTGAAATACGGAATTACCCAAAGCAACTCTTACTTTGATAGAGAAGGAAACCAACTGTGGTCCAAAGGCTCGTGGTTTGCAACGACCTTCAATAATCGGATGATGGGCATCATGTGCGATTCTGTCAGCAACTTCTGCCAGACAGTTACTACCACCTCCGACTATCCTTTTCATACTGTATCTGTTGAAAATAGCTCCAATTATTCCAACAGTCCGACCGGCCAGCCTACCGATAACCGCCTTCTTGTCTTGGGGCTTGAGGACGGAGAACAGCTTACTGACGGAGAATATGCCATTTTTGGCGACAATAGTAACTCATACCTTCTATCTACCACCGACAGCACGTGGTTTGTCATGCATCGTGCCTGGCTTGCCCGAACCAATTCCCCATCCCTTTACAAGGCAGAGCTCAGCTACAAGTACATACCCGATTTCAAACCCTATCGTGCCAACCGTTCTTTCCTTGTCATCAGTTCAGTTGACACAACACATGTAACACCAACCTCAGATATCTTAATCCGTAGCACTGAGTTTGATGCTGAAAGACAGAAAATCATCTTCCACAATATTCCTCTGGATGTTGACGGAAACAGAAAGGATCTTATCTCATTTGCATACTCAAACGGGTTTCTGACTGAAGTGGATGTGGAGAATGCCACATGTCAGAACTCCATAGAACAGAATGACGGACGTCTGTCTGTCAACGTCACATGTGGCACACCCTCTTATGAGTATTTCCTGTATAACACGTCTGACACTGTCAAATCTGGTCGTGTTGGCACAGACAGCTTTGTCATCGACAGTATTGCAAGCGGTTTCTATCATCTTTCACTTCGACAGGCAGCATCAACCGGCATATACACTGGCTCAAGCTCCTTTTCCGGCCCCATAACCTACAATGTATCCGACTTCACATTGCAACGCAGGTTCTCATGGTGCGTAAATGATACGGCATCTCATTATAATATCACTATCAGCTATGGAAGCCAAAACCTTGCAACCATACAGATAAATGACAGAACCTTGTCAGTCGGCAATACATCATTTACAAACCTGACAAAAGGCGACTCCATCGTTACGACCATCGGCTCTGGCCTATTAAAAGTGATTGTGAGAGGAAATGTCTTATACTCTAAAAGTGTTGGCTCGTATAGTGCTCTTAAGTTCAGCGTGTCTGATATAGGCCCCCGTTCATCAATCGCTGACTTGCGGTATAACGGCAGTCCTATGTCTTTTTCCAGCCCTTCCGATGATGTCCTGATAGAACAGAATATGGAAAAGACGCGTCTTTACTCAGTAAAAATCGGCAGTGAGTGCGGTTCGCCTTACCATTTTGCAACTCTTGTCTCAGGTGGCAGCAATGCCAAGCCATTCCTTGATGTTGATGGCATATCAGGCATAGAGGATTTGGATTTGAAAGATGCCAATTACGAAACACCCCTGCAGGTAGCCGGTGTTTCTCCCAATGGTAGGGATTTCCGTGCCCGTCTTGTCAAGGTGTCTTCCATAGGAGCCATGTTGTTGGTCTATGACACGGCAGGCCGTCTTCTCTCCCGTAGTTATTTCTCGCAAGAGGGTACGGCAGACTTCTCGTTACCCTATGCAGGCGTATTCCTTGTGAGGGCCCTCACAGAGAGTGGAGAGTACACAGAAAAAATAACCGTTAAATAATCGACATTCCTCATAACTGACCATTTTAATCGACACACGATGAAGCAATATAGAAAATCCCCCGTTGTCTTCCTGCTGCTGGCAGTATTTTCAGCCAGTCTTGCATGGAATAGCCGGCAAGGCGTTTATACTGGCGACGATGAACCAAAAACTCCTTCCGATACCACGAAAAATCGTAAGGAGAGAAGGACGCGAACAGATGCAGGCATCCCTCTTGATGCTTTTGCCCTAAACGATCCTGATGCTCCTAAAGGCTTCGTCCCGACAATAATGAAAGATCTTCAGGCTGCCGACCCTACCTCCAAGCTTGGCATCATTGCACCTCCTAAAGCCAATAGTGCCGGAACGGCATCCCTGGAATATACTCTTGAGATGCCTCCTGCCCGCAATGGCATGCAGCCCTCTGTTATCATCAGCTATAACAGCGACGGCGGTAGTGGCTGGCTTGGCGAGGGCTGGGACATTCATATACCAGCCATCACGGTTGATACTCGCTGGGGTGTGCCTCGCTATGACAGTGGCAATGAGACTGAGACTTATCTGATGGATGGTCAGATGCTCTCCTTTACGGGCAGCGACGGGAAAATGCATGTCGCCCATCGCGGAGATGTCGAGCTGCGCGATTCAGCTCGTCAGTTCTTCCCACGCCGTGAGGCTGCTTTCAGTACCATTATACGACATGGTTCCTCCCCTTCCGACTATTGGTGGGAGGTGAAAGACCGTCGTGGTACGCGGTATGTCTATGGCGGCAGTGAGAACAGCCGCCTTTATGGCACCTTCAGGGGAACAGATGGTCAGGAGAGAACCGTCATTGCTGAATGGCGTCTCTCGGAGGTGAAAGAGATACACGGCGACTACATGCGCTACTATTATCGGCATGCTCAGGAAAGTGCCTTCCCCTCCCTCAGTTGCAACACCCTCTATCTCAGTCGCATTGAAGCAGGACACAAGGAAAGGCCCTTACCCCATACTATCGTAACATTCACAAGTCAGAGTACGAAGACTGTAAAACGCAACCATGCCCGTTATGGCTTCCTGACATCCTCCGATGAACTGCTAGACTCTATCAAGGTGAACTTTCTCGGAAGACCTCTTCGCAGCTATGTGTTTAGCTATGCTGATGGAGCTTTCAGCCGCAAGCTGTTGGCCTCTGTCAGTCAGTGTGACCAAGCAGGAACCGTCGTAGCCAGCCATCATTTTGATTATCACAATCAAGTATCTCCCCTTAATGGCAGTAATGATAGCCTGTATATCTTTGGCAGAAAAGACACCCTGAACACCTTCACCGACATTCCTGGCAATTTCCTGTCCGGCCTGGCTGGACACGGAAAGCCCACGGCCCTCGGTGGCAATAAGGGTACTGCATACGGAGGTGCTGCCTATGTTGGTGTGGGTACCGGCTTTGGAATCGACAAATTACTTACTGCTGGCGCTTCTGTCAGTTATGGTCAGAACCAAACGGACGGTATTTCCACCCTTGCCGATCTCAACGGCGACGGTCTTCCAGACAAGGTTTTCTTGAAGGACGGTAATCTCTGCTGTCGTCCACAGGTCGTTGTCAATGGAGTTACCTCCTTCGGGGATACAATCCGTGTCAACAGGAGTAGTTTTGCAAAGACGAAGACCATCAACTACGGAGCTGGCGTTAAGGCTCATGGGATACTGCCAAAAGTCAGTGCCGGCCTCGACTATGGCCATACGAAATCTGAGACGAAGGTGTACTTCTCCGATGTCAATGGTGACGGTCTGGCCGACCTTGTGGAGAACGGTCGTGTCTGGTTCAACAATCTTTCTGATGGCAGGCCTGTATTTACCCAGAGCAGCAATGACACTCCGAATCCGCTTAGTGGCATTGCCGTCGTGGACACCGTGGGGGCATGGGAGGAGATGAAGTCCGAACGTGACAGTCTGTTAAAATACTCCCCCATGCAGGATGTCGTCCGAATGTGGCGCGCCCCACGCACTGGCTATGTATCGGTCAAGAACAACATTCAGTTGTTGGATGTCTCTTCAGATGACGACAGTGCGCCTGACGGTATCGTTGCTAAGGTTCAGTTGAATGGAGCACTTAAAAGGACAATTACAAAAGGGGCGACCAACCACACCAATACACAAACCACGAACACGTACCATGTGGATGCAGGTGACGTCCTTTACTTTCGCCTACAGTCAGGAGTGAATCTGCTGAGCAACGGCTCGTGCGACCGTGTGTTATGGCCTGTGACCATCACTTATACCAGTGGGGACACCATTACCGATGCCAACGGCTACAATAACCGCATTTTCAAGTCATCTCAAGGAAATATAGTATCCTCACGCATACAGTTTCCCGTACCTGACGGGATAACGAGTGTGATAGTTGGGGGGCACTTCAGGAAGCCAGTGACCACAGACGATATCCAACTACGCGTCTATACCACAGGCGACATCAGCAGTTCCCGTACCCCCTCTGGTTCGTTGATACGGTACTGGAATACTGCCTATAACGGAACGGTCAGCATCCCCATCTCTTCATCGGCTCAGCTCGACTATGTGGAATGCGAGGTCTATTCCACCTCCAATGTGGCATGGGAGGACGTAAAATGGATTCCTGAGATTACCTTTGTCTCTGGTACGGATTCAACCACGATGACGATACCAGCCCTTAGCCATGTCTATGTTGATGAAAGGGCACGGGGGTATGTCTATAGTTCTTCTGTCAGGGATACCGTATATGTCATACCTTACATTCCTTCTGGCCAGTCACCCCACTTTACGCTGACGGTCAAGAAGAGAAACACCCTTGTCTACAAGAAAGTGTATCCCAGTCAAATGGCGAATGTTCCCGTAATCATAGAGCCAAATACACCTTATCATATTACTATCTCGTGCGACGAAGCAAATGCGACGATTCTCGGCAACCAACCTATGGTAAGTATCGGCCCGCGAAATATCATCATTCAGCAGCGAGACAGGAATAATTCCGGCACGATGAGCGGAGGCAATCCCGCCAATGAGGGTATGACTGCCAACGAATTGGAAGAACTGGTTAGGAATGCCGGAACATCAACCTATGCCAATTATGATGTCTACGTAGACTCTCTTGCCACATCCTCGTCAGGTCCTTCCTGGCGTGGCTGGGGGCGTTTTGTATACAACTCTGCCAACAGTCGCTTCGGTCGTGTGATAGCAACGGATTCCCTGTTCCTCCCCCGTAACTCAGATGAGGCAAGCCAAAGGCATTGGCCTTATGTGAGTATGAGTGTCTCTGCCGACAACAACATCCTCCGCTGGCGTGGTTCCAAGGAAGATATTTACATCTGTGGAGACACGGTCAGCTCAGCACGCCTCATGGCGAACAACGTACGTCCCGAGCATCCGCTGGTGGCAATGCGGAACCAATCCGTTAGCAGCGGAGAGGCTGTTGCGCCGTCATTGGTCTCCAAAGGCTACGGCCTTTCCCTGATGGGTAGCGGGGCAACGGAAGTCCTCCCCAATATTACATTCTCTGGCTCGTTGAGCGCAGCTGGTGGTCGTGGACATACCGTCACCTCGTATATCGACATGAACGGCGACGGTTATCCAGACTATGTCAGCAATAAGGATATCCGTTATACAAGTTCTCTCGGTGTCCTCAGCGGAGAAAAAATAGCTGCCTCAGGGATGAAAACGGCGAATTTTGGCACGTCAGCTGGTAGCGGCGGTTATGCCATGCTTTCCCACACGGCGAGCCCGACCAACAACGGCACCCACCAGTTGGCAGGAACAACTGCTGTCAGCAGAGAGGCATCTGTCAACCGCAATAGCGAAAGCAAGTCTATGACGGGAGACGAAGCAGAGACTCTAGCTGGAAAAGGCATGGAGAATATTCCTGACACAGTAACATTGAACCTGAACGGACTGAATATTGAAGGAAACGTTGACCACGCTGTCAGCCAGTATCTTGACATCAATGGAGACGGTCTGCCCGACAGAGTATATGATGACGGTCAGATTTGCCTGAATCTGGGCTACTCGTTTACGGGAGAACTCAGTCCGGCAGGCATGCAGAACGGCATCGAAGTATCAAAAACGACAACGGCCTCCCTGGGATTAGGCATAGACCTGAAGGCATCCAGTTTTGCAGCAGGTGTGTCGTCATCAATTGCCACTACAGCCGAACAGCATTGCTATACGGACATCAACGGTGATGGCCTGCCTGATCTCCTGCGAGTTGACAATGGGAATATCGCTGCGTGGCAAAACCTCGGTTATGGCTTTGGGAACAAGATTCCTATCGCAGGTTTGGAGAGCCTTTCAAGGAATAAGGCCACAACGGCATCGGCCAATGCGTCAGTGACGTTCACAGTACATCCATTTGGAGTCAAGGTAGCTATTACCCCCAGTGCATATATTGCGACTAGTGTAAGTCAGCCTTGCTTCGGCTTGCGCGACTTTGACGGTGACGGATTCCTCGACATCCTATCTTCTAGTACCGAGAATACCATCTACGTGACACATTCGGCTATAGGCTGTACGAATTATCTGAGCAAGGTAACGAACTCTCTCGGCGGTTCCTTTACCATTGACTATACGCGTTCAGCCGCTACCAGCAGTCATCCTGGCGGCAAATGGGTGATGTCGGAAGTCACTGTCGATGACGGCATTCACGACGACGGACCCTGCCCGAAGACCCGTTTCGAGTATTCCGGTGGAGTCTACGACCGCCGCGAACGCGAGTTCCGCGGTTTCGGCGAAGTACGCACATGCCAGTTTGACACGGAACATGGTGACACCCTATATCGTACGCTGGCTGAGACCTACGATGTAGGGAACTACTATACGCGCGGTCTTCTCCTTGGAACGCTGCTTACGGATGCACAGGGTAGGAAATACACAGAAACCGTGAACACCTATTATACTTACGACGTCAATCATACGTCAACCAGTCCACTTGTTTTCAATGCCTCAATAGTACCAACCGATGCCAGTGTGACCTATACTCCATTGAAATTTACCGAAACCCGGCAGTATGAAGGTGGCACAACGAGCATGCCCGTTGTACAGGAGTACCACAGATATATCGTCACAGGAACTTCAGCCCGCGGTGATTTGCAGTATCAATATGTATCGCATGCAGGGACTCTTAATGAAGATGGCTCGGGAACCTATGACTATTATGTACAATACACCTATCAGCACAAAGCCAACAAGCATGTGTATAGCCTGCCTCGGATTTGCAGTGTCTATTATTCAAATAGCACGGAGAAAAAACACGCTGTTGAATATTCTTGGAATACAACATACCCAGTTGATATGGCATCAAAGACATATACAATCTCAACTTATCCTACTACATCGGCAGTAACGACCTATACGACGGATACGGTTGGCAATGTAACCAGAATTCTGATGCCTGCCAATGGTTCTGGACAGCGCATGAGATATACCTATACCTATGACAATGTGATGGGTATGTATCCCGTAACAACTACGGATGTTTACAGTCAAGTCAGCAGTTCAGATTATGACTATCGGTATGGTATTGCCATACATACAAGAGATGTCAACAATTTCGACACATACACATTTGTTGACAGTTTGGGGCGTATCACGGGAATCAGTGGACCGATGGAAGAAGCCGACTCTCTTGCTGTCAAGATGGAATACAATCCTACGGCAGTCGTGAACAATGGTGTTATAGAGGTTCCTGCCTATTCTATAACCCATCACTATAACCGTAGACAGGGAGAGAATGCCAGTGGTAGTGTTGTACCCTATTATTCTGACACCAGAACCGTAACGTTTGTCGATGGCTTCGGGCGTCCTGTTCAAGTGAAGAAAGATGGTGTTGTTACTCCCGTTCCTACGGCAACAGGGAATGTGCAGCCTCAGAATGTATTTATCAATAGCGGCCGTGTCATCTATGATGCCTTCGGGCGCGCCAAAGCTACTTATTATCCCACCACGACATCCAATAGTACTGCCAACCTGATATCCTTCAGCCCATTGTTCGACACAGTATCTCCAACTGTAACAACCTATGATGTTATGGACCGACCTGTCAGCGTCATGCTTCCCGATACCGCTACGACGACTACCTGTTATGGCATTGTTGATGGCACGCTTTGCTCTATTGTTACGGATCCGTTGTCGCATAGGGATGCCACTTATGCCGACGGTGCGGGAAGGACGGTGCGTACAGAGCGTTGCTTCGGTACAGACAGCCTGATTGCAACGACTTACACTTACAATCCAATTGGTCTTTTGACGAAGGTGACTGACCATGAAGGAAATAACACGTCATACTCCTATGATATGCTTGGACGTTGTATCTTGACTCAACATCCCGCCAGCGGAGCCGTCGGGGTCACCTATGACCCGGCAGGGCACATCATTGAGAAGCGTACACGCAATCTCTCAAGCAAGAACCTACATATTACTTACAGGTATAACTACGACAGCCTGACTTACATTTCCTACCCGGAATATCCGGCTAACAACATAAGACTGAGATATGGTTCTTCTTTGACTTCAGAAAACGCCAATAGAAGACACAATGCTATTGGGCATGTTGTGTTGCGCGAGGATGGAACGGGAGCGACGGAATATTTCTACGACGCGCTGGGTAATGTATCCAAAGAACGCCGATCCGTCATCGTGCCCAATTATCGGTCGGCTAACAACAATGGCATGATTGCTTCATTTGAAACAGAATACACATATGATTCATTCGGACGTCTGCTCTGTATGGAGTATCCCGATGGTAATTGTGTAACCTATTGGTACAACCATGCTGGAGACCTGCAGAAAGTAACGAACGGGAGTTCGTTCACCAATTGCTATGTCAGTCACATCGGCTATGATAAGTTCGGGGCGCATACGATGACGGACTATGGCGACGGTACCCGTACTTCCTATGCCTATTCTCCTTCACGTCGTTGGATGACTGAGCTTCATGTCCGCAAGGGGGCGATACCTCTCATTAGCAATACCTATTCATTCGATCCTGTTGGTAACATACTGGGAATAGCAAATAGTTGCGGGCAGAACCAGACATTTACCTACGACAATCTTTATCGTCTGACGGGTGCTACAGGAAGCACGCAGGACGCGTCTGCCACTTATTCGCTGTCGATGAATTATGACGATTTGTGGCGTATCACGGAGAAACACCAGCATCTCTATCAAAACGGCATCATGGAGGAAGGCCCCATGCATGTCGGCTACGACCTAAGTTACTTGTATCGGAAGAATAAAGCTGGCAAGCATTTCCAGTTAGGGGCTGTCTACGATACCCATTACAGGTCTACGACCGTGCCTGGTGACGCTGACAGGAAAGAAGATCGCCACCGCTATAGCTACGATCTGAACGGTAATCTGGTCTATGAGTCAACCTGTCGCAAGAAAACAGATGGTAGGCAGGAGGAACGTGACTGCGAGCGCCGCTACCTCTGGGATGAGGAGAACCGTATGATTGCAACGAGTGAGAACGGCTATGTTATAAACTATTGGTATGATGCCGATGGCAACCGTACCGTAAAGATGCATGGCAATGGAACGGCTATTTACGTGAACGGCACCCGTGCGGGCGGCAAGACGGAGTACGACCACTATACGGTATACGCCAGTCCTTTCTTCAGTATCACTGACGACAGCCTCTATCTGCGGCATGTGTATATGGGTGGCGAACGTTTGCTGACGAGCGTTGGCGGACTCTCTGCTCGTTTCGGCAATTATGACGAACGATTCAAGGCAGGAAAAGACCTGACTAATGTCACAGTTCCTTACGCCTCACGCTATAACCAGCAGATTACTGCCAAGAAGAAGGCATACGGCAGACTGGGACTACCCTACGAGGGGTATGTAAACGACAGTATCTGGAATGGAGCCGACTATGCGGTATATGGACAGCTGGCTGATTTATCGGAATATGGAGGTCGTGACAACCTTTTTGGGCAAGAAGACGATGTCTCTGTGGAAGACGGCATCATAATCGGCAGTGAAGGGATTGTCGGCATGGAACCTGATGAAACCAAGGATTGTGATGGCACAGATGCTGATGTTCAAGATGAGGAAACAGATGGAGAACGGTCAGGAACAGAACTCAAGACACTACTGTTTGAACCCTTGAGGGATGGCGAGAAAACATATTATTATCATAAGGATCACCTCGGTAGCAGTTCGATCATCACCAATGGGAATGGCGAGATCACGCAACGCATAGAGTACCTGCCGTATGGCGAGGTGTTCTTGGAGCAGAATAATACCAATTGGAACACACCATACAAGTTTAGCGGGAAGGAGCTGGACGAGGAGACGGGCCTCTACTACTACGGTGCCCGCTATTATGACCCACGCCTGAGCCTTTGGCTCGGCACGGATCCAATGCAAGGGAAGTATCCGGGCATTAGCACGTATGCGTTTTGTATGGGGAATCCGGTGAAGTATCTTGATTCCGATGGAAGGGAAATAGGTGACTATTATACAATATCTGGCTTTTATTTAGGCAGTGACGGGAAAAATGATAAAAAAGTATATGTTGCAGAAAGAGTGAAAGAAAGAGATGGGCATATTGTAAGTGCACAGAATGCAATGGAACTCAAGATGACTTCGGACGAATTGATGCGTGAAGCTGCAACCATTTATGGAGAAAGTTCGGTCGGATATAATATTATCGCACCATTGGAAATGTATGCCATAGCAAGTGTCCATCAACGAAATTCTATCGCTTATGGAAATCGATCAAAAGCAGCACAATTATTTTTAAAAACAGATAACGAAGATAGAAATCTGGGTATGCAAATAGCTATTGGTGCAGCCATTAACGCACAGGTAGGCGGATTTGACTACAGTTATGGTGCTAATCAATGGGATGGTGCAGAACAGGCGATGGTTCCACATAGAGATATGAATAAAGCTTCTAATGGCCGCTTTATGTACAAAATGAACGTAATGGGTTGGTATATGCAGATTCCACATTATGACTCTTGGAAAAGATCTATTAACAAGAGATTCGGAATAGGTTCTTTTACAGTTCCTTCGCAAAAAGCCGCTTTATACAATTACCGAGGGATGAAGAATAAAGGCCAAATTCGGCTTTATTCTACCTCACAATATGGACTTACTATTTTTTGGAAAGAAAAATGAGAATACAATTGATAACACTGCTGATTCTATATAGTAATATGAT
>OCTX011742149.1_pt1 | contig 13195 bp, 14 predicted proteins | sample 1539691 | NCBI WGS metagenome assembly OCTX01 (sample SAMN02144231, study PRJEB22623) | gut metagenome | biome: sheep rumen | host: Ovis aries | place: New Zealand
TAATAATTTATCATAATATTTCATTTAAAATTCACCCCTTTCGTTATTCCATTTATTATTATTTCCATCAATATAGTATATTATTAAAAATAATAATATTTACAAAAAATAAATCCTGGTAGAATATTACTTCTACCAGGATATCTAATTAAATTATATCTTCTTCTTGATTGAAATATTTTATTTGCTTCTTTCTTATCTTTTCAATCTTATCAAGATCTTCTTGTGTATAATTATCTCTACCTAATCTTAATAGGGTATTACTATTAATTATAGTATCCCTTTGTACCATTACATCTTTATTAAATTTACCATCAATCTTAGAAATATACATTGCATTTCTAGGATTGAATACTATTTCACATCTATGCAGAAATTCTGTATTTAATATATGAAATATATTTAAAACGTCGCCATCAAAATCTGCACATAATGGTTTTAATACCTGTAATGGTATACTCATAGTTAATGTATTACTAAATCCTATACAGTACATCTGTAATATTGCGTTTTATTCATTATAGTTCGTTACACTATAACAGTTCTCTTATAAACTTCCTAATCATTACAATTAGATACTCGACTATATCTTCACCACTTATACTGTTACCATATAGAAGGTGCTATGTGTTTCGATTTAATAGTTTTACTTATAGCTAATATCACTATAATACTAACCACTTGGCTCTACTCTACTCATTTACTCTTATAAGAATTTCTCTTATAATACACTTTCGATAGTCTGTGAACCTTTCTCTTTCGAGACTGGCTGCTGATTGTGCAATTAAGCATGTTCCAGCAATTAACATAGTATTTTTAACTAAACGTTTCCATTTAGCTGACCCATTTTACTAAGCCATAATTTATTGTCGTTACCTTCACTATAGGTCGTTACTCTATAGCAGTTCTCTTATGAACTTCTCTAGGTGTTACCTAGACGTCGAGACTATATTTCAATCTAATATAAATTAGTAATATAAATTAGATCTTGGTTCTTTCGAATTCACTTGAATTCTACTCCCATTTCAGGGATAGTCGTTGAACTTTTCTCTTTCGAGACTTAGCTGCTGATTAGACATTGTTAATAACTTTTAGGACCTTATTATATTCATTATACTGTAGTATTACAATAAAGCTTTTATTTCACCTTGAGTCATCTCCTTACTTTGTTTCTATCTTTCGATTCTTATTTCTAAGCTCAGGAGCTTTAGCCTTTTCCAGCAATTAAACCAAATTCACCCTCTTAGTTATCTAAAAAGGAGCCCTACTATTTTATTGCAAGGGTTTCTATTAATTATCACCGGTATACCACCATTAGGTTGGGACTTAATAATCATATTAATTATTTCTCCAACCCTATCATCATAGTTAGCAATTGCATTTTTCCATTTATCATATGCTTCGGATGGTGATATATTATAGGATCTTATGAGTATATTTATTATCTGTTGTTGTAAACATATAACAAGTTCGGTATAAGGTAATTTTACTTGATCAATTCTTAATGTAGGATCTTGAGCTATTACTGCTCTACATGCATAATTATATCTTGCGCCTACTAGCATGCGTAGTACTCCCTTTTTACCAGAGAGTATATTCAAGATCTCATCTGTTAATTCTTTAAACTTCATTTGAGTATCATAAAGTTTAAGATTTTTTGTTTTAATATCATTATCCATTTTACGTTTATCTTTATTTATACGAGCAATGTTATTGTTAATGATATTATATAAACCATTTGTAGGTTCATAATACATATAACCATCTTTTACATCAGATGGTCTTAAATGTGTAGTAAATACTGGAATACTATGAACAAATACGATATCTCTATAATATTGTATTTCATTATAATATTCTATCTTTTTTGGATATAATTTAATATAATAATCTAATATCTCATCGAACCTTTCATAGAATTCCATCATTCCAATTCCATAAAATGGTTCTTTATCTGGTTTAAAAGTACATGGTCTTTCATTATTACCATGCTCATCTACATCTGGTGAATAATGTAGAATATTTTGTAATTTAGAGCCTTTAATTTTCTTTCTTTCGATATTAAATTTAGAAGCTCCAAAAATATAATCCAAAGTATCATAAAACTTTGGATGAATGAGATGATATTTATCTTTTAATATTATCCATCCAAATATAGAGAAATCATCATCTACGAACTTACATAAAGTTCTACATACTGGACATTCTATACCGTGGTTAATGTGTGATTTTAGATAACCACATTCACAAGAATATCTATCCGCATATGGATTTTGATCTCCTAGTTTTTGACCAAACTTGGAAGAATAAATTCCTTCGGGATTTTTCATCTCTTTTTTATTTGATCCTTGTGGTTTTGATATTTCAAATCCACGACCATTTTCAATATCCAATTTGCATTCAAGATCTAAGTCTATAACTTCAATCTTAGTTGTATATTCATATTCATCAGAATTTGGATATGTAAGAGATATTGGTATATTATGTTTTTCCCGATACTCTTGTTCTTCTTTTTGTTCCTCTAAGATGTCTTCAAACAATTTTTAATTACCTCCCTTTCATATATTATATTTATAATATCTATTTATTATCCATTATGGACAACAAATTCACCAACACCTGATAGAGTAGAAGATAATTCATTATATCTTTTATGTAATACCTTTGATATTGCTTCTTTAAGTTCTCTTTGAGTATTACCATCTAATTTATTATAATCTATTGTCATATGATCAGTATGTTCTAATTTCATAAGAAATTTAACATGTTCATACGATTTCTCAATAGATACATCTGATTGATTTGGTTGCATAATTATTTTCTCCTTTCTTATATTAATTTGTTGAATTATTATTAGTTTTCTACTACTTGTTTAGTAGTAGATTTATTAGCTTCTTTTTTAGCTATTTTTGCTTTCTTGATAAGATCATTTATAGTTGCTTTTCTTGCAGGTTTATCTCCTACCATAAAATTATCGTCATCAATTTTAATGATCTTATCATCTTCGTTCATTTTATTTTTCATACTCTTATTATACTCCCTTCTATTTATTTTTATATAGTGTTCTATGATATATCTTATTTGTCTTTTTGAGAATGAATAATTCTCAGTAATTTCATCAATAGATTTTCCTTCAAGATAATCTTTTTTGATGTTGTTAATAATTGCCCATTTGTCATTTACATTTTTAAATAACCCTTTTGTTTTATACATTTTATTTGTCTCCTTTTATTATGATTTATGCCACTTCTATATAATTATAGTATATTATTAAAAGAAAGGTTGGTGAATACTATGAAAGAGCACAAATTTAAAGATACTTTAAAAATTGCATATAATCATTTTAAAACAATATGTATTCATAAATCTTGGGTTTCATATTATTGTAAAATTGCAGGATTGTCAAGATGGCAAGCCTTTATTCATGACTTATCTAAATTTTCATATATAGAATTTTCTGAAAGTATAAAATATTATTCTGGAAATAGATCTCCAATTGATAACTGTAAAGATATTAATGGATATTCTCTTGCTTGGCAACATCATAAAGGTAGAAACCCTCATCATTACGAATATTGGATGGATAACTTTGATAAAGGGACTACTCCAATAAAGATGCCTTATAAATATGCAGTAGAAATGATATGTGATTCATTAGCAGCTGGTCAAACATATGCTAAAAATTCAGGAAAGAAATTTACATTTACAGATGAACTTAATTATTTTATAAATAAATTCGATAATGGATGTGCAATGCATCCAGATAATAAAAAATTTATATATTTGGTATTAAGAAATCTAAAAAATATAGACAATGCTCCAATAGTTAAGGATAAAAGAACTTTAAAATATATTTTAAAAGATAAATATTTTAATAAAAATATATTAAAAGATTTATATGATTATTCTTCTTGTTTATCAGATGAAGATTTTTTAAATATTAGAAACTCGGTGGAACATCCTCCGATAGAAAGGGGTGTAACAGATGTCTTACGAGCGCGTTAAAGTAACTCCAGATGATATAATATTAAAAAGTACAGATGCTAATACAGAAAGAGCAGAAAAATTATATGCTAATCTAGCAATACCATCTTATGTTCATTCATATTCATTAGCAATAGATTATATGTATAGATGGTTTGAAAGTAAATTTGAAAAAGGATTCTTTATTGGTGGTATTTATGTAGATGGAAAACATGTACTTGATGATTATAAAAATAAAGATCAAAAATTAATAATTAAAGGACAACAACCAAGAGCAAGAATAGAACCAAGAATACAACATGATTATGATAGAGAAGGATTAGATTCATACCTGGCTCCAGTAAATATGTATACCAGAAGATCCAATCTTAATAATTCGTTTTTTAAAGATTATGATAGAGATATCTTTCTTGGTTTGAATATGAAAGCTCTTAGAATGGATTTTAATTTTAAAGTAAGATTAAATACGAGAGCACAGCAACTAGATTTAGCTCAAAGAATGGAATTATATTTTAGAGTTGGTGCTACACAATATGAAGATCTTAGTTTAGATTTTCATGTACCAAAAGAAATAATATTAAATATTGCAGAAAGAGCTGGATTTGAAATAAAGAAAAATGAAGTTGTAGATATTGTAGAATTTTTACATTATCTTAATAGACATTCAGATTTACCATTCTTATTTAAAATAAGAGCTATAAATAAAAAGGCAGAATTTTTTATAAGAATGAATGGATTATATACACATATTGCTGTAAGAGATAAATTACAATTGGATGATGGTGAAAGAAACGGTAAACTAGATTTTCATTATCATATAGAAATGAATGCAGTATTAACTATCCCTGTTCCACAATTTTATGCTTATTATTCTGCTAATGATCTTACTGTAAAGATTAATACTAAAGAAGCAAATGAAGGAACAGTTGCAATATATAGTATTAATGTTGTAGATATTCCTAAAGTTGACGAAAATGGATGGGCTCAAGCAGCTATTACTCAATATGCTACAGATGAAGGTGAAGAATTTATGGATTTATCTTCATTATTTAGTGGAGAGAATATATTATCTAGAACTATTAATCATGATCTTACTAATGGTGTATCTCCAGATCACTTTATAAATATTAAAGTATTTACAGAAGGAGATATTGCTAAATATGTTCCAATAAAGATGGATTGGAATACAAAGATAGCATATTTTAGAGACCCACAACCAGAAGATATATTAGATATAGCAATATATTATGATAGAGAATATATTAATGAACTTAATATATCTATGGAAAGTCTAAATGATAATCGAATATCAGAATCTAATTTAAATAAGTCTGGATATGAATCTGAATATTTTGATAAAGGTAAAGAATCATCAATGAAAAGAAGTAAATAAAAAATAAACCAAGGAGATTTTATTCTCCTTGGTTATTCTTTTTAACAGTTTTAAGCTCATAAATTACAACTTACCTTACATTACAATAATGCGAGGTTCTTAGGATTATTTATGAACGCTTTGATTACATCCAAATGAATCCCGCTGCATAGAGCAGAAGCAATTTGATTATTTTTTATATAATATTTTTGCTTCTCACTCAAAGTGAATGGTAGATCCTTAAAGAGTGTTGGTCTTTTTGGATCTACTATCACTATACAGTTTTATGTGTCATTTTATTAATTATTTTTAACAATTAGATAATAGGTTTGGTGGTTTCTCTCACCCCTTAGGGACTGCTGAATTTATTTTGCGTACTTCTTCTCTTAAAAAGAATCCCGTATAGATTAATTTCTATACGGGTTCTTATAAACGTCATTATACACCATAATCGGAAGTTAAATTTAATCTATTAATTTCATCTATTACTTTCTTTTCTTCTTTTTCTTTATTTCTTTCATAAGCAGTTGTATAAGGAACTTTTCTCGAATTAGTAGTAGATTTAATAGTCGAACCTATCTTCTTAGCTTTAATTAATTCTCTAAGATATCTAAATCTTACACTACACATTGGTTCGTAAGGTTTTTCCATATTATTCACCACCTTTTCAATTTAAGTAAAGTGAATTATTTATTTGTCTTTACCCATTTTCCAGTTTTCTTTGATCTAGCTCTACCAGATTTATCATAATAAATATCTTCGTTCTCATCAATAATTTCTACAGATGGATCATTTTCTGGATCTAATTCCTCAGGTTCATCAATTTGAGGATTAAGTTCTGCGATTTCCTCTTCAGTAGGAGCATCAACGTCTTCTCCATGAGTTTGATCTTCATCTTTTACTTCTTCGATATATTTTTCTTCATCAGAAAATTCTTCTTGAAGTTGTTTATCTTCTTCCTCAGAGTCAATTAATCTTTGCTCTGCTGATGAATCTAATAATCCTACAGCTCTAGAATGTATAACTTGATTTATTGCTTTTGAATCTATTAATTTTCTAATAAATTCTTCTACAAATTCTTTATTATCTAATAAAGCTAATACTGCTTGAGTAAAGAAATCTACTTCTGTTTCTGATTTCTTTTCTACCACATTTTTAACGTATTCCCAAGTAATATTATATATATCTTTAAGAATAGCGTTTTCTATTTTTACCACTGATTCTTCATCTAAATTAATAATATCATCAATACTAAAATTTCTTATAGTATTTAATATTAATCCTTGAAGTTCTTTAGATAATCCTTCAAGAAATTCAGTAGCTTCTTTTTTATCTCCACTCTTTTTAATAGAAGTAGCAATTACAATAATTCCGACTATGATTATAAACCCTAATCCAATTAGAGTCACTAATAAATCTGTATTATTCATTTTAGATTCCTCCTTTTTTAATATATAGATTTATTATTAAAAAGTTGAATATATAACAAAAAATAAACCCAGATATTACTCTGGGTTTATTTCTAACTTGCCAAATATCTTATTAATTCTTCCTCATCAACCTTTGATTCTTTAATTTTTATATTACTAATAATACCATGAGATTTGGTAAAAGAACCTTTTGCTATAATTTTATGACCATTATATATTTTAAAATCATAAACAAGAATTTCATAATGCTTTTTAATTAAATATTTAATTTTTTCTTCATCTATATTTAATACGAAAAATGCAAATTCTGTACCATTAGAATGTTCCATATCAAAGACTATTTTTAATTCTAAACCAAACATATTTTTTAAAAATGAAATAAAATCTTCTGATACATTAATATTAGTTGTAATCACATTATCACGAGAAAAAATTTCATTTTTCTCATCATTTACCATAATTTTTACAAAAGGTGTAATAAGAGCACCAGCAGTTGCAAAAATTTTCATTTCTGGGTAACTTTTTTGTAACGTTCTAGTTATCATATCATTATCAAATTCATAATTTATTTTGTTTTCAGCTGCAGAAAGATTTTCTTTTATTTTAATTTTGGTATTGGTACATATACATTTTGTTATTAGTGACTCTAAAATATTTTTATTATAATTACTCATTTTTTCACCTCTTCTTTCTTTAAATTTATTTTTAATACCTCTACTACATAGAAATAATCTACATAGTAGAGATATATAAGAAGGAATAATAGCTGCATTTGGTACATGTTTTTAATCTTCTGGATAATCAGGATCAATCAATGACATATAAGTATCATGATCAATACCTAACAATCCAGCTAATGACATGTTTCTATTAGATACAGCTAATATCTGATTCCAATTCATATCAATATAACGTTTTGGATTATTTGCAAAACGTATACGTCTAATCGTTGGATAGAACATATCATTAGAAAGTAAAGCTAAGTTGTTCATAAACTTGTACCTCCTTCTTTTATATTTGATATAATACATTCGGTACATATATTATATCATAACTATAGTATATAATTAAAATATTATACTATGACAAAATAGAGGTATACCATAAAAGGTATACCTCTACAATTTTCACATCATTATAATAATCTAATATATTGGAGGGATCCTATGAAGAAAAGTAATGCTGTCTTAAACTTTAATAGAAAAGAGAATGTACCACAAACGTTGGACGATCATATATTTTATGGATTAACTCTAGATGAAGATCAAAAACATTTCAGAGATTCTATTTGGAACTCAGAAAAAATTGCAATTATATGTAATGCTAAAGCTGGTACAGGAAAGACCACTATAGCATTAGCTGTAGCTAATCTTTTAGTACAATATGGATTATATGATAAAATTACATATATTATATCTCCTACACAAGAACAAAGACAAGGATTTTTGCCAGGAGATCAAACATCTAAAACAGAACCATATATGCAACCTTTAATAGATGCTTTAATGACTTTAGGAATTAATCCTGGAACTTCTATAATATCAGAAAATAATATACAATCTCTTAAAAACGGAACTGCATATATAGAATTTGTTGCTGATACTTATTTGAGAGGAGTAAATTTTGAGAATAGAGTTGTTATAATAGATGAAGCTCAAAATTTCTATTTTGATGATCTTAAGAAAACATTAACTAGAATACATGATAATTGTAAAATAATTCTTATAGGTCATACAGCTCAATGTGATATTTATAAGAAACCAGAAAGAACTGGATTTGGACCTTATCTTAAAGCATTTAATGAATGTAATGATGATAGAATAGAAGTATGTAATCTAACAATAAATCATAGAGGATGGTTTAGTAATTTCTGTGATAATGTAGAATTAAATTTATAAAAAATAAAAATAATTAAGTAAGGTTTCAGCTAGAGTATTTATAAATACTCTAGCTGATTTTATTATTGTACCATTACATCACTTTACCACACCTTACCATTACATCACTTCATATAACAACACCTTACCATAACATCACTTCACATAACATCACTTCACAACACTTTACCATAGCGAGGCCATACCATACATTACCTTTACGACAATATACATTACCATACCAAACCATAGCATCGCCGCACTATACCCTCGCTTCACATTACCTAGCCATCACATGACATCACCTTACCGTCACATTGCGTTACATTACCATGCCTTTACTGCGACTCGCCTCACCTCACCTTACTATCACAGCGCTGAACATAACAAAACCAGTGCATCACCAAACGCCACCATACCATACCATTACGTTACATTATCATGCCACAGCTTTACGCTATTCTACCTCACCTTACCTTTACTAAACTATACTAAACAATACAATACCACCACCTAACGCCGCCATACAATACCATTACTCTACCAAACTATACTGTACCATAGCTTTACATTACCTCACTCTACTTCGCTACACCTTACCTTTACGATACTGCACATTGCCCCTACAACACAAGACCGTACATTACAATGCCATACCTTCACAGTATTTTACTAAGCATTGCATTACCTTTACATATTAGTCCTCAATAATTTCATATGAGAACTTGCCCTTGCCAGCGTTATGCCATTGACCTAGACCATTGTAATATCCATAATCCAAATAATTAAATAATTTCTTTTTAATATCTGGATTTAATACTTTTATATAGCATTCTATACTAGTACCTATAGGTGCTGATTCGGATTTTGCAATGGTAACTCTTTCTCCCTGCATCGTTTGAGCTCTTAAAGGTCTAGCACAAAGACCAAGTTCTTTATCATCTGGAATCTCTAATACTAATTGACGAGGTTCTACAAATAAACCTCCATCAATTTTTGATTTGTAAGAGGTAAGTTTCATATCTCCTCCTACATTATTAAATGCTTTGGCAGCATTTTTGATGAAACCTTTTATAAGGTAATCATATATAAAAGGTTTTCCATCTTCTGTTCTTGGGAAGACTGTCATTGGACGATCCTCTTCAGGAATATCAGTGTATTCGTCTGAAGCTGCTTCTATCGAAGCTTTCTCGTCTTCTTTTGCCATTGCAGTTACAAAGTATTCATTGGTACCACAGGTAGCAAGTATCTCATCTTCAAATGTTATACGAAGATGATAAGTGTCAAATAGTCCTTCAATTCCTTTACCATTACTCTTATTAGCCATAATTATATACCTCCTTATTTTATTATTTTTATTTAATATAACACGGCTATTATATTACATATATTATATATAATTGAAATATATAATCTTTACAAATATTCTTAATTTAAAAACACCTATATAAATACTGAATATTATAATAGGAGGTAAATTTAATATGGGTAAATATTTAAGACCTCGTAGAGGTTATGAAAATGAAGCTAAAGAAGCTAATATAAAATTATTAAATGGCGAAATATTTATGGAATATCCTGATGGAGTTGGTATAGGAAAATCTGCTGGTAGATTAATAGTTGGTAATGGAAATGATAACTACTCTGAAAAAGTAAATAATAGTACGGAAGCATACGATTTTAAACCATTTATAACCGACCCATCATTATATCAACCATTATTTGAAGATTCAGCACCATCTGCTTTTTGGGAATATGATGATGAAGATAGAGGTGCAACTATAATAGATAAGATAAAGATGAGTATATCTACTTTACCAGAAATAATTGGTAATATAAAGGCAACTTTATGTGAGCATACTGATAATCTTAGATATGATAACAAAAGAATTATGGAAAATGCTAGTAGTATCAATACATTAGATAATAAAATAGATAGTTATCAACAATCATCAAGTCAAGAATTATCTAAAAAGGTTGATAATACCGTATTTAATTCTACAGTATCATCATTAACAACACAAATTAATACTAGAGCAACGAAAACAGAATTAAATTCTATGACAAATTCATTAACAACTCAAATTAACGCTAGAGCAACGAAAACAGAATTAAATTCTGTATCAAATTCATTAAATAATAAAATAAATTCTATGGATGATGAATTTTCTTACGCTATTTCTGTAGGATTTGAATATGCAGATTACCAAATTAAGCAACTTAGATCTGATGTTGAAAGTATAGGAACAGCGTTGACCGGAGTTGTAGATAAATTAAATGCCACAACTGCAGATGTTGCATCAGTTAAATCTGATATAAGTAATATTAGACTTGAAATAAATAATCTTAAGAGTAGAGTAACTGTACTGGAAGGAAAAATAAAATAAAAAATAAACCCAGGTGATTTGTTCACCTGGGTTATTTTCTTTTATTAAATTTTACTTATCAAGCTCTGTTAATTTGATAATATAATCAATCTTTTTATAATTAGAAAATCGATTATCTAGGAAGCATTCTTCCGGAATATTTTTCATTGATAAATCTTCTGGATGTTTTATACAGTTCATTATTCTTATTAGAGTATTTTGATCATCTGTAGATAAATTTTCATACATTAATAAAAACTTATCTAATTCTTCCATCATAAATTCTTTATCATCTGTGTATAATCCAGAATTTATATCTTTGATATTAATATCAGAATCATACAAAGTTTTAATATCCTTAAGTTCTTCAGGAGATGTATTTGTATTAATTGGCTGACCTTCAGGAATTTTTACATAATCCGTTAACTTCTTATCATTTTTGATAATATTTAAAGAATCTTGTACCGTATCAGAAAATTTATTTGATGGTGAAAAATCAAAAGTTTTCATTGAATCTGGATATATAGAAGATCTATCTCTATTATCAATAAATTCTATTTCTTCATTATCTTCTATTGGATTTACGCTGTGATCTATAACGATATTTTTCTTTGGAGTAGATAATGATAATTGCTGGTTATGTTTATTTCTTTTTGTTGAAAAAGAGATATATGTTTTTACATTATATTTTCTAATATCAGATTCATCAATTTCTAAAACATCCATCATATCATCTAAAATATCTTTTCTGATTCTATTATTTTTTATAGATTTTGGAATTATAGTCCTTTCTACATCCAATAACTCAGAAAAAGATTTCATAGTAAATCCATTTTCTTTTATCTTTCTTTTGATAAAATTTTCAAAAGTATCATCTACTTCTTTTACATCAGATATACCGACTGATTTTACACCAGTTGTTCTTTTCATAGATTTTAAATTATCTATTTCTTCATGAGATAATTTGGATTTTAATTTATTTTTAGATAATCCAGTAATTGTCATTACAGCTGCTATATCATCTAAAGTAAAAGGTTTAAATGGTAGATTATATTTAACTTTATGCATTAAATTAGGAATATCCCTATTTAATTTTTCTTCAATTTTATTATAAGGCACTTCTGGATTCTCATATATCCATTTAATAAAATTGTATGGGATATATTTATCATCTCCCTCTTCAATATTTGGAGAATATTTTTCTAGCTCCCATGGATCCAGATTTAATGCTTTTGATATTTTATCAAATTCATCTTCTGAAATGTTTTTGGTTCCAGAAACTATTCCCTTTAAGTTACAATAATTTATACCTATAGATTCAGCAAAATTGTATATATTCATCTGTTTCTCATATATCAATTTCTGAAGAAAATATCCAAAATTGTTTTCTAAATCGTATGAATTTAAAGATATTTTCTCTATAGCAGATGGAGATGATAAACCTAATGCTCCGAAAACTTTTGCTATTATACTATTGGTTATAAATCCACCTAATATTGATTTGGTTTGATCAATAGTATATCCACATCTTATGGCAAAAGATTCTAAATTATAACCTCTTTTTATCATAAAATAATTTATATTTGTAGCATAATTTATACTATTGATGATCTTTCCATCTCTATCATTAGATAGTTCAATTTTTCTATAATTATTTAAAGTATCAAATTCTTCTTCGGTAATTGATAATTTAGAAAATTGATCTTTATATTTATAGGATATACCATTTTCTGTTATAATATTATTTAATTGATCCTTATCAATTCCAGTAATAGAATAAAAATCCTTCATAGTATAACCATGAGAATATAAATATACCATTAATCTATTATAATAATTATCATCTATCTCTCCCAAATCTAATTGAATTGGATCCAGATTTTTTCTCATAGCAGTATAAATTACTGGAGATATTTCAGTTTTCTCATCATTAACGTCTCTCATTTGTTTTAGCATATTAGTAGTAATACCAATATTCTTGGCAAATTTGGAACAAGAAATATTGTTCTCTTGTATCACTTTATTAAGTGATACCTTTAAAGCTTTCATATTGTTACTTGGTAAAAATTTCATCATTTTTTATTCTCCTTTCGTTTTACCTTTATTTTTACATTTATTTCTATTTATATAGTATATAATTATTTTTATATTTATAACCTGTAATAG
>OCTX011604637.1_pt1 | contig 13194 bp, 6 predicted proteins | sample 1539691 | NCBI WGS metagenome assembly OCTX01 (sample SAMN02144231, study PRJEB22623) | gut metagenome | biome: sheep rumen | host: Ovis aries | place: New Zealand
CGCAACATTGCCTGTCTGACTATTGCACCAACAGGAACTACCAGTTTGATGACGCAAACCACCAGTGGTATAGAACCCGTTTTCATGCCCGTGTATAAACGTCGTCGCAAGGTGAATCCCAATGATCCAGACGCACATGTAGACTTCACCGACGAGGTGGGCGATGCGTTTGAGGAATATATCGTATATCATCCCAAGTTCTTGGAGTGGATGCGCGTTAACGGAATCGACGATACCAAACGATATACGCAAGAAGAGATTGACCAGTTGGTTGCGCAGTCACCTTATTATAAAGCTACTGCCAACGACGTAGATTGGCTGATGAAAGTACGTATGCAAGGGGCTATTCAGAAGTGGGTAGACCATTCGATAAGCGTAACGGTCAATCTGCCGAATGATGTGGATGAGGCTTTGGTGAATCGCCTCTATGTGGAAGCATGGCGTAGCGGATGCAAGGGATGTACCATCTATCGCGATGGTAGTCGTGCAGGCGTGATGATTTCTGTTTCGAAGAAAAGCAAGAAGAACGACAACGAGGAGAAAGATACTGAGAAGAGTCAGGAAAGTGTTCCTTGCAAACATCCTACGGTAACGGAAGTGCGTCCGCAAGTTTTGGAGTGCGACGTGGTGAGATTCCAGAACAATAAAGAGAAATGGGTGGCATTCGTCGGACTCCTTGAAGGTTATCCTTACGAAATCTTCACGGGTTTGCAAGATGACGAGGAAGGTATCGTGTTGCCCAAGACCGTAACGAAGGGAAAGATTATCAAGAATATTAACGAAGATGGTTCGAAGCGCTACGACTTCCAGTTTGAGAACAAGCGTGGCTACAAGACCACGGTGGAAGGATTGAGTGAGAAGTTTAACCCCGAGTATTGGAATTATGCCAAGTTGATTTCGGGTGTGCTTCGTTATAGAATGCCCATCGAACACGTTATCAAGTTGGTAAGTTCGTTGCAATTGAAGAGCGAGAGCATCAACACTTGGAAAAACGGTGTGGAACGTGCGTTGAAGAAATATGTAACAGACGGAACGGTAGCCAAAGGACAAACTTGTCCTGTATGTGGACAAGAGACATTGGTATATCAAGAGGGTTGTCTGATATGTAAGAGTTGTGGCGCATCGCGTTGTGGATAAGACCATGAAACTGGAAAGTAGTTATATCAATCTGTTGGGATTGCGTTTTCATGCCTATCATGGCATGTTAGAGCAAGAACAGATAGTTGGCAACGACTATTGCCTGGATGTTCGGATGAAATATAACATCAGTAAGGCTATGCTCTCCGACAATATCGACGATACGTTGAACTATGCGAAGGCGTATGAGCTGATTCGAGAGGAAATGATGATTCCTTCTCAATTGCTGGAGCATGTGGCCTATCGTATCGGTAGTAGGTTGATAAAACAATTTCCAGAGATAGAAAACATCGACATCCGTTTGACGAAGAAGAATCCCCCGATGGGGGCAGACGGAGACGGAGCGATGATAGAGTTACATTTGAATCAATCATAATATGTATAAGCGATTATTGTCAATTATATTATTGTCGGTACTGGCACTTGGAGTTTCCATGGCAGCAAACAAGAGATTCACGTTGGTGATAGATGCTGGTCATGGAGGAAAGGATGCTGGCGCTTGCGGTAAAACATCAAAAGAGAAAAACCTGACGTTGAAATATGCGTTGGCTTTCGGTAAAATCGTGGAGCGCAATTGTCCCGACGTGAAAGTGGTTTATACTCGTAAGACCGACACGTTTTTGGAATTGTGGCAACGTGCCGAAATAGCGAACAAGAATAAGGCTAACCTCTTTGTGTCGGTACATATCAATGCTTTGGAAGGTGGAAAAGTGGCAAGAGGAATCCAAACGTATACCCTTGGAAAGGGAGAGACGACGGGTAAGAAGGGAATACAAGAGAATTTAGAGGTGGCAAAACGCGAGAACTCGGTAATTTTCTTGGAGAGCAACTATAAGAAGACTTATCAGGGATTTGACCCCAATTCGCCAGAGAGCAGCATCATGTTCGAGTTTATACAAGACAAAAACATGGAACAAAGTGTGGAACTGGCGCGTTATATGCAAAAGAATTTATGTGCAGCAACTGGACGTCTAAACAAGGGTGCTCACCAAAACAACCTTGCCGTTTTAAGATTGACATCAATGCCTGGTTGCTTGCTGGAATTAGGGTATATCTCCACGTCTGACGAAGAGGCTTTCCTCAATAGCAATGATGCGGTAATCAAGTTTTCTTCTGGCTTTTACAAGGCATTCATGGAATATCGGAAGAAGTACGACAATACGTTGATTTCCGTTCCTTTTAAGGCAAAACCTATAGAACCCGAGATTCCTGAAATTGTGCCAGACGAGTATAAGAACAATAATAAAAAGAATGAACGCGCGCGCACGAAGAAGGAAAGCGAAAAGAAGGTGACTACGGAAGAAACAGCTTCCGTAGAAGGAGATAGTAGTAAGGTGGTGGAGAAGAAGTCGGAAACGACCAATGGCAATGCACCCGTATTCAAGGTACAGTTGTTTGTTAGCGATGCGAAATTGAAAGAAAGTGACAAGCGATTGAAGGGGCTCACCGACGTGGACTATTATACCGAAGGACGATTATTGAAGTATACCACGGGGGCTTCCACTAATTATAATGAAATCTATCGATTGAGAAAAAACATATTGGAACAATTTCCAGATGCGTTTATCATAGCATTCAGAGGTGACAAGAAAATGGATGTGAATGAAGCCATCGCAGAGTTCAAGCGAAATCGAGGCAAATAAGGTTAAGTATCAGAAATAAAAGGAGTTATTGATATGAAGTTATCTAAAGAAATTAGGATTGCATTGGTGGCTATTTTAGGTATCGTCATCATGTATTTTGGAATGAATTTCCTAAAGGGTATATCGTTGTTAAGTGATGATGAGGTGTATTACATTATCTTCAAGGATGTTAATGGGTTGTCGGCATCAAGCCCTATTTTCGCAAATGGCTATCAAGTGGGCGTTGTAAGGGGAATCGACTATGATTTCGCCAACAATAGCGAGATAGTTGTTACCTTTACCGTTGATGATGACCTGCGTATCCCTAAAGGTAGTACGGCTGAAATCATCAGTGATATGATGGGTAAGGTGAAGATGAATCTCTTAATTGCAGAAGACATCTCGCAAGGCGTTGTTAATCCTGGAGATACAATTGTTGGTTCAACTGATGCTGGAATAGTTGGCAAAGTGGCTGGTATCGTCCCTGAAGTGGAAAAGATGTTGCCAAAACTTGACTCAATCCTTATTAGTGTGAACGCATTGTTGTCCGACCCTAATATAACCAAGTCGATGAGTAACGTACAACAAATCACCAAGGATTTGACAACTTCTACTCGCGAATTGAATACCTTGATGGCAAATCTGAACAAAAACGTGCCTGGATTGATGGATAGAGCTAATGGGGTATTGGATAATACGACAAGACTCACGGATAACTTGGCTTCGGTAGATATTGACGCTACTATGTCGAAGGTAAACCAAACATTGACTAACGTACAGACATTGACGGAAAAGCTTAATAATAAACAAGGTACATTGGGATTGTTGATGAATGACCCATCGCTATACAACAAGCTTACAAAGACTGTTCAGAGTGCTGATACACTCCTTAATAACTTGCGCGCACACCCCAAGCGTTACGTACATTTCTCTATCTTTGGAAAGAAAGAAAAACCAGAACAATAAGAAAGAATTATGAAGGCTTCATTTCAAGTATAGATATGGCCTTATTTAAATTTCATCTAAATAAAACATGGTTTTGTTTCACGGCTTTTGGGTTTATCCGAAAGCCTTTTTGTTTCATTAAGTTAGAACCATAAAGCGAAATGTTTCACCTACGGCAATTTACATTAACAGACATTTATAATTTTCGTACAATCAACACGTTACAATTACTTTAAGGTAATTTATTCTACAAACAATTGTAAAACTTCATAATGTTCTTTGAATGAGTGTTTTACGAAGATTAACCGATGAATTGCTCTAAGGAAAGATTTTTTTTTTTAGGATTTCTTTTGTAATTTTGCATTCGAAATCTATGGCGTAGTGGCCAAAAATGAAATTGAAGAAATGAAAGAAAGTATCAATGCTCGATGGGACAGGAGTCTGGCGCTTATACGCGGGAATGTTTCCGAGCAACAATATAATACCTGGTTTAAGCCAATTGTCTTCGAGTCGTTCGACGAATCGACGAAGACATTGTTGGTACAAGTTCCGAGTCCTTTCGTTTACGAGTATTTGGAAGAGAACTATGTAGACTTGCTGAGCAAGGTGTTGCGTCGTACTTTCTGTGGTGGAATTAAGCTCACTTATCGTGTGGTGACTGACAAGGAACATAAGTTGACACAGGTTATACAAGCTGAGCCTACTGATATTGAGATGAAGGATAGGCCAAGGACGAGAATCAATAAGTCGCAAACGGTTTTGGATGCAGCCGTGCCACAGCCCATTGATTCACAATTGAATCCCCGTCAGACTTTTGCCAACTTCATAGAGGGAAACAGTAATAAGTTGCCCCGCTCGGTTGGTATGTCCATAGCCAAGCAACCTCATTCTACACAATTCAACCCCATGTTTATATATGGTCCTTCTGGTTGTGGAAAGACTCACTTGATTAATGCAATCGGAATGGAAATCAAATCACAGTATCCACAGATGCGTGTGCTGTATGTAAGTGCGAGGTTGTTCCAAGTGCAATACACCGATTCCGTTCGTCAGAACACGGTGAATGATTTCATCAACTTCTATCAAACCATCGACGTACTTATCGTTGACGACGTACAGGAGTGGATTGGTTCCGACAAGACACAACAAACATTCTTCCATATATTTGACCATTTGTTCCGCAATGGTAGACGTATCGTGCTCGCGTCAGATCGCCCACCAGTTGATTTGATGGGTATGCCTGAACGGCTCTTAACGCGATTCGCTTGCGGTTTGATAGCTGAATTGGAGAAACCTAATACGCAACTTTGCATTGATATCTTGAACAACATCATCCATAGAGATGGATTGGATATTCCTGATGAAGTGGTGCAGTATGTGGCTGAAACGGCTAACGGAAGTGTAAGGGATTTGGAAGGAGTGGTTAATTCCTTGCTTGCCTATAGTGTGGTTTACAACAAGAAAATAGACTTGCGACTGGCAGAAAGTATCATCAAACGTGCCGTTAAGGTGGATGATAAGCCTCTCACGATAGATGAAATCATGGAGAAAGTTTGTAGTCATTACAACGTGTCTACTTCTGACGTGACCAGCAAGAGTAGAAAGCGTGATTTGGTTGTAGCACGACAAGTGTCCATGTATCTTACACAAAAGTATACCAAAATGCCAGCAAGTAGGATTGGAAAATTGGTGGGTGGTAGAGACCATAGTACCGTTATCCATAGTTGTACCCAAGTGGAGCAGCGCATGAAAGTAGATAAGGCATTTATGGAAGATGTGCAGAGCATCGAGAATTCATTTAAGTTGAAGAAATAATGCTAATATCAGCAAATCTTATGATGATATGATGAAGGGTTGGATTTTCTGAACGAAATTCAACCCTTTTCTTTTGTTTACCATTCCGATAAGTAGAAAAAACAATCATAATGGTGAGAGAAACGGATAATTCTTAGTCAACTCTTAAATTCTTCAGACAAAATTTGGCTTTTTACTTGTTTCATTGTAATTTTGCAAGCAAGATAAACACATTCTAATTCAAAACAATATCACATGAAACGAATCAATAGAGGATTAAAGGCAATTAGATTAATTATAGTAATGGCTTTTGCCATGCTTACTCCTATCATTGCTTTTGCAGACGACGAGATTAGCGCTTTTGAATCGGCAAATGATGCCGTGAAGCACATGAAAGTGGGATGGAACTTAGGTAATACGCTTGATGCTCACAATGGCCAACGAGTGACAGATCCCAAGGTGTCTGAAATCATGTGGGGACAACCCGTTACTACTCCCGAATTGATGCAGATGATGAAAGAAGTAGGTTTTGGTGCAATCCGAGTTCCTGTTACATGGTATCCACACATGGATGGCAACAATAAGGTTGATGCTGCATGGATGAAACGTGTTCACGAAATCGTAGATTATGTCATTTCCACGGGAATGTATTGCATCTTGAACGTACACCATGATACTGGAGCAGATAGTGATAATACCAAATCGTGGCTCAAGGCTGACCAGACGGTGTATAACCAACAAAAAGCCAGATACGAGTATCTTTGGCAACAGATAGCCGAGGAATTCAAGGATTATGGTGAACGCTTGTTGTTCGAGAGCTATAACGAGATGTTGGATACTTATAACTCTTGGTGTTTCGCATCATTTGCTGCACCTGGCCAATATAATGCATCAGTAGCTACATCCGCTTACAATGCCATCAACTCTTATGCACAGAGTTTCGTGAATACCGTACGTGCTACGGGTGGCAACAATGCCAAGCGCAATCTCATCGTGAATACCTACGGAGCATGCAATGGTTCGGGAACATGGAATTCTCATTTACAAGACCCATTAAAACAAATGAAATTGCCGACTGATATCACAGAAGGACATATTATTTTTCAGGTACACGCTTATCCTAATGTAGTGGATCTCTCATCAGCCATGAAAGAGGTAGATCAGATTTTTAAAGATCTCAATACCTATCTTGTTCAGAAGGGGGCGCCCATTATCATCGGTGAATGGGGAACAAGCAGTGGCAACGACTATATTGAAAGACGAAGCAATGTGCTTGGTTTTGCAAAATACTTTGTGGAGCAAGCCAAGGCTTATAATTATGCACCATTCTTTTGGATGGGATTAAGTGATGGAACAGCCCGTTCGTTCCCTGCTTTTAACCAAGCTGATTTGGTAATGACCATCTTGCAAGCTTACTATGGAAGCAATTACAACCCCAGATTGTTGACAGAAGACGATTTTGAAATTACGAGTTATCTTGTCAATTATACTCAGCAATGGTCAGAACTGAATCTTAGTAGTAACGAAATCAGTCTGAGTACTTACAAGGCTATCCGTTTAGAGTTGGGCGAAACTCCAAATAGTGGCTATTATAATATTAAGGTCTATGGAGAAAAAGATGGAAAAGAGCAGTCTTCTGCTGTTTCCTCACAAACTACCACCCTTCAGTTCAATCGTAATACGTTAGGAACTAAATCAAGACGTATCACCTTGCAATACATGAAAACAGGTAACAGTACTCTTAACGTAAAAAAAGCATATCTCATTAAGAACGATGGAACGGAAATAGAATCAAGGCTTAGTCCATTCTGGGGATGTACGATGGAACCACAATCATCTAAGAAACCGTCGGGTATCGTGACAACGACGACAAATACCAAGAAAGACGGAGCCATTTACAACCTCTCGGGACAACGTGTAACAAATCCCGTTCGTGGCATCTATATCAAAGACGGAAAGAAGTATTATGCGAGGTAATACATATTACATCTTGCTATCTTCACCACGATATTCGATAGGATTAACCCCAAACATCTGACGGAAACATTGACTGAAATAACGAGGTGTTTGGAATCCTACCATTAGAGCAACTTGATTGACAGGCATGTCGGTTTCCGCCAATAGGCGGGCGGCATGCTTGATTCTTACATTACGTAAGAAGTTATTTGGCGTGATACCTAACATTTGTTGGGTCTTTCTATATAAATCAGTACGACTCATTCCCGCGTCTTGTGCCAATTGGTCTATCGTATAGTCTACATTGTCTAAATTCTTCTCAATGGCTTTCATCAGTCGGGTAACAAGCATTTCTTCTTCCTTGTTGATGGTGATTTTCTCTGGGTCTATAGATACGGATTGTGCGAATTGGTGTCTTGCCTCGTCGCGTAATTCAAATAGATGATTCACTTTCTCATCGTTTTCATACTCCATCTTACGTTTACGATGCCTGAGATATAGTCCAATAAGGACACTTAAGATGATAAGGCAAAGAATGATGTATAGTAATTTTGCCCACCAAGTAAGCCATAGTGGAGGATGGATAATCCATGTCTTTGTAGTGAGTGTTCCCCAATCGCTGTCGCCAGTTGCAGCTTGTACCTCAAACGTATAGTTTCCTGGTGGTAGAGCGTGATAATGAACTTCTGCAAGTCCCTTTCCATCGGCTACTTGTTGCCAATTCGAGTCAATGCCATGCAAACGATAACGATAGCGAGTATGTTCAGGTGTGGCATAATTAAGCGCTGAGAATTGCAAGTCAATGTTGTTTTGGCGATAGGATAAATGCATAGTCTTCTCGTCTAACGACATTTCTTTGCCTGATACTTTGACGCCCACTATACATACTTCATTGAAATCTTGTTCATTACCTGTCAATTGCGTGCGCAAAGCGATGATATTACCTTTTGAGATGAAATAGGCATCATCGTTGTTGGCGATACATGCCCCACGTTCTTCCATTTCCGTTTGCGGAATGCCATCCGAAGGTCCCAAAGATAATACATGTACTTCGTTGCCTTTCATGTTAATGCGGTTGATTCCACATGCCGTACCTACCCATACGTATCCGTTGCCATCTTCTAACAAACTTTGGATACATGTATTTGATAAACCATCGGATAACGAGATACGACGAATGTCATCTTTTAACATAACCAACAATCCATTTTGTGTACCTATCCAGATACGTCCGATGCGGTCACGTAAAATACAATTGTATTTCCTTGAGTATTTTGCCAACGACTCTACTGCATCCATCTGATGGATTTCATCTTTCTTTGTGTCAAGGATGAAAAGTCCGTTTTGCGTGCAGACAATGACTTCGTTGGGTTGCTCTGTCTTGCAAGCCGCTACGATGGTACGGTATTTCTCCAACGCGGGTAACTTGTCGCTCAGAGATACAAACTTCTTTTGATGGGGATAGAAATAACCCAAATGATGTTTCATTTGGCAAACTAACAATCGTTCTTCGTCCAACGGTAATGAAAAGCGCATGTGGTTATGCAAAAATCCCGTACTGTTTCCTGAATGATAATGTTGTAATTGTCCTGATTCAGAAGAAAGATGTTCGTAACAATATAATCCTTTTTGTGAACAAATCCAAATGTTTCCGTGATTGTCGGTGGATATGTCGGGACAATTGATAATCCCCGTTTCCAATGTACGTACAACTTGTTGTCTATCGGTATCGTAAAGATAAATGCCTTTCTTTCCTGCCAATAATAAGATGTGGTCATTGAAACGACTCATTCGTAAGATGGTATCGTCTATATGAGGCTTATTAGTTTGTGCATTAGGATGACGAGGACTCACATATAATAATCCGCCCGATTGCATACCAAACCATTCGCCTCCTTGTCGGTCTTGGATATAAGCTTGTAACAACTCGTTATGCAAGGATGTTCCTGTCGTCAATGAATCGAATTTTGATAGATGCGGTTCTATGGATTGGAAATGTACCTTTGTAATAGAGTCGCCGTTCTCATGAATGAATGCTTTTATCATCCTGTCATTCGTTCTTCCTTGATAGTCATACCTGAATTTCCGAGCCTTTGCATCGTATAAATATAAAGAATAAAAGTCTTTCAACCAAAGCAAGGAGTCACCTTGCCATAGAAAGCTATGACAGCCAAACATGGGTAAGGAGAATACGCTATCCAAATCGCATGGTTGTTCTACGAATTCACGACCGTTGTACAACGAGAACATTCCTTCCGTGGCAACCAATATTTGTCCGTTAGGCAATTCTACGATTTGTCGCACTTGGTTATTCTGCAATCCATTGGTCGTTGTGAGTAGTTTATAACGAGGTTGAGCCAATAGGTTGCCAAAGCAGATAACCAGAACGAAGGCTAATAGTATTCTTTTCATGCTTGTTCCATTGTTTGTTGGAAGATGGTACAAATTTATAAAAATTTCTGAGATTATGAGCCAGTTGGAATAAAAACAACAACAAATTGTCCCGAAATGTTAGAAATATAGGCGTTTATATGCATGAAAACCTGAAATGAATTCCATCGCAATCATAAATATATCGTTTACGAGTCGTAAATATATTGTTTAGGCAACGTAAATGTACTCTTTACGAGTCGTAATGATATGCATAACGATTTCAAACATTAATAGGCTATAATGGTGTAACAATTGTCCCAAATCGCCGTAATAATCGTACCAAATGACAATGGTACAATCGTTTTTGCAGAAAGAAACGTTTTTGACGGCTCTTCATGAAATTATTTGTGTAATTTTACAACCAGAAACGAAACTATACAATAAAATATGGCGAGAATACGAATTGGAATAGCATTGCTTTTCATGCTGATGGCGGTCAACATTAAGGCACAATCAGAGTATAAGATGGCTGGACCCTACGAAGTGATTGCACGCGACGGCGAGTATCGGAACACGAAAGCAGGAAGTGAACGTGATATGCAAGCAGCATTCAACTTTGCCCGAGAAGGAAAGAACGAAGATGCTTTGCGAATTATCAATGCCTACGCAACTACCTTGCAACGTCTCGAAGGGCACGATGCGCCACTTTGTGCCATCCAATGTTTCGACCTTGTTCGTGCGATGACTTTGTTGAAATCAAATGAAACGAAAGATTGGTCAACTATGATTCGTCGGGCATTGGTTCCCATGATGAACAAATTCGAAGCAGATAGTCCATACGCCAACGGCAATTGGGGAGCCATTGTCAATCGTCTACGCATGGCTTGTGCCATATTCTTGCAAGATAGTGTGATGTATAAGACCTCCGTCTACTATTATCTCCATGCTTACGATAATGGTTCGTTACCTCGTTATATCGGTGAGACAGGACAATGTCAGGAAACCGGACGCGACCAAGCTCATGTGCAATTGGGATTGGAAGCTTTGGCGCAAACTTGTGATATGGCATGGGAACATGGTGATGACTTGTGGGGCGCATTGGACAATCGTTTGATGAAGGGATTTGAATACACGGCAAAATATAATTTAGGTTATGATGTTCCTTACACAATATGGCAAGATTGTACGGGGCTTTATTGCGATTGGACAGAACCAGGACAAATGAGTCGTGGTAAACTTTGGGACATCTATCAATTACCTTACAATTATTACGTGAATCGAAAGGGATTGCGAATGCCCTATACAGAACGTATCTTGAAAGGAGCAAAACCAAAGGTGAAAGAGTATGAGAAACTCCATCAAGTTTTTACTTATCCTGCTCCTATAGGTGCGCCACTCAAAGAGGATTATCATGTATATATCCAACCTCGTGGAAGTAAGGAATGGACGAAGATAAATACCTATATGGCAAAGGTAAATGCTCCCATTGGTAATAATAGACACAAAGTATCAGAAATATCCTATGCCTTTTTCGACTTTACAGGGGATGTATTCGTGCGCGTGGTGAAAAATAATGTCCCAGTATCCTTTCAAGGAAAGAAACCTAACGTGCGAATATGCCCCGATTATAAGGGAGTGATAGCGAATGTACAAAACGACTCTACCGTTCAGTTCTTGTTGTTCCAACCAGAAAATGTGAGTGTAGAGTTTGATGGTGACATAACGAATAATCTGTTGTTGTTTACCTCAAAACCTTCTCAGACAATGGATGAGGCAAAGAAGGAAGCCAAGAAACAAGGACGGGATTTTATCTATTATGCCCCAGGCTTATATCGTCAAGATACGATTCCTGTACCGTCAAATACTACGCTCTATTTGGCAGGTGGCAGTTATTTTACGGGAACGTTTGCCATAGAGGATGCTCATGATGTGAGTATTTTGGGACGCGGTATTGCACGACCATCGAGTGGTTACGAAGGTTGTCATGTGCATCGTAGTAAGAATGTTCTCGTTGACGGTCTTATTCTCAATACTTGTCCTGTCGGTGGTAGTGATGGTGTGACTTTACATGATGTACGAAGTATCTCTCATCCAGGATGGGGCGATGGCTTGAACGTATTCGCTTCTTCCAATGTACTTTACGATCGTGTGTTTTGTCGCAATTCCGACGATTGTACTACGGCATACGCCACACGCAAGGGATTTAGTGGTTCCACTCGCCATGTCAGGATGCGTAATTCAACATTATGGGCAGATGTGGCACATCCCATCTTCATCGGAATTCATGGTAATGCAGAACGAGGAGACACTATCGAGAATTTAGTTTATGAGAATATCGACATTCTTTGTCAGAGTGAACCACAGGTGGATTATCAAGGTTGTCTTGCCATCAATTGTGGGGATAACAACACGGTGAGAAACGTACTCTTCGATAATATCCGCATTGAAAACCTTCATCAGGGTAGTCTGTTTCAAGTAAAGGTAGGATATAATCGTAAATATTGCACGGCTCCAGGAAGAAAGGTAGAGGACATCACGTTTCGCAATATCCGTTACAATGGCGAACAACCATATTTGTCCATCATCAATGGTTATGACGAAAATCATTTAGTGAGGAATGTCAGTTTTGAAGGATTGAAAGTGAATGGTCGTACATTGTATGATGATATGCCCGACAAACCCAAATGGTATAGCACGGCAGATTATGTGCCTATGTTTGTTGGCAATCATGTGGAGAATGTGGTATTCACTCGTTCTTTCAATACATTCAATGCCAATCAATCTTTGGCTTATTGTGCCATTCAAGTGGATCGGGCACTTGAAACGATGCGCCCCTATCAATTTTCGATGATGCCTCGCAATATCTTGCAAGGTCAAAGGAATTGGAATCTACGCAAATCCAGCTCAGAAGAATGGTGTTCTGGTTTTTGGTCGGGTATCTTATGGATGGATTTCGACTATACCAAAAGCGAAGCGGTAAAGAAAGCGGCTGAAGGATATACGAATTCTCTTTCCTTCTTGGCCAATCAACCAGCCTTCGATCATGACTTGGGATTTATGGTTATCAATTCTTTCTTGAAAGGATATGAACAAACGAAGAATCCCGTATATAAACGCATTGCCTTACAAGCGGCAGATACGTTGGCCACATTGTTCAATGAACGAGTGGGAACATTGCTCAGTTGGCCTCGTCACGTCAAGGACTATGGTGGACATAATACCATCATGGACAATATGATGAATTTGGAACTTCTTTTTTGGGCATCAGAGAATGGAGGAAATCAACGTTTGAAAGACATAGCCATCCGTCATGCTGAAACTACGATGCAACATCATTTCCGACCAGATGGTTCATGTTATCATGTTG